>JAEIGA010002729.1_pt1 | contig 27993 bp, 27 predicted proteins | sample 9270691 | NCBI WGS metagenome assembly JAEIGA01 (sample SAMN17057246, study PRJNA624740) | gut metagenome | biome: biome; isolation source: fecal sample | host: Bos grunniens | place: China: Xizang | collected 2019
ACGTATACGGCAGAAGTAGAAGTTAAGATTGAATTGACAAAAAAATAGGAGGTTATCAGTTTTGGTAACACAGAAAATAACAATTAAAAACCCTACCGGATTGCATTTGCGTCCGGCAGGTCTGTTCTGCAAGATGGCAGTAAAGTTTAAATGTAAGATTACGTTTCAACATAAGGATACAATAGCGAATGCGAAAAGTGTCTTGAGTGTACTAGGTGCCTGTATCAAAGCAGGGGATGAAATTGAAATCATCTGTGATGGCGAGGATGAACAGGAAGCCTTGACAGCTATGTTGGAGATTGTAGAAGACGGATTAGGAGAGTGACATAAATGTTGAATTACCAGAAATATAAACGGGTTCCGGTGATGACTTACCCGGAAAGAGAATGGCCAAACAAGCAAATCCAAAAAGCGCCAATGTGGTGCAGTGTGGATTTGCGAGACGGCAATCAAGCCTTGATTGAACCAATGACAGTAGAAGAAAAGGTAGAAATGTTCAATTTGCTTGTAAAGTTAGGTTTTAAAGAAATTGAAGTAGGTTTTCCATCTGCTTCACAGATTGAGTTTGACTTTATGCGCGAATTGGTAGACAGAAATTTGATTCCGGATGATGTGACGGTTCAAGTACTGGTACAATGCCGCGAACATTTGATTCAAAGAACATTTGAGGCCTTAGAAGGCGTGAAACGCGCAATTGTACATATTTATAACTCAACATCGACCCTTCAAAGAGACGTAGTGTTCAATAAAGGAAAAGAAGAAATCAAGCAGATTGCAATTGAGGGAACCAAACTGGTGAAATCCTTTGTAAAAGATTTTCCGGGACATATTACTTTAGAGTATTCTCCTGAAAGTTTTACGGGAACAGAATTAGATTACGCATTGGAGATTTGTACTGTTGTTCAGGAAACATGGGGCGCTACAAAAGAAGAGCCAATCATCATCAATCTGCCTGCAACAGTTGAAATGACGACTCCAAATGTTTATGCAGACCAGATTGAATGGATGCACAAGAATTTCAAGAATAGAGAAAGTATTATTTTGAGCATTCACCCACACAATGACCGCGGAACCGGTGTGGCAGCAACAGAGCTTGCACTTTTGGCGGGGGCTGACCGTGTGGAAGGAACACTGTTTGGAAATGGAGAACGTACCGGTAACCTGGATATTCTCACCGTTGCTTACAACATGTTCTCGCAGGGAATTAATCCGGAATTGGATTTGACAAATATTGTGGAGATTCAGGAAGTATACGAAAGATGCTGTAAGATGGAGGTGCCGATGCGCCATCCATATGCAGGCAAATTAGTATTCACTGCGTTTTCAGGTTCACATCAAGATGCCATTAACAAAGGTGTCAGAGCGATGAAGGAACGCCATCAGAATTGGTGGGAGGTACCGTATCTTCCAATTGACCCGTCGGATGTGGGGCGCGAATACGAACCGATTGTCCGTATTAACAGCCAGTCAGGCAAGGGTGGCGTTGCGTTTGTTATGGACAGCGAATTTGGATTCAAGCTTCCAAAGGCAATGCATAAAGAGTTTGCAGATGTGATTCAGAAGATTGCTGAAAAACAAGGGGAAGTTGCACCGGCAACCATCATGGAAGTATTTGAACAAGAATATTTGAAACTGAAGACACCATATGAATTCCTTCGCGCAAGAGCAGAGGACCATGGTGACCGTGATACAAAGGTAGAGTTGAACTTTAATTACCAAGGTGAAACAAGGGAAGTAGAAGCAGTTGGAAATGGACCACTGGATGCGGTGAAGGTTGCTCTTCAGCAGACAAATGGAGTGGATGTAAGTATTCTGGATTACACACAACATGCGCTTGGTGAAGGGTCAAATGCGAAAGCAGCGGCTTATATTTGCATGAAGGATGAAGCAACTGGAAATGTCACTTTTGGAGTAGGTGTAAGTTCTAATATTACTAGAGCCGGTATTAGAGCAGTATTTAGTGCGTTAAATAGATTGGCTCGCTAGATAGTATTTAGAAAAAAGGGGATAGTAAAATGGCAAAAGCAACATTAGTTATTATGGCGGCAGGAATCGGAAGTCGCTTCGGTGGTGGAATTAAACAATTAGAACCAGTTGGACCAAATGGAGAAATTATCATGGATTATTCCATCTATGATGCGATGGAAGCGGGGTTTGATAAAGTCGTATTTGTAATCCGCAAGGATTTGGAAAAAGATTTCAAAGAAGTGATTGGAAATCGTATTGAAAAGATTGTGGAAGTAAAATATGCATTTCAGGAGAAATCAGACATTCCGGAGCCATATAAAACGAATTATGCTGACCGTGTAAAACCATGGGGAACAGGTCAGGCAATCTTGTGTTGCAAGGATGTTGTGAATGAGCCGTTCTTGGTCATTAATGCAGATGACTACTATGGCAAAGAAGCCTATGCAGTAGCTTATAACCATTTAATGAAAGAGCAGGAAGCAAGTGATAAAGTACAAATCAGCATGGTTGGATTTGTTCTTGGCAATACCTTAAGTGAAAATGGTGGAGTAACACGAGGAATCTGTAAGGTGGATGACAATAACATCCTTACGGATGTGGTGGAAACCAGCAATATCATTAAAACAGAATCGGGTGCTGCTGTGCAAACTGATGAGGGAGATGTTCCTGTGGATGTAAATTCATTGGTGTCCATGAATATGTGGGGATTGACACCGGAATTTTTTAACATCTTAGAAACTGGATTTGTTCAGTTTTTGGAAGAAAAAGCAGACAATTATATGAAAGCAGAGTATTTGCTTCCAACCATTGTGGGTGGATTACTTTGTGAAGGAACTGCTGAAGTTGCTGTACTTAGGTCCAATGACAAATGGTTCGGTGTTACATATAAAGAAGATAAAGACTATGTAGTTGCATCGGTTAGAAGTCTGATTGATGCAGGGGTGTATCCGAACAAACTGTTTGGGTAGCACATGAACTGATGAACATTGGTAACTGTTCAGAGCCAACATTGAAAACATGATTCTAAACAGTTACAAATACTTAGATGAGGGGTTACGTATGAAAAAGAGTTTACTTGTATTACTTGCAATTTGCTTAATGATGACTGGATGTAAAAAACAGGAAAACGAAGATAAAGGCACCAAAGTGAATGCTCAAGCTGTTAGCTTATTCCAGATGCCAAATCTAGAAGAAATTCCTGAGCCTGCAAACCAGAACCTGCTTACCGGTTGGGGAAATTTGTCAAAAAAAGCGATTGGTAAGAGACCGGTAGCTGTTATGGTTAACAATGTGAAAGCAGCTCTTCCACAGTATGGAATTTCACAGGCAGATGTGATTTTTGAACTTCCGGTGGAAGGTGACTTGACTAGACTTATGGCAATGTATGCAGACTATACGAAGGTACCGGATATCTGTGCAATTCGTAGCTGCAGATATTATTATCCTGCAATAGCTAAGGGCTTTGACGCTTTTTATGTACACTGGGGAATTGACAAAAATGTTGAGAGTTATGTAAAAGGAATCCAACCGGACAAATATGATGGTTTATCAAATGACGGCGGATTGTTTGGAAGAGACAGCGCAAGAAGAAGTGCAGGATACTCACTGGAGCATACCGGATATTTTAAAGGCACAAAGTTTGCTTCTGTCGTAGACGGCAGCGGTGACAGAGTAAGTTTAAAAGATGCAAAAAAAGGAACCGCTTTCCAGTTTGCCGACTATGGCCAACTGGTGACACCTACAGGGGGAGCATGTAATACCGCTACAATTCGATTTGGTGCATGTACTTCCAAATTCTCATATAATGCTGAAACCAATACTTACTTCAAATCCATGAATGGAAATAAGCATGTGGATGGTAAAACGGGAGAACAGTTGTCATTTACTAACGTATTTGTTCTGGAAACAAGCATCTCATTGAAAGAGGATAGAGTGCATAAAAAAATAGATTGGCAAGGTTCTGGAAACTCCAAAGGTTACTATATTTCCAATGGTTCAGTCCAGAAAATTCGTTGGTCTCAAAGTAATGAGAGCTCTTATCTGAAGTTCTATGATGAAAGCGGAAAAGAATTGGAAATCAACCGTGGAAAAAGTTATATTGCGTATACGTATTCGGGAAGAACGACAATTGAATAAGAAATATTTGGGCAGGACAGTAAAAGTCTTGCCTTTTATGTTGAAAAAAAGAAGTATTTGCTATATAATGTATTAGATTAGATAGTTATGACACAAGATAAAAGAAAACAGGAGAATGATATGAAAAGAAAACCAAATGTTTTTAAAAAGAATATAGTAAAACAGTCATATAAGATATTATCAATGTTAATTGCGTATGTATCGGCATCAGGGTTATGGTATTACAACGTCAGCCCATATTGGGAAGAAGGGTATACAGGATATCTAACCTTGTTTTTAGTCGGGCTTATATTCTGTGCAGTATATTGGGTGTTTGCAAAGATGTATCAAGCACTTAAAATTGGTATTTATCGTTTGACGGAACTGGCATATTTCCAATTACTCGCATTTGGAATTGCTGATGTGGTTTTGGTAATTGAGTCTATTATATGGTTTCATGGGTTCGCAAGATTTAGAGTGTGGTCATATCTGGTTGGATTCGTGATTCAGATGTGTGCAATTGTTTTCGTGATATTTGTTCATAATCGACTGTTTGCGCGTTATGACGAACGTAGAAAAGTAATGATTGTTTATGGGAATGAAGATTACACTTCATTAATTCAAAAGATGGAATCGAAAAAATATAGATATGAGATTATCGGTTGTTTTTCGGATGATACAACATTAGACGATATGAAAACATGCATTCAAGACAGTGAAAGTGTGTATCTGTACGAAGTGAATGAAGATTTGAAGAAACAACTAGTATTCTATTGCGACGCGATAGAGAGAGACATTTACCTTACTCAAACAGCGGAAGAATTGCTTACTATGGGTTATGATATCTCGCATACGTTCGACACACCGTTTGTACGAACAAAACGTGTTCCGGAAAAATGGTATTATGCATTTGTAAAAAGAACGATTGATATTGCATGTTCAGGATTAGGATTAATTATTTTGTCGCCAGTTTTATTAATTACAGCATTATGTATTAAATTGTACGATGGCGGTCCAGTGTTTTATAAGCAAGTTCGTTTGACAAAAGGTCACAAAGAATTTGAAATTTACAAATTCCGTAGCATGATTGTGGATGCTGAAAAGCATGGTGCAAGACTTGCATCACAAAACGATAACAGAATCACGCCAATTGGTAAAGTAATTCGAGCAACTAGAATTGATGAATTACCGCAATTAATCAATATTCTAAAAGGTGATATGACAATCGTTGGGCCAAGACCTGAGAGACCTGAAATCGAAAAGCAATATTTAGAAGAATTACCAGAGTTTGGAATGAGATTAAAGGTAAAAGCTGGTTTAACTGGTTACGCACAAGTATTTGGAAAGTATAATACAACACCAGAGGACAAGCTTAAACTCGACTTGCTATATATCAATCAACGTTCACTCTTGTTAGATTTTAAATTGATTTTCTATACAATTAAAATTATTTTTGTGCCTGAATCAACGGAAGGAATTGATGATAATAAAACAACAGCAAGTAAGAAATAAAAAGAATTGTAATTGTTTGAGGAGAATTTCTTTGATGGATAAGAAAAAAATAGTAGTATTATTATCGACTTATAATGGAGAACAATATGTAGAGGAGCAGATTGATAGTATTTTGAATCAGAAAACGTCCCATCAAGTCGATTTGCTAATTAGGGACGATGGCTCACAAGATCAAACACTCCAGATCTTAAAAAAATACGAGGCGGAATATCCTTTACGAGTAAAAGTGTACTTTGAAAATAATATAGGATATATAAGAAGTTTCTTTGAACTGATAAGAAAAGCAGAAGGATATGATTACTATGCTTTGAGCGATCAGGATGATATTTGGTTAGAAGATAAGTTAGACATAGCGGTTAATATGTGTGAGGAATGTAGATGTGAAGAACCGTTGTTGTATGGTTCAAGTTCTTTTTTGGCTAATGGAAACTTGGAAATAGTAGGGGAAACTCAAAAACAATTGAAAGAAATGAATTTATATAATATTATTATTCAAAATTTCTTGCCGGGACACACACAGGTTTTTAATGATAAAATGTGTAAGATATTGAAACAAGATATAGATTATTCGAAAATATATGTTCATGATTTCTGGATCACATACATGGCTGCGTTATATGGAAGAGTGATATTTGATAATAATAGCCATACCTTATATAGACAGCATGGTGAGAACTCGATAGGATTTGGGAAAAATAGCATAGAATGGTTAACAGAAAGATTGAAGAGAATTAGAAAAAATGATAACAGAAAGATAGCTATTCAAATAAATTATTTTTATGAGAAATATCATTCTCAATTGCCAAAGGCGGAGAGAGAAGAAATAGGTAATTTCATCACCGAGCAAAGACATTTTTTGCGTAGGTTACGTTATGTGTTTACTACCAAAATGTATAGGCAAAAAACAGTGGAAACATTGCTGTTTAAAATGTTATACTTAATTGGCGGATATAAAATATAATAACTTCGGAGAATATATATGCAAGAGAAGATCGAGATTTTATTAGCAACATATAATGGAAAAAAATATATTAAACAATTACTAGAATCAATTATTGCACAGACATATTCGAATTGGATTGTTCGAGTTGGAGACGATTCGTCTTCTGATGGTACTTATGATATTTTACTTCAATATAAAGAGAAATATCCTGATAAATTCATCATAGAACAAAATATTCCTGGCACGGGTTCGGCGAAGTTGAATTTCTTCCAACTTATGAAAAAAAGTACTTGCGAGTATGTAATGTGTTGTGATCAAGATGATGTATGGCTTCCTGAGAAAATTGAATTGACGTATAATGAAATGAAGAAAAAGGAAGTAGGGGACACACCGGTTTTAATACACACAGATATTAAAGTTGTTGATTCTGATTTGAATGTTTTGAGTGACTCTTTTTTTAAGTATTCTCATTATAAAAAGCAATTTAGTTATAAAGATTTGTTGATTCAAAACTATGTTACTGGTTGTACCATAATGATGAATCGTTCGTTGGTTCAATTGATTAATTTAGAAAAACACTATGATAATCTGTTGATGCATGATTGGTTAGCAGCATTACTTGCAGCAGCATTAGGACAGATTGGTTTTGTTGAACAACCAACAATGCTTTATAGACAGCACTCTGTTAACTCAGTGGGTGCGAAACAATATGGTTTTAAACTGTTTTTAGAAAAAGTTACAAATCAATCATTAAAAAAATCAATTCAGAACACTACTTATCAGGCAAGACAATTGGCGAACACATATGCAACTCAGTTGGATAGTGAGTTATTAGAATTAACTAAAACATATGCAACAATATATGATATGAATAAAGTGAAAAGAGGTTATTTTTGTTTAAAACACGGCATAGTGAAAAACGGTATAGCTAGAGTGATATGTCAACTTTTGCTTTGCTAAAGATAACGAGGAGAAAAGGAGGAAACTGGAATGAAAGGAATTATTTTAGCGGGAGGTAGCGGAACAAGACTTTACCCGCTCACACAGGTAACAAGCAAACAATTATTACCAATTTATGACAAGCCGATGATTTATTATCCGCTGAGTATTTTGATGAATGCGGGAATTAAGGACATCTTGATTATCTCAACGCCAACAGACACTCCGAGATTTGAAGAATTATTGGGAGATGGAAGTCAATTTGGTATTAGCTTACAATATAAAGTTCAACCTTCACCAGACGGTTTGGCACAAGCCTTTTTATTAGGCGAGGAATTCATTGACGGCGATAGTTGTGCCATGGTATTAGGAGACAACATCTTCCATGGACATGGGCTTACAAAACGCCTTCGTGCAGCGGCTGCAAAAGAAAACGGTGCAACAGTATTTGGCTATTATGTAGATGATCCAGAAAGATTTGGTGTGGTAGAATTTGATAACGATGGAAAGGCTGTTTCTATCGAGGAGAAACCACAGCAGCCAAAATCAAACTATGCGGTAACAGGTTTGTATTTCTACGACAACCGTGTAGTAGAATATGCGAAGAGCATTAAACCGAGTGCGCGTGGAGAGTTAGAAATCACAGACTTGAACAGAATATATCTGGAAAATGGCGATTTAGAAGTTACACTTCTTGGGCAAGGGTTCACATGGCTTGATACAGGAACACATGAATCTTTGGTTGATGCTACAAACTTTGTGCACACGGTAGAAACACATTCTCACAGAAAGATTGCATGCTTGGAAGAGATCGCATACTTAAACGGATGGATTTCAAAAGAGGAGCTTCAAAAAGCATATGAGTTATACCAAAAAAATCAATACGGCAAATATTTGAAAGACGTATTAGAAGGGAAGTATATTGATTAATTATGAAGGTTACAGAGACGAAAATCCCAGGCGTTATCATAATTGAACCAGATGTGTTTGGAGACCATCGTGGTTATTTCATGGAAACTTATTCGACAAAAAAATACGAAGAAATTGGTATTACAACTACATTTGTACAAGATAATATGTCTTTTAGTGCGCAAAAAGGTACACTGCGAGGATTACATTTCCAAAATGCACCGATGGCGCAGGCTAAATTAGTGTCATGTACAAAAGGAACGGTAATCGATGTTGCTGTTGACATTCGCAAAGGAAGTCCTACATACAAGCAGTGGGTAGCAGTAGAACTTAGTGCAGACAATAAGAAACAATTCTTTATTCCAAGAGGATTTGCACATGGATTTCTTACCCTGACTGATGATGTGGAATTCCGTTATAAAGTGGACAACTTGTATTCGAAAGAGCATGACAGAGGAATTCGCTATGATGACCCGACAATCAATGTGGACTGGGGCAGTTTATTGAATGGAATTGAACCAATTTTATCAGAGAAAGATACAACAGGACCTATTTTAGATAATAGTGATTGTAATTTTGTATATGAAGGAGAATAATAATTATGAAGATTTTAGTAACAGGTGGAGCAGGATTTATTGGTGGCAACTTTGTACATTATATGGTTGAAAAATATCCAGAGGACATGATTGTGAATTTGGACAAGCTTACTTATGCAGGTAACCTTGAAACATGTAAGCCAGTAGAAGGAAAACCAAACTACAAATTTGTAAAAGGGGATATTGCAGACAGAGCATTTATCTTTGATTTGTTTGAAAAAGAGAAATTTGATGTTGTAGTGAATTTTGCAGCAGAATCACACGTAGATAGAAGTATTGAAGACCCAGAAATTTTTGTTAAAACAAATGTTATGGGAACAACAACACTTTTGGATGCTTGTAATAAATATGGTATTCAAAGATATCATCAGGTATCAACAGACGAAGTATATGGTGATTTGCCATTAGACAGACCGGACTTGTTCTTCACAGAGACAACTCCACTTCATACATCAAGCCCATACAGCTCAGCAAAAGCAGCAGCAGACTTGTTTGTATTGGCATACCATAGAACATTTGGACTTCCTGTAACAATCAGCAGATGTTCAAATAACTATGGTCCATATCATTTTCCAGAAAAATTGATTCCACTTATGATTTCGAGAGCATTAGCTGACGAATCATTACCAGTTTATGGTACGGGTGAAAATGTAAGAGACTGGTTACACGTATACGACCATTGTGTAGCGATTGACTTAATCGTAAGAAAAGGTCGTGTTGGTGAAGTTTACAACGTAGGTGGACACAATGAAAGAACCAATCTTGCAGTTGTTAAGACAATCTTAAAAGCATTAGATAAGCCGGAAAGCTTAATCACATATGTAGCTGACAGAAAAGGTCATGATATGAGATATGCTATTGATCCTACAAAACTGGAAACAGAACTTGGATGGAAACCAAAATACAACTTTGATACGGGTATTGCACAGACAATTCAATGGTATTTAGATAATAAAGAATGGTGGCAAAACATCCTTTCAGGAGAGTATCAGAACTATTTCCAAAAAATGTATGTAGAAAAAGGAAGAGCAGAATAATGAAAGTTTTAGTTACCGGCGTAAAAGGTCAATTAGGCTATGACATTGTAAAAGAATGTGAAAAGAGAAATATTGAAGCCATTGGTGTTGATATTGAAGAAATGGACATTACCAACGCCGCCCAAGTAGAGGAAGTAATCAAAGAAGCGCAGGTGGATGCAGTTATCCACTGTGCTGCATGGACTGCTGTGGATAAAGCAGAGGATGAAATTGAGATTTGCAGAAAAGTCAACAAAGACGGCCCTGCAAACATAGCGAAAGTTTGTGAAGAACTGGATATTCCAATGATGTATTTTTCGACCGACTATGTGTTTAATGGTCTTGGTGAAGAACCATGGATGGAATATGGAGAAAGAGAACCACTCAATGTCTATGGTCAGACGAAGTACGAAGGAGAGTTAGAAGTAGAAAAACTAAAAAAACACTTTATTATTCGCATTTCATGGGTGTTTGGTTTAAATGGGCACAATTTCATTAAGACAATGCTTCGCTTAGGTGCAGAACGCGGAGAGGTAAGTGTTGTAAATGACCAGATTGGGTCTCCGACATATACTTACGATTTAGCTAAGTTATGTGTAGATATGATTCAAACTGATAAATATGGAATATATCATGCTACTAACCAAGGCTATTGTAGTTGGTATGAATTCGCTTGTGAAATTTTTAAACAGGCAGGGATGAATGTAAAGGTTAATCCTGTAGATTCAACGGCATTTCCTGTGAAAGCAATACGCCCAAAGAATAGCCGTATGAATCAGACGGAGCTTGATAAGAATGGTTTTGACAGATTGCCGACATGGCAGAATGCACTTGAGAGATATTTACAAGAAATATTAGTTTAGTTATTAGATGATGAAGGGACTAGAATAATTATGTTAGATACAACAATGAGAAAAACTAAATGGGCAAACTTACTTTACATTATACTCGGAGCCATTATCCTAGTAATTGGAGCATTGTTAAATCCGGTAAACCATTATTGGGGAGGTTCTGTGGTTAGTTTGGCAGCAATAGTACTGTATTTTTATATTGTATTGTTTGTTGCGGAAAAAAATTGGCTTGATATACGTGCAGTTTTCGCGGGAGTATGGTTATTCACCATTGGTTTATCATCTCTGAGATTGTTAGATTATCAAGAACCATGGCAGATTGCAACATGGTTATATAATGGTTTGGCGTATATAATGTTTCAAATTGGTATTCTTGTTGGTTTGAAACTATGGATACAAATATATGAAAAACTGCAAAAAATTAAGCTTAAACATATGCATGTAGAGATGCGGCAACAAAGATTATGGGGAACATGTGTTGTAGTTACCTTAATCGGTTTGGTGTGTTTTGTGATAAACGTGTATATAAGGGGGTACATACCATTCTTTTCAAGTGATACAAGTGCTTATGTTACCTTTCATACAATTTTCAATCTGTTTTCTATTGCATCTACAATGATTTCAGGGTTGTGTTATTACTGTATAGTGACACAAAAAATTGCTATGTGGAAGAAGGTAATACTTGTTCTTTGTATTGTATTTGAAACTTTCTTATATCCTACATTGATTGTTTCAAGAGGAATTTTTTTGGCATCGGCATTATCGTTAATTACAGCAGTCTTTTATTTACACAAAAGAAAATTGTGGGTTTTATTAACAAGTTTAGTGGTGATTTTTGGTATTTATTTGGTTCTTTCATCAGCGAGAGGGTATACGGACGAACAATTAAATATGTTTTTTGAACCTTCAAAAATAGAGATTGCACCTGAAGAGGACGACAATATAGTAAACGAGAATCAAAAGGTGTTCGTGCTTCCAGCAAAGGTTGCCTTTATATATACTTATTTGACAGTCAGTCATGATAATTTTAATGAAGCAGTTCAAAATGCAGAAGAATATACGTATGGTCTTAGGCAGTTAGCACCACTTAATATCAAACCTTTCAATCTTATATTTGATTTTTCGGCAGTAGAGGAAGCAACAGGTGGTGAATATTATTTAGTTCGCCCGCACTTAAATACCATTAATTTTATAGGAAATTTTTATTACGATTTACGTGGTGTTGGTATTGCGTTTTTTATGTTGTTATGGGGCTGTGTCTTTGGAATGATACAAATGTGCTATCAAACAAAAAAAGGACCTTTTGCACTTGTTGGATTAGGTAACACGATGACTGCTGTGGCATTAAGTTTTTTTTCGCCATGGACAAATTTATTACAATTTTGGGTGCTCTGGGGAACGGGATGGATTCTTTGGGCAATGGTTTGTATACATTTTTATAAAAAGAAGGTTAAATGATTGTGAGTCAGTAGGGAGGAATAAAGATGTATCAATGTTCAGTGGTTTTAGTACAGTATAATCCTGTTTGGGAAAAGGTGAGATGCACGTTAAATTCTGTGGTCAATCAAAAGGGTTGTGATTATGAAATTATCATTGCTGATGATGGATCAAAATGTACTCATTTTGATAGGGTGAAAACATATTTTGAAGTGCATAATTATAAGAATTATCATTTGGTTGAAAATAAAGTAAATGGTGGCACAGTTAAGAATATTATATCTGGAATTCAAAAAGCTACTGGGAGATACGTCAGAGTTATTGCTCCAGGGGATATGCTATATGAAGATACTACATTGCATAAATTAGTAGATTTTATGGATGAACATCAGGCCAAAGTGACATTTGGAAAGATGGCATATTTTGAGGAACGTGATGGTCGCATTGAGATTATTTCGAAACAAACTCCGTTTGATTTCACCCCATATAGGAAGAAAAATTTCAATAGCATTAAGACACATTTGCTTATTTTAGGAGACAATATTTCAGGAGCCTCTTATACATGGGATAGACAGTATTATTTAGAGTGTTTACTTGGAATAAATGGAAAAGTAAAGTATTTGGAAGATTGTCTAAACGCCACTGCGATATATGATAATAATATGATTTATTTTATGGATGAGTTTGTGACATGGTATGAACATGGTACAGGAATATCGACGAGTAAGAACAATAAATGGGTGGCAATCTTAGCGAAAGATTGGATTGCATATTTGGATATGTTGGAGCAAAGATTTCCAAGAGATTTTAAGATAAAAAAGGCCAAATTGTATTATGAAATGTCCCTTAGGGGAGTATTTGTGAACAAAATCTTAAAAAATATAATTTTTTTAAGGCGATATATGTATGGTCGATTTAAGTCGGGAGTTCTTGTAGAAACTCAGTATAATCACAAAAACAAAGAAAATATATTGAAATTAAAGTAATGTTGTAGGATAAGGGAGAAGTATGCAGGTAATAAAGTATATGTTTCAGCCACATGGAGACGATAGAGGACAACTGGTTGCGTTAGAAGAGTATAAGGACATACCTTTTGAGATAAAAAGAGTATATTATATGTATGATACCGGTGAAGGTGTCCGACGCGGTTTTCATGCACATAAGAAATTAGAACAGATTTTGATTTGTATTCATGGTAGTTGTAAGATTTTATTGGATAATGGCAAAGAGAAGAAGATAGTTCCATTAGAAAAGCCATATGAAGGACTCTATATATCAAATGATATGTGGAGAGAAATGTATGATTTTTCGCCGGATGCAGTGTTGTTGGTATTGGCCTCCCAGTTATATGATGAAGCAGATTATATTCGTAATTATGATGAGTTTTTAGAATTCGTAAATAATAAATGATAAGAGGTGTCAGAATGAAAAAGATGAATGTACCATTTGCATCGTTTCGACCGATGCATGAAGAGTTAAAAGAACAATTAGCTGCTGCGTATGCTACTGTTATGGAGCGCAGTTATTTTATTCAAGGTAGTGAATGTGAGGCGTTCGAAAAAGAGTTTGCTGCTTACTGTGAAAGTAAGTATTGTGTCGGTGTCGCGACAGGGTTAGATGCACTCTACTTGATTTTAAAAGCATATGGAATTGGAAAAGGCGATGAAGTGATTGTTCCATCGAATACATTCATTGCTACGGCTCTTGCTGTATCATATGTAGGTGCGACTCCGATTTTCGTAGAGCCAGAGATTCAGACGTATAATATCAATCCAAGCAAGGTTGAAAACGCTATTACAGGCAGAACCAAGGCAATCATGGCGGTGCATTTACAGGGAAGGGCGGCAGACATGGATAGTATTCAGTCAATTGCCCAAAAGTATAATCTAAAAGTGATTGAAGATGCCGCACAGGCACATGGTACGAGATATAAAGGGAAGAGAGTTGGAAGCCTTGGAAACGCAGCAGCGTTTAGTTTTTATCCAGGAAAGAATCTAGGTGCGATGGGCGATGGCGGAGCTGTGGTAACAAATGACAAGGAATTGGCAGATAAAGTCAGAGCATTAGGCAATTATGGTTCTGATTATAAGTATCATCATATCTATCAAGGAACAAATAGCAGATTAGATGAGATGCAGGCTGCATTTTTGCGAGTGAAACTCACAATGCTGGATAAGTGGAATGAGGATAGAAAAAGAATTGCAAAAAAATATTTTGATGGAATTAAGAACAACCAGATAGTATTGCCGTTGCAACCAAATGACGAGTTTGATCATATATATCATGTGTTTGCTGTTCGTTGTGACAGACGAGATGAATTGGAGAAGTATTTGAGCGAACATGGTATAGGAACTGTGAAACATTATCCGGTGCCAATGCATTTACAACCATGTTATGCTGAATTGGACATAAAACAAGGTGAGTTACCAATTGCAGAAGAAATCAGCGAGATGATTTTAAGTATTCCTATGTTTTATGGAATGAAGGATGAAGAAGTTGAATATGTAATTGATGTCATAAACCAATTTTAATGATTTGAGAGAGAACAATGAAAAAACGAAGAATATGCATGGTTACAAATTGGTATCCGGATGAAAAAAATCCATATAAAGGAGTTTTTTTTAAGGAGCAGGCTTTTGCTTTGAGTCAACATTTTGATTTTCTTATTTTACATTATACAGAAGTCAAGAAAATCCCTAGTTTGTTGTATTTTATACTCTGGATACAGAAGAAACATTTTATAGTAACAAAAACTAGAAACGAAGAGAATACGCTAGAATATAATATAACAGCGTTATTCCCGATGTATGTTATTATTGCAGATATGTTTCATGATTTTTACATGAGATATATCGTAAGGAGCGCGAAAGAAGGAATCGGTAGTTATATATCTAATATCTACAAAAAAAGAAAGAAAAGAATTCTAAGTGAAATCTTCAAGAAAAGTCTGCACGAAGAATTCGATGTATTATATTGTGTAGATGCACAGGCAGAATCTTATACTCTGAAAATCATATCAGAGATTACGGGGAAACCGTATGTTGTTTCAGAACATGCACCTTTTCCTTGGCCAGGAACTTCTATAAAAGATATAGAGCATGAAGCAATTAGTGAAGCAGCTCTTTTTTTCGCAATTAGTCATGATAAAATCAGACAAGTCATGTTGCAAAATATAAGATTAAAGAGAATAGCGTATGTAGGAAATATGGTGGATGAGACTCAATTTGTTCTCGGCAATGAAAAGAGTGATATTAAGACATTTGTAATTGTAGCCGCACATTCATTTTACAAAAATTATCCTCTTTTTATAGATGTTTTTGAAAGACTAACTGAAATTACGGAAGTACCTTTTAAAATTAAAGTTGTTGGTTATGGGGCCAACAAAGGCTATTCAAAAGGAGAAAAACAATTAGAACAGCTTTTGCTTGAATCAAAATTCTCTCATAATCTTATATTAATACCTGAAATCAGTCATGATAAGATACAAGAAATCTATATGAATTCAGATGCATTTGTAATGACATCTATCCAAGAAGGAATGCCGGTATCTGCGCTTGAGGCTGCATGTTGTGGATTACCAATCTTTTCTACGATGTGTGGTGGTGTAGAGGATTTTGTAAATGACAAAGTTGGGAGAATTTATAAAGTCATGGACACAGAGGCGTTTGCTGAAGGATTAAAAACATATTTGGAAGAAGAGTTGGTGTTTAATCCAGATTATATCCGAGAGTATGTAGTAAATATGTTTGGAAAAAAAGTTTTTGTTGAGAATATTGCAAAGGAATTTAATGAAGTAATAGATGCTTCAAAATAGGAGACATATGAGATTAAGAGCATTAGAAAGCAAAGATGCACCATATATGTTAGAGTGGATGCATGATGAATCGGTTGTTCAGTTTATGGGAAGAGATTTCTCTAAGAATACATTAGAAGGGTGCGAACAGTTTATTTATGATAGTCAAACATGCTCAGAAAACTATCACAGAGCGATTGTTGATGATTTTGATGAATATATGGGGACTGTGAGTCTAAAACATATTAATCACGAACTTTCTATGGCTGAGTTTGCAATTACTGTACGAAAGTGTGCTATGGGAAAAGGATATTCCAGTTATGGAATGAATGAAATCATAAGGCTAGGTAAAAGTGAACTTGGTTTAAAGAAAATTGTATGGTGCGTTTCGAAAAAAAATGAGCGGGCTGTACGTTTTTATGATAAAAAAAAATATAAAAGAACTTTGGATATTCCGAAGTTCTACAAAGATATGTATACTGAGGAACAATTATTAGATTTTATATGGTATGAGGAGGAATAGAATGGCTAAGCTTAGTGTTATTATTCCTGTTTATAATGTAGAAAAATATTTAAAAGAATGTATTGATAGTGTTTTAAACCAAAGTTATAAGGATATCGAAATAATATTAATAGACGACGGTTCTACAGATTCAAGTGGGACGATATGTGATTATTATGCTCAAAGGGACACTAGAGTGAGGGTACTTCATAAAAAAAATGAAGGATTAGTTCGTGCACGTAAATCAGGAGTGGAATTAGTGAATAGTCCATATGTCACATATGTTGACAGCGATGATTGGATTGATTCAGACATGTACGAGACCATGATGAATGAAATGCTCAGAACAAATGCAGATATGGCATGTTGTGCGATAACTAAAGAAACAAGTGCGGGAAGTTTTGTTTTGAAGAATGAGATTCCTTCGGGTTACTATGATGGTGATAAACTAAATATAGTAAAAGGAAAGGCACTATATTCGGGTGAATATTTCAAGAATGGCTTATTTCCGGCAGTGTGGAATAAAATTTATCGATTAGAACTCTTAAAGAGTAATCAGATGCGCGTGAATGATGTGTTACGTATGGGAGAAGATGCTATGTGCACGTATTCAATGTTGTTTGATTGTTCCTCTGTTCTGATAATGAATGAGATTGCTCCTTATCATTATCGGCGAATGGATGCAACAATGTCTAATTCATATGATAAACACTATTTCGAAAGAATTGTAGTTCTAATGCAAGAACTGCATGAGGTTTTCGGAAAAAAGAGTAGTTATTTAATACAAAGACAGTTAGAATTTTACCAGTTGTATCTTATAGCAATGGGTATTAGGCAAGAGTTTTCGTTGAAGAGAGATGGGATACGAGAAGGACTAAAAAAATATAGACATTTGGCTGAAAAATACAATTTGAGACAATATATAAATCCCAAGCTTTTGCAAGATGTTCCTAAATATGAGCGGATAATTTTAAATGCATTCTATCATGGGAAATTTCTTCGACTGATTTTCTGTATTATATTTGAAAGATTTCAAAGGGTATAAAAGATATGAATTTAATCAATAGAATTAAAGGGTATATAGAATATTTATATCACGCTTATTTTAAGAAAACATATATTAGTAAACGATTTTCTAAATCATATGGGAGGTTTGGAAAGGGATCTGTCATATATCTTCCGCTGATTTATGATAGTAATCGTAAATTGGTATCAATAGGGGAGCGGACAACTATATTAAAAAACGCCAGAATACAACTCTTTCCTCATTTGATGCAGCAAGAACCCCATATTACAATTGGAAATGATTGTTATTTAGGATATAATTTGTCGTTGCTTGCAGGCGCAGATATTACAATCGGCAATGAGGTGTTGATGGCAAGTAATATACTTATTTCGAGTGAGAATCATGGAACTGATCCAGAAAGTAGTATTCCATACATGGATCAACCCCTTATTGGTAAGGCAGTTGCTATTGCAGATGGATGTTGGCTTGGAGAAAGGGTATGTGTTTTACCGGGAGTTTCGATCGGGGAAAAATCAATCATTGGAGCAGGAAGTGTTGTGACAAAAAATATACCTGCATATACAATAGCAGTAGGAAATCCGGCGAAACCTATTAAACGATATAATTTTAATACACACATTTGGGAGAAGATTTATGAAAAATAATATTTTATATGTAAGGTTATGGGGAAGAATAGGAAATCAGCTTTTTATTCTAGCTGCTGCAAAACATATTCAGATGCTCCGTCCAGAAATGAAAATTGTATTGGATGATTCAGCTGTTCTGGAGGCAGATTGGGAGAATTCATTAAAATATTACCATTTGAAAAATGTGGAAATAGTGCACGATAATTCTATTATTTATAAAGAGAACTTTATTTTACAACGCTTAGGGGTCATTCTTTATGGAAAATTAAGACCACATGGAGATTATATAACATTATATAAATTTGAAAAAAAACTACAAAAATTGTTAAATCTCTTAGGGGTGCTCCTGTGTGAAAATGGATACTTAAAAATGAATGTTCCTAGATATGGAAATATCTATATGGATGGCTATTACCAGAGTCATAAGTACTTTGATAATGGGAAAAAATATATTTTACAGGAACTGTCTTTGGATAGAGAACTTGAGATGTGTAAGTATCCAAATTTGGAGTTGTTAAAGAATAGAAATTCTGTTTGTATCAGTGTTAAAGTAGAGCATAACGTTGGAAGTAGTATGTATGATGTTTGTTCGCATGGATACTGGGCAGGGGCTATAAAATATATTACGGAAAATGTGGACAATCCTTTGTTTTTTATATGTTCGGATAATGTGGAATATGTAAAAGAACATTTAATAGATTGTGATAAATATGATGTCGTTTGTCAATCAAAGGATTTTCCTGCGCATATTTCCCTGGCAGCCATGAGTAAGTGCAAACATTTCATCATAGGAAACACTACATTTGGATGGTGGGCGCAGTATATGAGTGAATTTGAAAACAAGATTGTAGTTGCACCATCTAGATGGATGCGAGTAGATATGCCAATTGATTTATATGAAGACGGATGGCATTTGATTGATGTTAATTTAGATTAGAAGGAGGCTAATTATGCAGAAGAGCATTGGGATATTATATATATGTACTGGTCCATATGTTGTATTTTGGAAGGATTTTTTTGACACATTTGAAAAGAATTTCTTGCCGGATTTACAAAAAAATTATTATGTATTCACAGATCAAGAAGAAATATATGCGGAAGATTGTGGGCGAGTTAAGAGATATAATTTGGCACCACAACCATGGCCATTAGTTACGTTACTGCGTTTTCATACATTTTTAACAATTAAAGAAGAATTAGAGAAAGAGGATTATTTGATGTTTTCTAATGCAAATATGATTTGCGATCAGACAGTATCAAAGGAAGAATTTTTGCCGAGAATTGAATTGGGAGAATTACTTGCATTCACAAAGCATCCTGGATATTGTAATGTACCAATATACAAAGCCCCTCTAGATAGAAATAAGCATTGCAAGGCATATGTTCCATATGACTGTGGGACTGATTATGTGATTGGTGCAATGTTTAATGGTACATCCAAGGCGTTTTTAAAGATGTGTGAGGTTTTGAGGGAAAGGATAAATGATGACTTAAAGCGGAATGTTATCGCAAGATGGCATGATGAATCGCATATAAATAGATATATTATAAACAAACCAGAATGTCGCATTTTATCACCGTCCTATTGTTATCCGTTTGGAATTGAGTTGCCAATTGAAAAGAAAATATCAGCTGTAGACAAGCAATCCAAGTTTGATGTAAAAGGTTTTAAGGGACAAAACAATACCCAGAGCGATAACAATTTAATGAGAAAGATGAAGAATATTGGTATCAAAATCTTGAGAAACGAAAAGAACTATTTGTTTATAGATAAAATATTTGGAAAGAAAATTGAAAAGATTTAGGAGTGACAAATGAACGTAAAAAAAATGCTCGTCAATATGGGGGCAAGTGTAATATCTTTTATAGTTGCATTACTAATAAGTTTTGTTCTATCACCTTATGTAGTTAGCCAACTAGGAGAAGAAGCATATGGCTTTCAGAATCTTGCTAATAATTTTGTCTCATATGCTACACTTGTTACGACTGCTGTAAATGCAATGGCTTCCCGCTTTATTTCAGTTGAATATAATCAAGGAAGAATTGAAAAAGCAAAAAAATTCTTTTCCAGCGTATTTATAATTAATTGTATTGTTTATTCAGTTATATTAGTGGTGTCACTTATATTCATCTATAGATTAGAGGCTATGATTTCAGTATCTCCTCACCTTGTGAATCAGGTAAAACTGACATTTTTGTTTAGCTTTTTAAATCTAGGTGTTTCTATGATGGGAACAGTATATACTGCTGCTGTGTTTGCAACAAATAATATGCATTGGTCATCGGCATTACAGATTGTTATAAATGTTGTAAGAAGTGTAATGGTATTTGGTCTGTTTTTATGCTTGAATCCCAAGGTGTATTATTTGTCATTGGCAGCATTGGTGGCAGGTGTTATTAACTTTGTAGGTAACTATATATTTACCAAGAAACTATTTGATGGATTTGGTATTAGACTGAAATTATTTGATACATCGGCAATATGCACCCTTGTTAAATCAGGGAGCTGGATTTTGTTATCCAATATAAGCAATATGTTGTTGAACGGATTCGATTTATTGCTATGTAACCAGTTTATTAGCAGCGCTGTAATGGGAAGATTGTCTATTGCTAAGCAAATACCTACTGCTATTAGTCAAATTTTAGGAACTTTATCTTCTATTTTTACTGCAGCATTAACAGAGGCGTTCGCAAAAGGGACAAAGAAAAAGATTGTAGAAGACACAAATTTATTGTTGAGAATACTTGCATTGTTTTTATCAGTTCCATTTGCTGGAATTATTGTGTATGGTCGCAGTTTCTTAGAGTTGTGGTTGTCTTCGGTTCAATATGAGGCGAAGCAAATAGAACAGATCTATTGGATTATGTTTATTGTTCTCGTGGATATTGTAATTAGCACATATATGTATAGTATACATTCTGTATTTATTGCATTAGATAAAGTTAAATTTTATGCCATGACTTTGTTTGTATCTAGCATTGTCAGTGTGGTAATAACATTGATACTGTTAATAAGCACCCGATTGGGGGTTTTTGCCATTGTTGGCACGAGTACAGTAGTTTTGGGAATCACGCACGGAATAATAGTACCTGCATACGCAGCAAAACTATTGGAAGAAAGAATATATGTATTTTGGAATACAGAGTTAAAATCGTGGACACTTATGGGCAGCTTATGTGTTATTTTTGGTATCATTTCTAAGTGTTTTGAGATAACCAGTTGGATAGAATTCTTTGGTGTCATTGCAGTTAATGGTATTATCGGTTATATATTTTCTTTTCTTTTTGTGTTGAGAAGGGAAGAACAGAAAATGTTAATAAAGAAATTTATTCTAAGAGGGAGAAATTTAAAATGAAAATATTAGTCACAGGTTCCAATGGTTATTTGGGGCGAGGGATTGTCAATAAGTTATTGGAAGATAATATAGAGGTTATTGCAACGGATTTTGTAGCGCTTGAAGATTCCATTAAATGCAAATATATTAGAGCCGATCTTTTTGATATAGCCGATCCATATGAGTATTTTGATAGGCCTGATGTTGTCTTACATCTAGCTTGGCGAAATGGATTTGTGCATAATGCAAGTAGTCACATAGAAGATTTGCCGAAGCATGTTAGGTTTATTGACAAAATGGCTCAAAAAGGGGTAAGTAGAATAGCTGTCATGGGAAGTATGCACGAAGTTGGATTTTATGAAGGGAGTATTGACGAAAATACAGTTTGCCATCCAATGAGTTATTACGGAATTGCCAAAGATGCGCTTAGAAATGTTACTTCACTGATTTGTAAAAATAATAATGTGACTTTTCAATGGTTAAGAGGATTTTATATAGTAGGTACATCAAAAAATGGTTCATCAATTTTTGCGAAGTTGATACAAGCTTCGGATGAAGGAAAGAAAACATTTCCGTTCACAATGGGACAAAACCAGTTTGATTTTATAAATTATGAAGATTTTTGTTTGCAGGTTGCAGCAACAGTGGAACAAAATGAAATAAATGGAATTATAAATATATGTGAAGGAAAGCCTGAAAAACTTGCAGAACGAGTAGAACGCTTTATTGTTGAAAATAAATTAAATATCAGTTTGCAATATGGTTCATTTCCAGATAGACCATATGACTCGAAAGCTATATGGGGAAATGATAGTAAAGTGAAGAAGATTTTAGCAAATAGAGTTATATAAATGAGATGCTGAATCATATGGGTGATTCTGACTGTTTGTTTTGGAAGATATGTTACCTTGGTCAGAGAAACTGCAGGAAGGAATACGCAAAAATAACACAGGTCATCGGATGATGATGGCTCCAAAAGTAATCGGGTACTTGCTATAAACGTTTACTATTGTAGAAAGGAAATACCATGAAAAAATATGATTATCTAATCGTTGGTTCAGGCCTATTTTGTGCCGTATTTGCTCAACAAGCAAAGGCTACAGGCAAGAAGGTTTTAGTAGTGGAGAAGCGTCCTCATATTGCAGGCAATGTTTACACGGAAGAAATAGAGGGGATTAATGTGCATAAGTATGGTGCACATATTTTCCATACAAATAATAAACAGGTTTGGGATTACATTACCCAATTTGCAGACTTTAACCGTTTCACCAACAGTCCTGTCGCAAATTATAAGGGAGAATTATATTCCTTGCCGTTTAATATGTATACCTTTAATAAGATGTGGGGTGTTGTAACACCGGAGGAAGCGGCTGCAAAGATTGAAGAGCAGAAGAAAGAAGCTGGTATTGATCATCCAAAGAATCTGGAGGAACAGGCAATTTCCTTAGTTGGGCGCGACATCTTCGAAAAGTTAGTCAAAGGCTATACAGAAAAACAGTGGGGACGTGATTGCAAAGATTTACCTGCGTTTATTATCAAACGACTTCCGGTAAGGCTTACTTTCGACAACAATTATTTTAATGCATTGTATCAGGGAATTCCGATGGGTGGCTATACCAAGTTAGTATCTAATCTATTGGAAGGAATTGAGGTTCGCTTGAATGTTGATTATTTAAAACAGAAGGAAGAATTAGATGCTTTGGCAGAAAAGGTTATATATACTGGCCCAATTGATGAGTATTTTGGCTACAAGTTAGGAACGTTAGAATATCGCAGTGTTCGTTTTGAGACGGAAGTTCTAGATATACCGAATTTCCAAGGTAATGCAGCCGTCAATTATACGGATAGAGAAACGCCGTGGACAAGGATTATAGAACACAAGTGGTTTGAGTTTGGGACACAACCGAAAACAGTGATTAGCCGTGAATATAGCAGTGAGTGGAAAATGGGGGATGAACCGTATTATCCGGTGAATGACGAGAAGAATGAAAAACTATATCAGCAATATAAAACAATGGCCGAGAACGAAAAAAATGTGATTTTTGGTGGACGTTTGGGAGAATATAAATACTATGATATGGATGCAGTAATAGCATCGGCACTTCAATTGTGTGAGAAAGAATTATGATGAAATTTTTTGAGGAATCTTGAATAATAACAAAATAAGGTGTATCATAATACAGATAACAAATTATTTTGTTTAAAGAGGGAAGTATAAAATGGCACGAAAAAGAAGAAGACGTAGAAGAAAACAAATGAAGATTACTCAGTGGTTTAAGAAACTGAGTACGAAACAAAAAGTATTGTTGATTTCTGGTATTACTTTGTTAGTACTGATGCTTGCAGGGGTGATTTATGTGGCAAGTATATTTAACAAGTTGAATACAGAGGAAATCAAGGAAGAAGAAATTTTCATCAATGAAGAGTTGGAAAATGTGGGTGTTGGTTACACCAATTTCGTTCTCTTTGGTGGAGACTCAAGAAGTGGGGAAGTTAACAAGAACCTGAATACAGACACCATCATTATTGTGAGTCTAAATAATGAGACAAAAGAAGTTAAGATGGTTTCCGTGTATCGAGATACCCTACTCGATGTGTCTAATGGAAAAATCAAAAAATGTAACAGCGCATATAACATTGGTGGTGCAAAACAGGCCATTAATATGTTGAACAAGAATCTGGACTTAGACCTCAAGAAGTATGTGACAGTAGACTTCAGTGCAGTAGTTGACCTTGTAGATATGGTTGGCGGTATTGAAATCGACGTAAGTGAAAAGGAATACAAAGAGGTTAACAAATACATTGACGAGACGGGTCGTGTTGCTGGTAAGAAAGCAAAGCATTTAACACATGCCGGTCTGCAGACCTTAGACGGTGTACAGGCGACCACGTATTCACGTATTCGTAAAAACGTAGGAAATGATTATGCAAGAACCGAAAGACAACGTTTAGTGATTCAAAAGGTTGTAGAAAAGGCGATGAAGTCGAACTTATCGACCATCAATAAGATTATTGATGAATTGTTCCCAAGGATTTCAACCAACTTTACAATGACGGAAATCTTGTCATATGCAAAGGATTTTACCAAGTATAAATTTGGTGAAACATCAGGTTTCCCATTCAAAAAGGGAAGTGGCACCATTCCGGGCAGAGGAAGTAGTGTGTTCCCAATTACATTAAAGAGTAATGTATCAGAGTTACACGCATTCCTTTTCGGAACCGAAGACTATCAACCATCTTCTAAGGTTGTAGAGATTAGTGGTGAGATTGCTTATATTGTGGGCAATCGAAAACCGGATAAGGATACTTCGAATACGGGAAATGGTAATAACGGTAATACTGGTAATACGGGTACAACCGATGGGCCGGATGTAGCAAATCCGAATCAGCAACCAGAAGATTCAAATAAGCAGCCGGAGGATCCAAACAAGCAGCCGGAGGATCCGAACAAGCAGCCGGAGGATCCGAACAAGCAGCCGGAGGATCCAAACAAACAGCCAGAAGATCCTAACAAGCAGCCGGAAGATCCAAACAAACAGCCAGAAGATCCTAATAAGCAGCCGGAAGATCCAAACAAGCAGCCAGAGGATCCGAACAAGCAGCCGGAGGATTCGAACAAGCAGCCGGAAGATCCAAACAATCCAACGGGAGAACCAGATGTAGAGGACCAGTAATTCCATAGGGTATGATTTTAAGCGCAGTAGCTTTTTCGTTGCTACTGCGCTAAATTTATTATTGACAGAATTCCATTGGTATATTAAAATAAAACTCCACATAGATGATGGCTCTATATAAAGAAGCTGTCATATTTCTAATTCAATTATATTTATTTCAAAATTCTAGAAAATTGTCTCACTTTCGAGAGTATTTCCAGAAAAATAATCAATAAAATAATAAGATAAAAGTAAAATGCCATTGTCTGTGGTTCGCGTATGCGTTAAAATAGATGTAGAAGCTTCTTTATATAGATTTACGGAAAGGAACTATATGAAGAAAAAAAGAAAAAAGAAACAATCCACAACACTCTCACAACATGAAGATGTGGCACTAAAAGCAACAGCGCAGTTTTTTCGTGACGAAATAATGCCGGTACTGAACATTGAGGGAACGGTAGTCAGTATTCTGCCAACAGAGGAGATTCATTTGGAACTGAAAAAAGGGTTTGAAGATTTCAATTATCTGATGAGTGATGATACTATCAAACATTTTGAATTTCAAAGTACTAATGAGGGAATCATTGGTTTGAAACGGTTTCGCACCTATGAATCTCAGATGAGTTATAAGTATAAGAAGGCGGTAACTACTTATGTTTTGTTTTCAGGAAATATTAAGAATCCTATGACAGAATTTACAGAAGGTGTTAATACATATCGAGTAGTACCTATTGTTATGCGGGATAAGAATGCTGATAAAGTAATTTCTGAATTGAAACGTAAACAGGAAGTTGGTGAAGAAATCACGAAGGCGGATTTATTACCATTGGTACTAAGTCCTTTAATGAGTGGTCGGATGTCACAGAAAGAACGTGTGCTAGCTGCGTATGATATTACGCGAAAAGCAACGGAGATGGATGCGGAAGTGATTCGGAAAGTCGAGGCAGTGATTTATATTATGGCAGATAAATTTTTGGATTCCAAAGAAATGGAACAATTGAAGGAGGAAATTAAGATGACAAGATTAGGTAAGATGTTATATGATGATGGCGCCAGTATGAAACTGAAAGAACTAGTGGCGAAGAAGATAAAAAAAGGTTTTACAGTTCCCGAGATAGCAGCATTGTTTGAGGAAGATAAGGCGGTAATTGAAGAAATAGTGAAAAACATATAAAAAATCAGGGGAGATTCATATGAAACAGGGGAGAAGTTTAAAAGAAGCCAAGGCAGAAAGAGCTGCAAAAAAGAGACGCGCAAAACGTCGCAGAAGAGTGATAGTTTTACTAGTTGAACTTTTTATTTTATTCACACTTCTGGGAATTGGATATGTGATGTCCAAATATGGAAAGTTCCAACTCCATATGTTTGGGGATGGAGATATAGTGAAAAATGAAGGTGTAGAAAAAGAAGGCTATACTACAATTGCGTTGTTTGGGGGCGATTCCAGGGAAGGTGAATTGGAAGCTGGTACCCATGCGGATACGATTATGATTGTCAGCATTGACAATGATACTAAAGAAGTAAAACTAGTGTCTGTATATCGAGACTTGATTGTTAAACGCCCAGATGGAAAATTAGGAAAGGCAAACAGTTCTTATTTCCTTGGTGGTCCAAAGCAGGCAATTAATATGTTGAATCAGAACTTCGACTTGGATATAGAAGATTATGTGACGGTGGATTTCACGGTTATGGCAGATGTGGTGGACAAGCTTGGTGGCATTGAAATTGATGTGACAGATGCGGAAGCGCAAGAGATGAACAATTACATTGGAGAAACAGCGGATGTAACGGGAAAGAAAGCAAAACGTGTGAAGGGTGGACTTCAGACATTAGACGGTGTACAAGCTGTAACCTATTCCCGTATCCGTAAAAATGTTGGTGGTGACTACGCCAGAACCGAGCGCCAAAGAATTGTGATACAGAAGTTGGCTGAGAAGGTGAAGGACACAGATTTGTCAACCATAATTGATTTGATTGACACGGTATTTCCTCACATTTCTACAAGTTTTACTTTGAAGGAACTCATTAGTCTAGCAACCGGTGTGTTCCAGTATGAACTAGGCGAGTCAAAAGGATTTGCATTTGAACATACCGATGGAAATGTGAAAGGCATAGGAAGTGTAGTAGTACCTTTGGGTGTGACTCAGAATGTGGAAGAAATGCATGCGTTCTTATACCCGAAGGCAGAGTATTCCGTATCCGAAACGGTACAGACGATTGCACAAGAAATTGAAAGTGCCACAGGATATACAAGGGAAGATTATAAGGAAACGGAATAAACGAAACTTCTAGACAATGTTTCCAAAATCGTGTACAATTAACTAATAATGTCAAAAGAAGAAGAAAGAGGAAGCGGATATGAAAATGATGAAAAAATTAGCAACACTTTTGTTAGCTATTTGTTTGGGAGTACCTTGTTTTTCAATGGTATCATTTGCGGCAAATGGAGCAATACAGTTTACAGACCCAACTACTAAAGTGGGTGAGACTTTAGAGGTAATTGGTAAAGTAAAGAGAACGGATAATACAGGATTTGGAAAAGTCAGTGTTACGATGACATATGACACAAGTTATTTAAAATTCAAGAGTGGCAATGGAATTGTAGAGTCACAGGCTGGTGAAATTACTTATACTGGAGACGCAACAAGTGATGTGGGAGCTGTACATGAGTTTAAACTTCTTTTTGATGTATTAAAAGCAGGTACAACGAAATTAACCATTAAAGAAGCAACTGTCAAAAGTGTATCAGGCGCTACTTTGAATTATACAAA
>JAEIGA010002730.1_pt1 | contig 27984 bp, 48 predicted proteins | sample 9270691 | NCBI WGS metagenome assembly JAEIGA01 (sample SAMN17057246, study PRJNA624740) | gut metagenome | biome: biome; isolation source: fecal sample | host: Bos grunniens | place: China: Xizang | collected 2019
CACCCTGATCGAACAAGAATATACATATAAAGCCAGACTTGCGAAGGAATCCTGGTTCCGTCTGGAAAAGCCGGACGGAACGCCGGTTTGGGAAAAGAATTTCCCGGGGATCAGATCATGAAGAACGACAAAGAGCCGATCCTCGGGGCGCTTTACCGCCATTTCAAGGGCGGGCTGTATATCCCGCAGAACGTCGCCACCCATACGGAGACCGGAGAAAAGCTCGTGATCTACAACAGCGTCCTCCAGCCGTACTGGATCTGGGCGAGACCGCTTTCCATGTGGAACGAGACCGTCGTCACGGACGGGGCAGAGATACCGCGCTTCACCCTCCTCGAACAGTCGGACAGGACGGCGGAACTCCTCTGGGATTCCCTCGAAGACGTGCCGTTTTACGAGGACGCCAAGGGAGAGATGTTCCTCGGGTCTCCGTGGTACGTCTTCGACGAGGACACGCCGCGGGACGAGATCTGGGCGTTCTTCGACGAGACGCACTCCAGAGGTGTTCACTACCTCCTGTACGAGCGGGAACGCACGGAAGACTGAGGTGCGTCATGATGTCTGAAATCATCGCGACCGTCTCTTTGACCCTCCTGTTTTCCGCCGCCTTCTGCTGGTGCATGTGCGCCTTCGCAGGAGAAGCGGACGAGCGTGAGGAGGAGCTGCAGAGAAAGCGGGAAAAGGAAGCCGAAGAGCGCATCACGGAAGCCGTCAGAGAGGCGGCTGAGGAAATGGGATACGAAGTCACGGTCAAAAACGAACCCGGAGGGGACACATTCGAATCCCTCTTCGGCGTGAGCGTCGAGGACTTGAAGAAAATGGCGGACACGGAAGGAAACGAAGAAACAAAATGATCTGCGATAACTCAGAGAAAATGGTTTGCGGTTTTTTCGGCGGTAAATTCATGCCACTCCACAAAGGACATCTCTACTGCATCGATACCGCCGCCCGTCAGTGCGACCGTGTGGTCGTGATTATGTTTATCAACGGAGACGATGAGAAAGAAATTGAGAAGGAAAATCCGGATCCTTTGTGGAGCGTGGAAAACAGGACAAAGCAGCTTCAAAAAGTCTGCGCGCTGTATCCGAACGTGGAATTTGGGATCATCGACGACAACCTCTGCCGTGCTCCGGACGGAACCATCGACTGGGATCTGGAGACGCCGCTCGTAAGGCAGTATGTACCGAAGATGGACTATGTCTATTCCAGTGAGCCCGCATACGACGCGTACTTCAAACGCGCATATCCGGAAGCGGAGCATGTCATCGTGGACGAAAAGCGGAAGCGTTTCCCGATCAGCGGAACAATGATCCGCGCAATGAATCTATTGGAGGAGAAAGAGAAATGGATGGTTTGAGAAAAATCGGCAGAGCATTCAAATCGCTCAGATGGTATGAGATCGCCATGTGCGTCGTTATGCTCGGAATTTCAATCTACTACGCTGTGCAGCCCCAGGAAGGCACTCCTCAGTGGCTTGCGATCATCAACTTCGTGTCCGGCCTGTGCGGAATCATCTGCGTGTTCTTCTGCGCAAAGGCGAACCGCATGAACTTTCCCTTCGCCGTAGTCAATACGACGGTGTTCATGATCTATCTCGGGTACTTCGGAATCTGGGCGACCTTCTGGCTGGAAGCTCTTGTCTATACGCCGCTGAACATCATCTCGTGGGTCAAGTGGTATCACCACAAGGACGAGGACGACGAGCTGCTTGCAAAGTCCAAGAAACTGACGTGGCGCCAGCATCTGATCGTCGCCGTCCTGATCGTCGCGCTGACCGTGCTGGTGTATTTCGCCCTGTCCGCATGGGCCGGCGACACATGGATGAAGTTCGCCGTGAAATATGGATGGAATACGGTCGTCATGAAATGGATCGATTCCGCCATCTTCGCAATCGGTATCACGGCGTCCACGCTGGAGCTGCTGCGGTATAAGGAACAGTATGTCTGGTGGCTGGTCACAGACGTGATCGCCGTCGCGCAGTACGCCATCAAGGGAGACCCGGTTTATACGACCAAGAAAGCCATCTATCTGATCGAGGCTTTCGTCGGCCTGCGGAACTGGCATGTACTGTCAAAAAAGAATACCGAAAACGACTAACGGATAACTGGAGCAGCATCCATGTTCAAAATCATATTCTGCATTGCGGCGTACATCGTTCTGATGTTCGCCTTTTTCTTTGTCGCGAATCTCATATATGACTTCACGGAAGACGAAAGGTTTACCGCAGCCCTTCTGGCCTTCGTGTGGCCGATATCCACCGTCGCGTGGATATTCTACGTGCTGTTCAGATGCACCTATGAGCTCTCGTGTGACATAAAAACCAGGGCGCGCCGGAAGAAAGGAGGCTCCAGATGATTGTCAAATGCGCAGTCACGATAGCGGCATACTTCACGTCGGTGTTCGTCTTCTACTTTATCGCAAATATTATATGTACGATCGCGGATCTGGATACGGATCTGCTCGTGATGTGCTCTTTCGCATGGCCGATCACGATTGTCGTTTCGGTTTTTATGCTTGTTTTCTACATGGTAGAGAACGCCTCCGATCATGTCGCCGATAAAATCTACGACGCAATGTGCGAGCGGAAACGCAGAAGAGAAGAAAAGGAGGATAAATGACCGTACATATCTCACCGGGAAACAGCAAGATGGGAGCGATCCCGTCCGTCAGCCTGCCCGCCGTGATAACCTGCCGGCCGGACGCCCCGTGTTACGCGAAGTGTTACGCGAGAAGACTGGAGCTGTTCCGCAAGTCCGTCAGGGAATCCTATATGGACAACTACGACCTCTATAAATCGGATCCCGATACATACTGGCGCGAAGTGGAAGGCGCGGTCATGATGAACCGCTTCTTCCGCTTTCATGTTTCCGGGGATATCCCGGATCTGGAATACTTCGTGCGCATGATCGGCATGGCGGACCGCAACCCGCACTGCGAGATCCTGTGCTTCACCAAGCGGTACCGGTTCGTGAACGCGTTTCTGAACGAGACGGCAAAGTGCGAAGGAACGGACAAGCCCGTTCTTCCGAAGAACCTTCACATCATCTTCTCGGCGTGGAAGGGGCTGGAAATGGAAAACCCGTGGAACCTTCCGGAAGCCCACGTCGCCTATAAGGACGGCACGACCACGGCGAGAGCGGACGCCATACCCTGCGGCGGAAACTGCACCACATGCGCCAAAACCAACGGCGGATGCTGGTCTCTGAAAAACGGGGAACAGCTCGTCATCCATGAGCATTGAGGAGGAGCCGTGAAATTCGATATCAAAACGATCCGGGCAGTAAAGCAGGGTCTTATCGACTGCATGCTCACGGAGCGGCTGTCCTGCGACAGATGCAAATACTCTCTGCCGGGGTGCGCCGTTAAGGACGCCGTCATCCTGATCAATGAGAAATTCGAGCCGGAGAAGCCGATGCTCTGCTGGGGCGACGGCCTAACAAACTGGCTGATATGCGGCGTGTGCAGACATCCGATCGACCCCGGAGACAAGTTCTGCCGGGAATGCGGAAAGGCGGTGGAACAGTATGAACCCAGGCATTGAACTGAAGCCATGTCCCTTCTGCGGCGGTGAAGCAAAGGCTATTTTGGGTTATCCCTTGCGCTTAGATGAATACGGTGAAGAAGTGGGAGATTATGAACCGGCCACAATATGGTTCGGCGCACGTGTTTATTGCCCGAAATGCGAATGTGTGATTGAAAAGAAAAAGAGGTGCGTTAATGGCTCGCCAAAAGGTTGGCACGATCAAATCAAGCGGGATGCAGTAGAAGCGTGGAACAGGAGGGCGAACGATGTGTGATGACACACCCAAACTGAGCGGCTGCCCGTTCTGCGGCGGAAAAGCAAGGTTCATGATAACCGGCCACGATGACGTCAGCGGCCTGTCTTCGATAGCATATAACTATAAAATAGTTTGCGACAAATGCGGAGCAACCAATAACAAGTCCGGCCTTACGATATTTCTTTTTGAGCGGGACGGGTCGGTTGGCGTTATTCAGGACGACAGATGGAAGGTGGCAAACTCGTGGAATAAGAGGGCAGCCGAATGAGAGAATTTCACTTCTATACAAGCCCTGACAGCAAAGAACCACCCTGCGAGGCAGTCACCCACACGTGGGAGATATCGGAATACGAGATCAGGCATACGAAAGACAACGTCCATACCACCCAGATGGGTCTTCTGAACGCCGCCTGGGACCGGCATTTCGAATGCGGCGACCGGGTTTTCATCCACGATCCGAACGGTGTCTTCGAGCTGAAGGAAGACTGCGAAAGAACGGACAGGCTCCTGCGGCGGGCGCATAACATCTTCAAGCTCTTCGCCGCAGGGGAATTTTCAAGCGGAGGATAAACCAGTGAACAGACAGCAGAAGAGAGAGTACAGAAAAGCGTACGTGAGGAAAATGAAAAAGCAGTTCGGCCTGAATACACAGCAGGCGAAGGAGCTGCTCGCGGCGATCGAGAGCGGGAAGATCAAGCTGCCCGATCCAGACCTTGCCGACGGAAGCCGCGTCAGACTGGACGTGGAGCGCATTACGTCGCGGAAAGCGTATCCCGAGATGCAGCAGGCGTACCGGGATTTCGTCGAAAGAAACGCCTCCACGACGTTCACAGCGCGTCTTGACAGGACATATGTGGCGCACTTCGAGGAGGATCCCACGTGGCAGTTCTGGACGGGGGATCTGATCCTTGTGAAAGAGGACGAAGAATGACCTACTATATTTCCGACCTTCATTTCGGACATAAGAACGTCCTCGCCTACGACAACCGTGAGTTTCCGGACGTGGAGACCCACGACGCCGAGATCGTGAGGCGCTGGAACGACACGGTTTCCCCGAGCGATACCGTATGGATCCTCGGCGACATCAGCTGGTACGGCCCGCAGAAAACGACGGAGCTGTTCGACAGCATGAACGGCACGAAGAACCTCTGCGTCGGCAACCACGACGGCAGGCTGATGAGGTCGAAGGACGTCCGTGACAGGTTCTGCGAGATCGTCCCGTATAAGGAGATCGTATTCGACGACGGGATCGGCGTCGTCCTGTGCCATTACCCGATCCCATGCTTCAACGGCCACTTCAATGGGTGGGTTCACCTCTACGGCCATGTCCACAACAGCTTCGAGCAGAACATGATGAAGCAGGCGCGGTATCAGATGGAAGAGCTGTACGAGAAGCCGTGCCGCATGTTCAACGTCGGCTGCATGATGCCGTATATGGATTACAGACCGAGAACGCTATCGGAAATTCTTCTTCTCGAAGAGGCGGCAGGGCGTTCGGATACTTGAAAACACAGGGATTCTGTGATATAATAAGAAAAACGGAAAAGGAGAGATTGAATGAGCAAGATGCCGGAAGAAGAAATGCTCGACCGTGAGGAGGAAGCGCTTCTGAAACTGCTGAAGGGCAAAAGGGGAGGCGGAGCGTCCGTCGTCAGCCCGCAGAGACTGAAAGATATGGCGCGCGCCATGCGGATCCTGACGGACTGCGCGGCGGAGGCCGGAGCGAAGCTTTCGTATAAGACCAACGACCCGTTCCCGAGCATGGGATATATCCGGATGACCGGAAATCATATCCGGTTTTTGTCCCATGAGCAGTTCACGGAGGCTGCGAAGCTCGCGTCCAACGTGGAGGCGTACGCGAAGGCGGACGGATCCGTGTGCGTGGATTTCACCTTCCACGGATTGACGACGTCGGTAAAGGAGGGCTGATCTTGGTAAAGTGCTTTGACGTTGTGAAGGACGTGGCGGAAGAAGCCACGAGACAGTTCTCCCCGGATATCGTGCTCGTTCCGGAGCGGCTGGATATTCTCCGGGAATATTGCGAAGCCATCGACACCGTGGCGGCGGCGACATACGCGGAGTCGTTCGAAGCGGAAGTGGACGATGAGCGGCTCACCGTCATCGTCTCGGTGGAGTGCGCCGCGTTCCAGATCGAATCCGTGTCGAGCCCGTTCTACGAGCTGATCGAGCGCGCCGTGTCGTTCGGTTTTTACGCGAACAGCGACGGCAATACGGTGGCGTACTTCGAATTCCCGAGACTGTGGGAAAGGATTGAGGATACGGAATGAACAAGAACAGAAGGGCGAGGCTTTCCGAGGCGGAGGCTTTCCTCCGAAAGGCGCAGGAGATCGTATCCGGTGCGCTGGACGAGGAGAACGACTGCATGAACAATCTGCCGGAGGGTCTCGGGGACAGCGAAAAGTACGAGAGAATGGAGGCCGCGTCGGACAATCTTGACAGCGCGCTGTACTCGATAGGCGAAGCGCTCGATTGTATAGACCGCGCAAGAGAGTAAGAGTTGGAATTTTTCATCGCATTGTTCGGCGGAATCTTCCTGCTCGCCCGGTTCGCGCTCCGCAAATCGAAGGAGAGCGGGATCGCGCGGGGAGACCGGAACTGGGACGAGCAGAGACAGCCGCTGGCCGAAAGGCTGAAGGCGACGGAGGAAGACGACGCGGCGGTATCCGCCATGAAGTCGTGGAGCTCCGAAGATCTGTACGCCCTCCTCGAAGACGACCTGAGATGGATCTTCGGAGACGGGTTTAGAGAGATCGTCCGCTTCGACAACCCGAAGTGCAGGGATTTCCGCCCGCTCAGCATGCCGCACGCATGGCGCGGAAAAAGAGAGGAGTATACGCGGGAAGCGTATCTGTCCTACTGGATCACGCAGCTCCTCTACGCGAAGCGCGGAAAGCTCAGAACGCTGCACGATACGTTCGGCCTGAACGTGTCCGTCGGAAACCCTGAGATCAATATCAGAATGTGCGAGGCGATCCAGAGGAACCTCCGGGAAAACGGAACGGACGTTCATCTCGAGGTGGAGCTTGAGCCCGGTATCGCTGACCGTTCCCGGAAGTACCTGAGAAGCCGCGTCCGCGCGAAGGAAACACAACACCGGTATTGGGAGGGCAGACCCCTCGAATCGATCCGGGAACTCAACCCGCGCAGAACGGATGTTCCGATCCGCTATTATTAACAGAATTTTCATGAAATGAAAATGCGAATCCGTCTTGACAAATTAGGACCAACATGGTACAATATGCTCATCCGCTCGTCCCACTCAGCGAGCCGTAAACTTCAGAACGAGGATGATAAGCAGGAATGACCGAAGAATTGGAATTTACGATTGACGAATTCGTGCAGTTTTGTTCCGACAGGAAAATCAGGCGGTTCGTTTACCACACCAGGGATCAGAGGGAGAGCGACGGGGACATGGATTTTTGCATGACCTTCCCGCCTCCGTTCTGCGCGTTCAACTCGGATACCTTTCTGTTCCGGAACGCGAAGGACAGGATGACGCTCCGCAGGGTCCGGACGATTCGATACATAAAGAGAGCGGACAGCCCGGTGGCCGTGGCGGTGTTTCTGTGCGGCGGATGCGCGCTCGAATATGAAAAAAACTCCTATGTGTTCACAGTTTCATCATAACGGGCTATTGACTTTTGGAAAAAACTGTGATATACTTGTGAAAATCCATCGCGGCGGTTTGATATGTATAATCAGGATGTGAAAAATCAGTTTCTCGGCTTCTATCATGACGGCGGGAGGATGAAATCGAGCGTCGATAAGGCGGCTGCGGCGTTCCGGCTTACGGAGCCGTTCGAGAGGCGCGAGGGGAAAGACCTGTGCGCCATGGACGCGGAGCAGGCCGGGCGCATGATTTCGGAAGGAGTCCTCTCGGGCAGATCCTTCTTCACCATGTTTTCCATCCTCAGACATTACGTCCGGTGGTGTGTGGAGAACGGGGTCGGCGGCGCGTCCACGGATTTTCTCCGCGTTTCCGTACCCGGCCTTGAAAAGATCAGAAATCAGGAAGTGTTCAGCGATCTGGATCTGAAGAGGAGGCTGGACGAGGTCTACGGAGAGGACAGACACGGGCAGTCCTGCGAGGTGTACCGCCTGTACGCGTGGTTCGCCTGGGCCGGCATCGACCCGAAGTCCGTCACGGGGATCACGGCGGAGCAGTTCGATAAAAACAGCCTCTCCGTAAAGCTCGGCGGAAGAAAATACCTTCTGAGCCCGCTCGCCGGGGGGACAGCCGTTTTTCTTGCGGAGTCCGATTCCTTCGCCGTGGAAAACCACGCGTATAAATCCCTGCCGCGCGTTCCGGGAACCGTGCTTCTGCGGAACAACCGCGGGATCCCGACCGAGGACAGCCTGAAGAAACGGTTCGCAGCGGATTTCGCGGACGCGCGGAAGAAGGGGAGAACGACGAGCGCCCTCACATACGAATCCATCGCCGACTCATCGTTCTGTCAGACCCTGTACCGGTACGAATGCGCCGGCATGGATCCGGACGAGGCGATTTCCAGAGGCGAAGCGGAGCGCGGCGCGTCAAGGGAGCTCTACGAACGGTGGAAGCTCGCGTTTGACCGAACATTGTAACGGAAACACCGTGATTTCTATTTCCGGTAAAAGGAAATATCTTCCGGAAATTTTTTATAATTGAGTTGACAAGCTCATTTTTCTGTGGTATAATATTCACGTCAACAAAAAACATTACGGAGGATATCATGCCACAGGGCTCTGAGAAGAGGAGCTATTTGATCGGGGAAATCTACCTCATGAAGTTCGGCGGGAGCGGGAGCGAACAGCACGGCCTCCGCCCGGGACTCGTGTTCCAGAACAATACGGGCAACGCGCACAGCCCGAACATCATCGCCCTGCCTCTGACGAGCAATCTGAAGAAGACAGGCCAGCCGACCCACGTCGTGATCCAGGCGCGCGAGGGCGGGCTCGCGAGGGACAGCATGGTGCTGTGCGAGAATCCGGAGCGCATGTCCAAGGACAGGATCGGGGACTACATCACCACGGTTTCCGAGGACACCATGGCACAGATCGCGGAAGCAAGCCTGCTCGCAACGTCGGCAATCTCGTTCTTAAACCCCGAGCTTCTCGCCGGGATCTGGAAGAGAGCGCAGGTTCTGAACGCGGCGGCCGTATGACCGGAGGCGGATATGTACAACGAAGCGCTGAAAAAACGGTTTATCGAATCCTATACGGAAAGCGAGGCCACGGCCGGATTCTGCATAAGTCTGTTCGAGGCGGTGTCGCGGGACGAAGAAAAGGCCGAAGCGGATATCTCGGCGTGGAGCCCGGAGGCGTTGAAGCCCGTCCTTGAACGGATCTCGCGGATCAGAAGCATCGATCGCCAGCCCCGTCTGTACGTGTTGAAAAGATACGCGAAGTGGTGCGTGGAAAACGGCGTGGACGGCGCGACGCTGAATCTGTGCGGGGCGAACGTGACGGGACTGTCCAAGATCCGGGAGTATATGGTGTCCGGACCGGGGGATCTGCAGAACTACCTGAACGCGGTTTTCGAAAGCGAGGCGGAGCAGTCCACGGACAGCGTGTACCGGTGCGGATACTGGCTTGCGTTCATGGGCGTCGATAAGGAAGACGCCGTTGCCTTGCGCCGGTCGGACGTCGATCTGGCGGGGCGGTCTTTGATCTGCTCCGGCAAAAGGATCGCGCTGTATGAAGCGTCCCTCGGGGCGTTCCGCAACTGTTCGGAGCTGACGGCGTTCCGGTACAGGGAAAAGTGGTGGCCGCGCATCGAGAATACCATGCTCCTGTCAGCAGTCAAAGCGGTGTATACCACGGAAAAACTGAAAGTCGCCATGTCGGCGAAGGCGAAGAAGGCGTTCGACGCGGGGCTCACATCCAAACGCCTGAGCTACGAGCGCGTAGAACAGTCCGGCCTGTTTTACCGGATGAAGGAGCGCGAGATGGCCGGGTACGGCGCGGATTTTTCGGAGGCGACAGAAGAATTCATGCGCGGCCGGGAGTATAAGCTCGATAAGAACGGCGGAACCATCGAGAGTATTCGGGGCAGGATCCTGTCCGACTATGAAAAGGATTACAGACAGTGGAAAATGGCTTTCCTCGTCTGAATAAACGGAAGCCCGGATGATGCGGGCTTTCCGGTACATATTAAAACTCAACAATAAAACATTACACAGGGGCGTAGCGCAGCGGTAAGCGCATGGGACTTTGGATCCCATGACGCCGGTTCGAATCCGGCCGCCCCCGCTTTTTTTTATTTTCAATGTCCCGCGGGACGGAAAGGAAGGACGATGAAGCTCAGAAAAGTGAACTGGAAGGCGTACGCGAAGCAGGCGTACAGGCGCGGTTACGAACGCGGAAAGCGCGAAAGAGAAAGCTGGCTCCCGGCAAGAGATCCGCCCGGGAAATCCGGAGAGTACCAGTGCGTGACCGTGTCCATCGGAGTAGACGGCATGAAGAGGCATATCCGGTTCGTGCAGTACGACGCGAAACGCGGATGGGGAGACGGGACTTACCTGCCTCCGGGCGGATTCGGGAGAGCGGAGATCATCACGCATTGGAGACTCACCCCGGAGTTTCCGGCCATCGAAGAAAGCCTCGCCGAGGTTTTCGAGCTCGCAGAAACCGCGGAAAATATCAAAATGCACGCGCTGTCTTTGAGGGAAGAAAGGACCGGAAATGGAGAACAGTAATCTTGAACGCTTCAAAACCCTATGTGCCGCAATCGAAAGGCCGGGGTTTGATGAAATGATGGAGTGGCTGCACTCTTCCGATTTCTTCACGGCGCCCGCAAGCCGGCAGAACCACGGATCGAAACCCGGAGGACTTCTCGAGCATTCGCTGAACGTCTACGACGAATTGAAGCGTCTGCTCCGGGCATACCCGGAAATCACGGCGACGGAGGAAACCGCCGTCATCATTTCCCTTTTCCACGACCTGTGCAAGGTCAATTTTTATACCACGGAAAAGCGGAACCGGAAAGGCGCTGACGGCAAATGGGAATCCTACGACGCGTACGCGATCAAAGAGAAGTTCTGCTTCGGAGGCCACGGATCCAAGTCGGTTTTCCTGCTTCAGAACTTTTTGAAGCTCACGCCGGAGGAAGCCGCCGCGATCAACTGCCACATGGGCGCCTACGACGACCCGGACGGGAAGTACGTGTCGAAAGCCTACGAGCAGTTCCCGCTTGCGTGGCTGCTGCACGTTGCGGACGAAGCGGCCGCGTTTATCATAGAGTCAACCGGAACAAACTGAGAGAAAGGGGTATGGAATGCCGTTCAGAGCGATCCTCATCATGTTCGTCGTCGCCGTGGTTTTGGCCGTGTGCTACCGCGAACCGATCTACCATTGGATTATGGACAACATCGTAAAGAGCCAGACGGAAGAGAAAGAAGAAAAACCGGATGAAGAATCCGAAGAAGAAAAGGAGAACAAAGATTGAAGAAATTCATTACTGTGCTGATCTGCATGATCGTCATCATCGTCGGTATCATCATCATCTACGCCGCCACCCATGAAACCATCCCGGCAGGGTATGTCGGGTATGTGTACGACAGAACGGCGGGCGCGGACGACAACGTCATTGAGGGAACGTCGGTGCTCAACGAAGAAAAAACGGGCCGCATCCGCATCAACCCCGTAACGCAGGACGTCCTCATGTACCCGACCACCATCGTGTCGAAGAACTGGACGAGCCTCGACGAGGGAGACAATAAAGTCGATATGTCCATGCAGATCGCGTCCAAAGAAGGCAAGAATATAGACGCCGATATCTATATCTCTGTCCGCCCCGTGGACATCGGGAAAATCATAAAATCCTTCGGCACAAAGTCCTTCGACTCCATCGCCGACAACGATATCTACGGCCTCTGCAAGGGCAAGCTCTCCGGCGTAACGCAGGCGTATTCGGTTTATGACATCCAGTCCAGCCGCACGGAGATCCAGCAGCAGGTTTTCGATATCCTGTTAGATACCCTGCGGGACGTATACGGCGTGGAACTGGTCAGACTGGAACTCGGTACCCTCAACCTGCCCGAGGACATCCAGGCGAAGATCGACCAGAAGACCGAGGCGCAAAACGAAGTGGAACTCGCCCGCCTCGAAAGGGAAAAACAGGACGAAGTGAACCAGCAGATCGTCGACGAGCAGAAGGCAAAGAGTGAGAAGGAGACGATCCAGAGAAAAGCGGAGGCGGACGCCAAGGCTTACGAGGTCGAGAAGGAAGCCAACGCCCAGATCGAGGCGCAGAAGGCGCAGGCCGAAGTCGCAAGGATCAAGCGCGAGGAAAAGGAGGCGGAACAGCAGACGCAGGTGGAAATCGCCCGCATGAAGGTGGAGCAGGCGCAGCTGGAAAAGGAAGCCGAGCTCGAAAGCCAGAAAACGCTGACGGACGCCTACTTCCGCGACAGACAGATGGATATTCAGGAAAAGGCCGCGCAGGCCATCAACGGTTCGCTGAAAACCATCGTAACCTCTCCCGGCGGAGAAGGATTCGCATCTATTTACGGACTCAAGGAAGTGCTTGAGAGCATGGACTGAGAATAAATTCAGGAGGAACACAATGAAAGAGAAACTCAGAGAAATCGAAGTCATCACCACCGTTGAGATCACCCACGTCATGAAGGAGGACGATCTCGAAGCGCTCGGCAACGACATTCCGGAGACCCCGGCGGAACTGGAAGAGTGGAAGCAGGGAATCGCGGAGTCGTTCACTTCGGAAATCTACAGCGCGCTTCTCGCAGATCACGTGAACGTCACGAACGTGCAGGTTTTCATGAAGGAAGACGAGCTGAAGCCGCTGTTCGGGGAGAAAGCGGAGGGGTCCGATGCCTGAGTCAAGGGAGATGAATCTCTACGAAAAGCTTGCGCTGATCCGCAAGAACGTGGAAGTCATCCAGACGGACAAGTCCGGCTTCGGGTATAAGTACGTCACGGACGAGGCGATTCTGGCGAGGATTTCCGGCGCGATGACGAAATATCACGTCTCCCTTGTCCCGTCCATCGTTCCGGGAACCGCGAGCGTCGACCAGTATCATTATGATAAGGTCAATAAGAAGACGAACGCGGTGGAACCGCAGAACGAGATCCTCGTGAAGGCGGAAATGACTTTCTCGTGGATCAACAACGACCATCCCGAGGAGCGCATCGACGTTCCGTGGGCTCTGATAGGACAGCAGGCGGACGCGTCACAGGCGCTCGGTTCGGGACTTACATATTCCATGCGGTATTTCCTTCTGAAATACTTCGGCATCGCAACGCCCGACGACGACCCGGACAACTGGAGAAGCAAGCAGAAGGAAGCGGAGCAGGCGGAGGACAAACAGATCGCCGCCGAAATCATCAAGCAGCTCGATACGACGGTGCGCAGTTTCATCGGGTCGAACCCGGATAAGGCGGCGGACGTGAAGGGCTACATCACGGGCTTCGTCAAGAGCGGAGATTACTTCAAGATCCAGGATCCCGCGCTCGCGAAGAAGCTCTATGACGGATTCGTCGAAAAATTCATCAAGGAATAAGAACCGGAGGACTGAATGGCTAACTTCAATTTCAATAAAGCGATCATCGGCGGAAGACTGACCGCCGACCCGGAACTCAAAACCACGTCGAACGGCTCGAGCGTTGTTTCGTTTACCGTAGCCGTCACAAGACGCTTCACGCCGAAGGAAGGCGAGGCTCCGCAGACGGATTTTCTGAACGTGGTGGCGTGGAGAAAGGCCGCGGAGCTTGTGGCGAAGTATTTCCATAAGGGAAGCTCGATCTGCGTCACGGGATCCATCCAGACGAGATCGTGGACGGATAACGACGGCAATAAGCGGTACGCCACGGAAATCGTCGCGGACGAGATCAACTTCGTCGACAGCAAATCGGAGAGCGGCGCTCCCGCAAGCGTCGGAACGAGAGCGCCGGCGAATGCGGACAATACGGATCCCGCTCCGGACGTGGACGGCGGCGAACCAACGTCGGATCTCCCGTTCTGATCGTCTGAATGGAGGAATTCTCCTATAAACCGCTGATCGAGGGCATGACGTGGAGCTTTTCCAGAATCAAAAGCTTCGAGGACTGCCCGTACCGATGGTATCTCACCTATATCCGCGAAAAGAGGGACGATGAGTGCTTCTACGCCTCATACGGGTCGTTCATGCACAGCCTTCTCGCGGATTTTTACGAGGGAAGGAAGACGAGGGAGGATATGCTCGTCTCCTTCCTGACGGAGTTCAGAACCCGCGTGAAAGGACCGAGGCCGCAGCCGGAAACCGTGAAGAAATACATCGAATCCGGCGCGGATTACATCCGTTCGTTCGTTCCGCTTGATATGGAGATCATCGCGGTGGAAAAAGAGCTCCGCTTCGAGGTGGACGGCATCCCGTTCATAGGTTTCGCGGATCTTGTCGGAAGAAACGGGGACGGGATCGTGCTCGTCGACCATAAATCACACATCATCCGCCCGCGCAACCCGTTTTCCTTGAAATACACGCTTCACGATAAGGTGCGTGACGAAATGCTGCGCCAGCTTTACCTGTATTCGGAGGGAATCGCGGAAGAATACGGCGAGGCGCCGAAAACGCTGGCTTTCAACTGCTTCCGCTCCGGGGAAATCGTCGAGGAGGCGTTCTCCGAAGAGAAGTTCGAGGCGACAAAGCGGTGGGCGGCCGAAACCGTGCGTTCCATCGAGGAAACGGGCGTGTTCGAGCCGAAACCGGACTATTTCAGATGCCGTTGGATCTGCGGCGTGAGCAGCCATTGTCCGTATTCCGATGCGGACGGGGAAGGAGAGTGATCGGAATAAGATCGGATGAAATCAGCAGCATCGACAGCGAGGCGGGTGTGATCGCAACCCTGATCCACCACCCGGAGTTCAGTTTTTACTCTGAATTTCTGCTGCCGAACCATTTTTCGGATACCGGGAACCGCTGTGTGTACGCGGCGATCACCGGGCTTGCCCGTCAGGGCATCACAAACATCGACCCGTATAACATCGTCGAATATCTGAACGCGTCGGAGGCAACGAGGAAGATCGCGTCCGATATCACGGTGGAGAGACTGCAGGAGCTGATGGAAATGAGCGACGTGCTCGCGAGACATACCGTCGACGAGTATAAGCTGTGCGTTTCGGGAGTGATGGACTCCGCCATGCGCCGCAATACCGTCCGTCAGCTCAAGAAGTGCGAGGAATTCTGTTATGACAAAAACATTCAGAATCTGGAACAGAAAATATATGAAGCGATTGACGGTGTAGTAAGCGAGTTTTCAAACGCCGAAGAGATACCGAGCCTTGGCGACATCTCAGACGATCTGTGGGAGGATATTCTCGCACATCAGGATGGCAAAGAGTTCGGTATGCCGTTCAAATTTCCGAGTCTCAATGAATATACAAGCATAGAACCAGGAGAGCTTGTTGTGTTAGGCGCAACAGCTAAAGGCGGAAAGAGTATGTTCATGTTAAATGAGGCTGTCGACCTGTTAAGACGCGGAAAGAGCGTGATGTATATTGATTCTGAGTTGTCAGACAGACTGTTTCTGTGCAGATTGATTTCTCATCTAACAAAAATAGAATTCTCGCGTGTAAGAAGCGGAAGATATACCACGGCAGAGTCGGCGGAAATCGATCGGTGGAGACAATGGATCAAACAACAGCCACTTGTGCATCTTTACATACCGATTTTCGACCAGCAGACGGTTTATCTGTCCGTAAAGAAAACATACCATAAGTTTGGTAAGCTTGATGTGCTGATTGTTGATTATATTAAGAGTACCGGGGATAACACAGACGCATATGCAACATATGCAGAGCTCGGAAGATTCACCGATATGATTAAGAACGACATAGCGGGGGCGATGGATATCGCAACTCTCGCGGCGGCACAGCTTACGGCAACCGGCAAGCTTGCGGATTCCGCAAAAATAGCGCGCAATGCTTCTGTGATCATGCTGTTGTTGGATAAATCTCCTGCCGAGATAGAACGAGACGGTGTTGAATGCGGAAATAAACGTCTTGTTGTGGCATTGAATCGTAACGGCCCGAACCATGTTGACGGGGAGTGGATAGACTTGCGATTTAACGGCAACATAATATCATTCGAGGAGGCAAAGCAGCATGTTCCTATATCACCGTACTAAAGTATATAGGCATTTATGCTGTAACAACATATGAAGAAATTCAGAAGCGATAAATGGTATCAGGATCATGATCTGACCGGGAAAACATTTGGCAGACTGACAGTGATAGGTTTGTCAGATTTGAAAAATGATAAAAACCGATCCAGATTGTGGATATGCAAGTGCGAGTGCGGAAACACAGTTGTTAAAGATACAATACACCTAAAGAACGGCCACGCTAAGAGCTGTGGCTGCCTAAAAGCAGAGCATGAAGAATATTTTAAGAAAAATCTTGCCGGACAAGTAACACATAATATGTCCAGAGAAAGAATTTTTCGAATCTGGAGCGCTATGATAAAGAGATGTGAGGATCCGAACTGCAAAGCATACGATAACTATGGCGGACGTGGCATCTCTGTATGTGACGAGTGGAAAGATTTGAATAAATTCAAAGAATGGGCAATAAACAACGGGTACCAGAGTAATTTAAGCATCGACAGGATTGATACAAACGGCAATTATTCTCCGGAAAACTGCAGATGGGCAGACGCAAAGACACAGGGGAACAATAAAAGAAACAATGTGATTATTACATATAATGGAGTAACACATACACTTTCAGAGTGGTCGTCGATAACCGGTATTAAGCAGGGAACTATTCGCAACAGGTTACATTCCGGGTGGAGTGTTGACGATATTCTGAATACACCTGTGATAACCGGAAGACATTGTGGAAGGTGATTGTTGAAAAATGTGATTTTCAACCCAAAAATCTATGGAAAAATGTGAGAACGTAAGAGATGGAGCTTGAAGACCTGATTCAAAGGATAAACATCGTCGAATACATATCGCAGTATGTAGACCTGACAGAATCGGGTGGAGAATACTGGGGAATTTCGCCGTTTACATTTCCACCGGAGAAAACTCCATCTTTTTCTGTCAGAGAATCGCCCGCTTTCTTCTATGATTTTTCCTCCGGCAAAGGCGGGAACGTCTTCAGCTTCGTCAAGGAGTACAACAAGTGCTCGAGCGCCGAAGCGGTGGAAATTCTCAAAAAATATGCCGGAGTCGAAGGCGATCTCAGCGAGCCGAGAGCAAAAATGGCCGCGACCGTGTCCTGTAAGAAGTTTATGAGACCGAAAACGGACAGGAAAGCCCCGTCCGCGTCGGTTCTGCCGGATAACTACATGGAACGGTACGAAAAACAGGACGATAAACTCGCCGTGTGGGAGAAGGAGGGCATTTCCAGAGCCTCCCTCGACAAATTCGGCGTCTATTACGACAGTTTTTCCGACCGTCTCGTCTATCCGATCCGAAACGCGGAAGGAAAGATCGTCAACATCGGCGGAAGAACGCTCGACCCGGAGTGGAAGGAGAAAAAACTGCGGAAATACTGTTATTTTTACTCCTGGGGCGCCATGAACGTGGTTTACGGCCTGTTCGAGAATCTGGAAAGTATCCGTGAGAAGCATGAGATCATCCTGTTCGAGGGCGCGAAGTCCGTTTTGCTCGCCGATACGTGGGGAATCCATAATACCGGCGCGATTCTGACTTCCCATCTCAATCCGAACCAGATGAAACTGCTGGCGAGGCTCGGATGCGAAGTCGTGTTCGCCCTCGACCGCGACGTGGATCCAAGAGAAGATAAAAATATCGCAAAACTGAAGCATTACGTCCGTGTGTCGGTGATCCGGGACACGGACCGGTTTCTCGGAGAAAAGGACGCCCCGGTAGACCGGGGATTGGAGGTGTTCAGACAGCTCTATGCCAATTACAAATACGTCATCTAACTATACGTTTACCTATAACACCGCGACGAACAGAAATATGTCCGCTTATGCCACGTCAACCACCTCGTCAACCATCCCGGAGTCCGCGTTCGTGGGAGGGACGTTAAACGGATTCAACTCCGATATAATTTACACGCTCACCGAAGAGGATATCAAGAACCTTGAATCCATTTCGAAGCTCATAACGGGTGTATGGCCGGAAACGGTCAACGCGAGAGGCGTCGTGGAAGAAAAGCGGGAAAAGCCGCGATTCGATCAGATCTGGGAGTCCGACGGAGACGGAAACGACGAAATGGACGAGTACCTGAACGGACTCGAAGCAGGGGAGGCGGTGAAAGATCGGAAGTAATTACACGCCGTACCATATGCACACCGAGTACAGCCTCCTTGACAGCTGTACGAAGCCGAAGGAGTATGTCGACCTCGCCGTACAGAACGGAATGAAAGCGCTGTCCATATCGGAGCATGGCAAGCCCATGAACTGGACGGAAAAATACGGACTGTGCAAAGCTTCTGGCCTCAAGTACATACATTCCGTTGAGATCTACCTCACGGAATCCTTCGAAGAGCGCGTGAGGGACAACTACCATACCATCCTGATCGCAAGGAATATGGACGGGCTCAGGGAACTGAACGAAGCGGTGAGCCGGTCGTGCGACAGGGATCACTTCTACTACACGAACCGCCTCAGCTTCGACGAGTTTCTATGCCTGTCCGAAAACATCATCACCACAAGCGCCTGCCTCGCCTCTCCGCTGAATAAACTTCCGCCGGATCATCCGAGATACGAAGAACTGGTCAGACGGTACGATTTTTTAGAGATACAGGCGCATCATCATCCGGATCAGATCGCATTCAACCAAAGGCTTTTTGAACTATCGAAGCGGTACGGCAAGCCGCTCATCGCCGGGACGGACACGCACAGCTCCACGCCGTATAAGGCGGAGTGCAGAGCGGTTCTCCTCGCTTCCAAACATAAGAGCTACGACGACGACGCGTTCGACCTCACGTTCAAAACCTGCGCGGAATTCGAAGAGATGTTCCGCCGACAGGAGGCGATCCCGGAAGCGGCGTTTCTCGAAGCCATGGAGAATACCAACGAGCTGATCGGCCTGACGGAGGAAATCGAACTCGATACGTCGATCAAGTACCCGATCCTGTACGGTTCCAGAGAAGCGGATTCAAAGAAGTTCGACGAAACCGTCCGGGAAGGGCTCGAATCCAAGCTCGAGAGCGGCGTGATCCCGCGCGAACAGGAACAGGCTTTCCGTGAAGCCATCCCGGAAGAGATGCGCGTCTTCAAAAAGCTGAAAATGGACGGATTCATGCTCTCCATGTCCGAGTTGATCCGCTGGTGCAAGTCGCAGGGAATGGCGATCGGCACCGCACGTGGTTCGGTCGGAGGATCCCGTGTCGCCTACGTCACGGACGTCATCGATTTGAATCCCGAGACGTGGCATACCGTGTTCTCCCGGTTCTGCAACGAAGACCGTCAGGAAATCGGGGACATTGACATCGATTGCGTGGAATCCGACCGCCCGGCGATTTTCAAATATATCACGGATCGGTTCGGCTCGGATAAAACCGCCCGCGTCGCCTCATTCGGAACCATCAAGGACAAGGGTGTTATCGACGACGTGGGAAGGTATCTCGCTCAGAAATGGGATACGGAGCACCCGAACGGCGGTGAGAACCCGTGGAGCCTTCCGAAGATCGCAAAGATCAAGAGCGAATTCGACGCGGATCCGGAGAAGACAAAGGCGAAGTACCCGGAGCTGTTCTATTACTTCGACGGCCTTCTCGAAACCAAGATCAGCCAGTCCGTCCACCCGGCGGGCATGGTCATCAGCCCGATCACGCTGACCGACAACGTCGGCGTGTTCGATAAGGAAGGGGAGAACTGCCTCTTCCTCGATATGGAGAATATCCACGACTGGACGGGGCTCGCCAAGTACGATTTCCTGATCCTCAAAACCGTTCAGGTGATCCGCGATACATGCAGCCTGCTCGGACTGCCGTACCCGCAAACACACGAAGTCAACTGGGAGGATCCGGACGTCTGGGCGGATATGCTCAAAAGCCCGTGCGGGATCTTCCAGTTTGAAGGAAAGTATGCCTTCGATTCGCTGAAGAAATTCCGTCCGCAGAACATCTTCGACATGAGCCTCGTAACCGCGTGCATCCGTCCGACCGGAGCGTCGTACCGCGACACCCTGCTCGCAAGGATCCCGCATCAGAATCCGTCGCCCATGATCGATAAGCTGCTTGAGAACAACCTCGGGTATCTGGTCTATCAGGAAGATACCATCGCGTTTCTCCAGCAGATCTGCGGCCTGTCCGGAAGCGAGGCGGACAATATCCGTAGAGCGATCGGCAGAAAGCAGAAAGACCGCCTCGATAAAGCCATGCCCTCCATTCTCGAAGGCTACTGCTCCAAATCGGACAAGCCCAGGGAAGAAGCGGAAGGCGAGGCAAGAGAGTTTCTGCGGGTCATAGAAGACAGCGCGAGCTATCAATTTGGGTTAACGATTAGCCCATTCTTTGTGAACCATATTACTCATGGGTGTGCGCTTCACATCCGGAGCCGCAGGAAATGGCGGTGAAGAAGCGTGCTAACAGGGAAACCCGACTCAAATGAGGGGCAATCCTGTGCTAAGCAGATATTTTTACAGAAAGGAGAATCATATGTGGAAAGCGATTGATGGATATGAGGGATATTATGAGGTAAGCGATGCCGGAGAGGTAAGAAGCCTTGACAGGTTTGTTGTTAATCAAACAGGGAAATATAAAGGAATGAAACGAGAACTGGTCGGTAAGATAATGAAGCAATCCGAATCAGTCGGAGCTGGACGTGACAGTGGATATCTTGTGGTAAATCTTAGGAAGAACCATACGGCGAATGTAGTCACTGTTCATAAGCTCGTTGCTGATGCTTTTATTCCAAATCCATTGAATTTGCCGTCAATCAATCATATTGACGGGAATAAGCATAATAACAGAGTTGATAACCTTGAGCGTGTATCGTATTCGGACAACAATATTCACGCGATTAAAACCGGGTTAAGATCCCCGAGGGGAAATCCTATCGCTCAGTACGATCAAAACCATAATTTGATAGCCGTTTATCGTTCCACATGTGAAGCGGCTCGCGTGACAGGAGTTTCGCGCGGCGGTATTTCTCACTGTCTGAACGGAAGATGCGAAACGTCGGGCGGCTATGTCTGGAAGAAAATATCTGAAAGTCCAACGACTATCCCGGAAGGGAGTACACGGGAGGATGAGTTGCCCGTGGAAGCGCAAAGACCGTCCAATCGGGCGGAAGATATAGTCTGCCCCGTCAGGAATGACGGATAAAGCGATAATCATTCAATAGCATACTGCTTGCTTGGCTATCTCTGCGCATACTACCGATACTACCATCCGCTCGAATTCGTCACGGCATTTTTGAACGACGCCGCCAACGACGACGATATCGTCAACGGGACGGAGTACGCAAACCGCGTCGGGATACGCGTCACCATGCCGAAATGGGGGATCTCTCTCAGCAATTATGTAGGCGACAGCGAGCGGAAGATCATCGCCAAAGGGCTTTCGTCCGTGAAGTATATGTCCGACGGTATTGCCGAGGATCTTCACAGGATCGCGCACGAAAGAGCGTACGATCATTTTGTCGATGTTCTGGAGGCGGCGGACAGGGAAACGTCTCTGAACGCGCGCCAGCTCGACATCCTCATCAAGCTCGACTTCTTCTCGGAGTTCGGCAACCAGCGCGAGCTCCTACGCATCACAGACCTGTACGACGACCTGTTCAAACGCGGAGACGCCAAGAAGATCAGCCGGGAACGGGTGGACGGAACGCCGCTTGAGCCGATCGTGCAGAAGTACGCCGTGGGAACGACAAAGAGCGGCGGCGTGGCGAAGAGCTATACGCTTCTCGACGTGGAATCCGTTATGCGGGAGGCGGAAGACGCCGTCAAAGCCGTACATATGGACGACCTCACGGATGTTACGAAGGTATATAACTTCATCAACATCATGGGGTATGCTGGGTATGCGTCCGGCAAGGAAGAAGACCGGCCGAAGCTCTACGTTTCCGAGGTTTTCCCCCTCACAAGGAAACGTGACGGCAAGCAGTTCGGCTATTCCGTCGTCACAAAATCCATCGGAAGCGGAAAGGACGGACGGTTCTCCGTGTTCAACCGCGTGTACGAGAAAGACCCCATACATAAAGGAGACATCATCTACTGCAAAGCCTTTGAGCGGGACGGGCCGTACTTCCGGCTCACGGACTTTGAAAAAATCTATTGAGGAGGTTTGGATGCACAAATACAGAATCGAACTTGTCACCATGAACGATATCCGCGATTTCGTAAAGATCGTGTCCGGACTGACGGGCGAGATCCGGCTGACGGACGGAGCAGGGCTGTGCGTGAACGCGAAGAGCATTCTCGGAGCCGTGGCGTCTGTCGAGTGGAACACGCTCTGGTGCCAGTCTGAAAACGAGATCGGCGAGCATATCGTCCGGTTCTGCACGGAGAGTGACAAAGATGGAGATTAACCAGAAGGTACACGACGTCGTGAAAGAAGCCTTCTCGTCTATCGCCGAAGGAACCGACAACGACTGTGTGTGGATCGTCGCGGAAACCGTGGACGACGCAAAGGATATCGCGCGCTGGTTCAGCATGAAAGGATACGACGTCGCGCGCGAACTCGATATGCAGCGGGACGGATGGATAGAAACTTCCATTACGGGCTGCGTCGTAAGATACAACGGCAGGCGTTTCGGAACGAGGAAAATGTTCCTTCGCTCCCGCAGACAGTACGACGAGAAGATAAAGCGCGGAGGCGTGGTCGCCGGGCCGGTGTACCGGATCGATAAAGAAGGGAACCTTCTCGACTCGTCCGTCATCAAACCGTGGATTCCGTGGTTCATGAAGGACGAAGAGAACGAGAGTCTCGAAAAATACTTCGATGAAATCTTGAACGTCCCGGATTCCGGTGCGCCGCAACGCGTTTCGGACTTTTGATACGGGTATTATATGAATGAGTACGGACAATCTCCTATTCATTCCAAATCATATACATAAGGAGAAAGAATTTGAAGAAAACCGTTTGCAACAAATGCGGCAAGCCCTTCAACATGTGGGACGAGCAGGAGGATTTCTCCATCTACCGCCGCGCAGGGTACGGAACGCGCTACGACGGAAGCTTGATCCGGCTCGACCTCTGCTGCGACTGCATGGAAGATCTGATCGAGAGCTGTAAAATCTCACCCGTAGCGGATACGCAGGAAGAGGACGAGGGGAAAACGAGCTGTGACGTCGCCAGGTTCCAGATCCCGATGGAATGGGAGGGACCGACGTTTTGAGTGAAACATTCATGGAATCGATCGTGGTGCCGGACTTCGGATGTGTGAAGAACGTAAAGGTTCACGGGCTCGGAGACAGCGTCAGACGGGCGAAGTTCCCCATGAGCGTGTCGCCGGAGGATATAAACGGAGACCTGACGCCGGGAATCCGTAAGCTTGCGGAAAGCGCCGCGGGCTCCGGACACGACCAGTGGCTCACCGGCGTCGTCGTCCAGTTTGATCTGACGTTTTCCAATAAGGCGTGGGTGGAGATGGAGCGGTATCACTTCATCGACTTTGTCAGTTCCCAGTCCACCATGCACCGCATCACGAAATTCGATCTCAAAAAGCAGTACAACAAATACGTGGATCCGGATATCGTCAGGATCATGCAGGCAAAAGTCGACGCGTACAACGAGTATAAGGATACGGTGAATCCCGAACAGGCAGCCGACTGGTATCTGGAGATCCTGTACTCAAACCCGGCGGGGTTCAGACTCACGGCGGGCATGACGACCAACTACCGCCAGCTGAAAACCATATACGCACAGCGGAAGAACCACCGCCTCCCCGAGTGGAGGGAGTTCTGCCGATTCATCGAAACGCTCCCCATGAGCGAACTGATCACAGGAAATACAAAGGAGGACTGACAATGGCAAAATTCAATATCGGAGACCGCGTCAGGCATAAGGACGGCATTCCGTTTTTCGGAATCAAGCCGGGAGCTTCCGGCACGGTGGAGGAAAGCGCCTTGCCGCAGGAAGGGCTCGTATCCGTCATGTTCGACGACTTGTTTGACAGTAAGGCCATGAACAAAACGAACCTCGCGTTCAAGCATCTGATTGTCGTCAAAGAGTCGGAACTGACCGCCGCCGAAGACGGGAAGGCAGGCACGGACTTCAAGGTGTCGCGCCATGTGGTGATCGACGTGTCCGACGACGGGGCGCGCGCAAAGTGCATCGACGGAAAGAAGGTCACGAAAGAAGCATCCGTAAAGCGTCATCCCTCGGACGAGCCGAACGGTCCTCTCGCAGTCCTGTACGTCATCCGCAAGCTCTTCCCGCATACGTTCGCGGAATTTGCGAAAGCCTGCGTCGAAGAGACCGGGAAGAAGAAAGAGCCCGATAAGCCGATCAGGGGCTTCATCCGCATCACAAACAAGGTGACGGGCGACAGCGGGCTTGTCAACGTGGCTTCCATCGTACAGGTGTGCGGCAGCACGATCTGGATCAGCGAAGACGAATACATAGAGTGCAAGGAATCCCACGACGAGATCGTCGAGAAGATCAGCGAGGCGAGCGCCTGATGAAAATCATCCTGATCACAGGAAAGGCGAGAAGCGGCAAGGATACGGCGGCGGAGTTCATCCGCGAAACGCTTGAGGAGAACGGCAGAAGCGTACTCGTGACGCATTATGCCGACCTCGTCAAGTACGTCTGCACAAAGTTTTTCGGGTGGAACGGACTGAAGGACGACGCCGGGAGAACCCTTCTCCAGAAAGTGGGGACGGACTGCGTCAGACGGGAGAACCCGGATTTCTGGGTAGACTTCATCCTGTTCATGCTGGAATGCTTCCCTGACGAATGGGACTACGTGATCATCCCGGACTGCCGCTTCCGCAACGAATACGAAAAGCCGGTACGGGAGAAGTTCGATACGACCCTTCTGCGGATCGTCCGTCCGGATTACGACGGCGGGCTGTCCGAATCACAGAAGAGCCATCCGTCCGAAACGGAACAGGACGAGCTTTTCCCGGATCAGACCATCGTGAACGACGGATCGGTCGACGAATACAAGGGCAAATTACAGAAGTGGGTAAAGGAGACTTTCCATGAAGATTGAACGCAAAAGCTACTATGACATTGATGCCGAATACACGGCGGCTCTGCTCGACGATATGCTGTATCTGCAGGATCTGCAGGACAGGAAGCTGTTCCTTCCGTCCGACATCACGCAGGACAGCGTGTTTGACATCGTGAAACATATCATGCAGTATAACGCGGAGGATAAGGGAAAGGATATCGAAGAGAGAAAGCCCGTCCTTCTGTATATCGCGTCGTGCGGAGGAGAGCTGGACGCGGGATTCGAACTCATCGACGCGATCGAAGCGTCCACGACCCCCATCTATACGGTCAATCTCGGATATGAGTACAGCATGGCGTTTCTCATCGGCCTTGCGGGGCATACGCGCTTCGCCATGCCGAACGCGAAATTCCTTATGCACGACGGAAGCGGAATGTTCCTTGACTCCGGCGCGAAGCTTCAGGATCAGATCGAGTTCCAGAAGAACGTCATGCAGCGCATCCGTCACTATGTCCTGCTTCACACCAGAATCAGCGAGGAAGAGTACGATAAGAACCTGAGAGTCGAATGGTATATGTTCGCGGAAGAGGCGAAGGACAGGGGCGTCATAGATAAGATCATCGGCGAAGACTGCGATCTTGACGAGATCGTATGAGGCGCGTATGGAGGAATATACAGGCTTTAAGGACATCGTACCAACCGACGAACAGCTGAAATACCTCTTTGCGAAGGACTGCCCGAATATCTTCGGATGCCTCCTGAACGAATACCTGATCGCGCGGGACGAAGACGGGAACGTCGTGCAGACCATGCGGTGCGACGGGGATTTCATGACGGAAGTTCCGTATCAGACGATCCACAGCGAGTATCTCGGCGACGTAAAGCCGCGGAACGTCCACCAGAAGCTGGCGATCAACCTGCTGTACAGCCCGAAAACGACCATCAAGATCCTCGCAGGGTGCTTCGGAAGCGGGAAAGATTATCTCATGTGCTCTGCGGCCATGGAGCTGATGGAAAAAGATAAGTACGAGAAAATCGTATATGTCCGCAACAACGTGGAAGTGCGGAACTCGAGACCGATCGGATTCCTCCCGGGCTCCAGCGACGATAAGCTTCTGCCGTTCGCCATGCCTCTCGCGGATCATGTAGGAGGGACGGAAGGGCTCGCGCATATGATTTCGCGCGGCAGGATCGAGGTGACGCACCTCGGATTCATCCGCGGCAGAGATATCCGCGATTCCATCATCCTGTGCTCGGAGGCGGAGAATATGACGAAGGAGCATATCCAGCTTCTGATCGGACGTGTCGGCGAGAGGTCCCAGCTGTGGATCAACGGCGATATGCGGCAGTGCGACGGTGACGTGTTCCAGAAGAACAGCGGCCTCATGACGGCTGTGGACAGACTGAAAGGCCATCCGCGATTCGGATATGTCAAACTTATGAAGACGGAACGCAGCGAGACGGCTGCCATGGCCGATCTTCTCGATTGAATAAATGGAAGGAAATGGAAATGAAGAATAACAAAGAATCGTCGTCCGGGGCGTCGGGAGCCGGTGTCGGCTTTTTCGGCCTGCTCGGAATCGCGTTCATCGTACTAAAACTGCTCGGGAAAATCACGTGGCCGTGGGTGTGGGTGCTCGCACCTCTCTGGATACCGACAGCCGTAGGCGTGCTCGTCCTGATCTGCTTCGTGATTGTTGTCATATGCCGGAATGACTGACGGGAGGAACGGAATTGCATATCGTAGATATACTCATGCGCGCACTTCTCGCGTCCATCGGATGGAGCGCCGCGTTTGCCGCAGGGAGAATGCGCCAGGCGGAAGAAACATGGATGTTCGGGCGGAGCTTCAGATTTGCGGAGTGGCTCCTTACCGTCGGATCCGCGGTCTTCGTTGCTGCTTTGGCCATAATTTGAGGAGGCGGCGATGAAACAGTACACAATTCTCGTGGATATGGACAACGTCCTCGAAAATCTCGACGCCGTGTGGGTGGACGAGCTGAATAAACGGCACGGACTGTCCATGACAACGTCGGATATCACGGAATGGGATATGGCGAAGTTCTATCCCATGCTCTCGAGAACGCAGGTCTTCGCCCCGCTGCATGACGAAAGCGTCTGGAAGCGTGTGGAGCCTCTTCCGGGCGCGCAGGAAGCCGTGAAAGCCATGAAAGAGGACGGACATGACGTCGTAGTCGTGACGGCCTCCCATCCGGACACCGTAAAATGGAAGTACGACTGGCTTGCGAAGTATTTCCCGGCCATTCCGTACAGAGATATCGTGTTCACGGCCAGAAAACAGCTCGTCAGGGGCGATTTTCTTGTGGATGACGCGCCGCATAACCTGTTCGGAGGCTCCTATATACCGATCATGTTCGCCGCGGCGCACAACAGGACGTGGAAGCCGAAGAAAATCGAAGAATTCAACTGCTTCCAGACGGAAGACTGGGACGATACGCTCCGGCTGATCCGGTATTACGCAGAGACGGAGGGAAAATGAACGAAAAAATAGTTTTCTATTCGACGGGATGCCCCAAGTGCCGCATCCTGAAAAAGAAACTGGACGAAAAGGGCATCCAATACGAAATCTGCTCCGACGAGGAGCGGATGATCGAGCTCGGACTTGAAGAAGTGCCTGCCCTCGGGATAAAAGGACATCTTTACAGCTTCCGCGAAGCCGTGGAATGGCTGAATCACAACGAAGGAGCTCCCGATGAACATCAACATTGAACTGAAGCGCAACTTTGTCAACGCATATAACGCTCTGCAGAACGAATACGGCGAAGAAATGGCCGCCATCAACGGCTTTTCGCCCGGACAGCTCAGCTATACGGACTTCATCGATAATTTCGTCGATACCGATACCGTCGCGGACGCGTCCGTGGACGGAAACGCCAACGTCGGGCAGAAGGATATCGTCACTCTGATGAACGAAATGCCGAAGCCCCACCAGAAACTGCTGGCTTTCAATAAAATCTATTATGAAATGAACAAGAAGTACGGGTTCCGCGAGGCAAACGCGTGGATCCGGGCGGAATGGGACGGACATCTCTACCTCCACGACGCCAATACGTCCAGTTTCGTCAGCTATTGCTTCGCTTACGATCTCAAAGACCTCGCCGAGAAGGGATTGTTCTTCATCGAGAACTTCAACGCGGAACCA
>JAEIGA010002731.1_pt1 | contig 27979 bp, 20 predicted proteins | sample 9270691 | NCBI WGS metagenome assembly JAEIGA01 (sample SAMN17057246, study PRJNA624740) | gut metagenome | biome: biome; isolation source: fecal sample | host: Bos grunniens | place: China: Xizang | collected 2019
AAAAAAATATTATCTTTGCATGATTAATTAACAAATCTAAACTATAAATATGCTAAACAGAGAAACATATATACAACGCAGACAGCAGCTATGCAGCTTGATAAATGACGGTATCGTGCTGCTGTTTGGTAATAATGAGTCTCCATGTAATTATCCTGCAAACGCATACGCTCCGTTCAGACAGGACTCATCTTTCCTGTATTACTTCGGACTGCAGGAAATCGGACTGATTGGCGTAATTGATACTGAAACAAACGACGAATGGCTTCTCGGAGATGATGTCGATGTGGAGGATATCGTATGGTATGGCGCTGTGCCAACTATGGTTTCGCTATCAGAGAGGGTAGGGGTAAGCAACTCTGCACCGCTCAAAAAAATATATGACATAGTTAAGGAAGCACAGGACAAGAAAAGAAAAATTCATTTCCTTCCTCCATATCGCCACGACAATCAGATTCTGATAATGGACCTCCTCGGCATTCATCCGTCTATGCAGCGTGAAGCGGCGTCAATGGAACTTATCAATGCTGTGGTGAAAATGCGTTCTAAGAAATCAATCGAAGAGATTGCCGAACTTGAACGTGCTTCTGCAATAGGATACGAAATGCACACAAAAGCCATGAGAATGACTCGTCCGGGCAGAACAGAGAAATTCATTGCCGGACACATTGATAGCGTGGCTTATTCGCTGGGGGCAAAGCAGTCGTTCGCTACTATATATACACAGCATGGCGAAATAATGCATGGCTCGCCTTCAATGAATGTACTTGAGGATGGAAGACTTGTGCTGTGTGACTGCGGTGCAGAAACAATTAACAACTACTGCTCAGACCATACAAGAACTCTGCCTATTAACGGCAAATTCACAACTCGTCAGAAGGAGATATATGATATCGTAGCAGAATGTCATGACTATGCGCTTGATGTCGCTAAACCAGGAGTAAAATACTTTGATGTTCATTTGGCTGTATGCCGTCTTATGACAGAAAGACTGAAAGAGCTCGGACTGATGAAAGGCGATACAGACGAGGCTGTTATGCAGGGAGCACACGCAATGTTCCTGCCTCACGGACTTGGACACATGATGGGACTTGACGTGCATGATATGGAGGGACTCGGACAGATACACGTCGGATTTGATGAAGAAACTCGTCCGAGACTTGACCAGTTTGGAACAAACTGCTTGCGTATGGGACGCCGACTGCAGGAAGGATTCGTCGTTACAGACGAACCGGGCATATATTTCATTCCAGCACTGATAGATAGCTGGAAAGCTTCTGGACACTGTAAGGAATTCTTAAACTACGAAATGCTCGAAACTTACAAAGACTTCGGAGGAATAAGAATTGAGGATGATATTCTCATAACTTCTGACGGATGCAGATTCCTCGGTGAAAAGCGTATTCCTTATCACACAAAGGATGTAGAGAAATATATGGAAGAAAATAAGGAATAAGAACTATATAAATTTCTATACAACAACTAATAATTCAATTTTAACAATGAAGAAATTTTTCACAATCGCCATGACTATGCTGTTCGCAACAGCTGCAATGGCTCAGGATGCCGCTAAGGCAGAGAAAAAGGATTCTGCTGATCAGAACAAACCGGTGTTTACGGTTATCAAGCAGAACCCAATCAGTTCTATTAAGAATCAGGCTCGTTCTGGCACTTGCTGGAATTATGCTACACTGGCTTATTTTGAGTCTGAGATTCTGAAAAAATCAAATAAGACATACGACCTCTGCGAGATGTTCGTATGTAACAAGAACTACATGGACAGAGCAATCACAAAGGTAAGAATGCACGGCGACGCTCAGTTCTCTCAGGGTGGTTCTATGTATGACGTGCTTTACGTACTTAAGAATGATGGTATCTGCCCTGAAGAGGCAATGCCTGCTCCTGGCACAATGTACGGTGATACACTTAACAACTTCAACGAGTTCTTCTCAGTAATGGAACCATACGTTGACGCTGTTGCTAAAAACAGAGCACCAAAGCTTTCTAAAGCTTGGAAAGCTGGTCTGCAGGGTATTCTCGATGCATATCTCGGAAAGTGTCCAGAGACTTTCGTTTACGAAGGAAAAACTTATACTCCACAGGAGTTTGCTAACTCTCTCGGACTGAACTTCGACGATTATGTAACAATAACATCATACACACATCATCCATTCTACACTTCTTTCGCCGTAGAAGTTCAGGACAACTGGCGTCAGCCTGGTTCATGGAATCTCCCAATGGACGAAATGGCTGCTGTTATCGACAACGCTATCATGAATGGCTACACTGTAGCATGGGGTGGTGACGTTTCTGAAAGCGGATTCACACGTGACGGACTCGCTCTCTTGATTGACGAAAAGGCTCCACAGGGACTTGAGGGTTCTGACATGGCACGCTGGCTTAAACTTACTCCAGCTCAGAAGAAAAATAAAATAAAGGAAGCTGGTGTTAATGTAAAAGAGATGCAGCCTTCTCAGGAGCAGCGTCAGGAAGAATATGACAACTGGACACTGACTGATGACCACGGCATGCTCATCTACGGTATTGCAAAAGACCAGACAGGACGTGAATATTACATGGTTAAGAACTCATGGGGCGAAACTGGCGAGTATAAAGGCACATGGTATATGTCTAAGAACTTTATCATCGCTAAGACAATGGACTACATGGTCAACAAAAATGCAATCCCTAAGAATATTCGTAAGAAATTAGGTATCTAATAATAATTTCACTCAAATTTCGCATGGTAAGAAGATAGTGGAAATAGAATAAAGATATGTGACTATCATTGCAAAGATAAAAGAATAAATAAAGATAACCATCTTACTCTTTCATCATCTAATCTCCTCTATAATTCTATATCTTCAATAACATCTAAACTTGCGAAAATTGAATAATTTCGTTATTTCCAGCCAAGGTATATCTGCTTTGGCTGGAAATACAAAATATGAAGAGAATACTTCATTAATCACAGCCAAAACAAATATTATGCATTTCAAATGGAAATATATAACGACCTCAGAGTTCGAGGAGGATACAGCACAGACATTAGCTAAAAAGCTAAATGTTTCGCCTGTGCTTGCCAGACTGCTACTGAGGCGTGGAATAACCACTGAATCTGCAGCAAAAAGATTTTTTCGCCCTCAACTCACTGACTTAATTAATCCGTTCCTAATGAAGGATATGGACCTTGCCGTCGACAGACTGAACGACGCAATAGGCAGAAAGGAACGCATATTAATTTATGGCGACTATGACGTTGACGGATGTACTGCTGTGGCGCTTGTATATAAATTCTTACAACAGTTTTATTCAAATATTGACTACTATATCCCTGATAGATATGACGAAGGATATGGTGTCTCTAAAAAAGGTATCGAATACGCTAAATCAACTGGCGTATCATTAATCATTATACTTGACTGTGGCATTAAGGCTATTGAGCAGATTGATTATGCAAAGCAGTTAGGTATTGACTTTATAATATGCGACCATCATGTTCCGGACGATGTGCTGCCAAATGCTGTAGCCATACTAAATCCGAAACGTGAAGATGATACTTACCCATTCAAGCATCTTTGCGGATGTGGAGTAGGGTTTAAATTCATGCAAGGTTTTGCACGCAGTAATGGAATTACATTTTCACAACTTCAGCCTATGCTTGACCTTTGTGCAGTCAGTGTCGCCGCTGATCTTGTGCCTGTAGAAGGGGAAAACAGAATTCTTGCATATCATGGACTAAGACAGCTCAATCAGAGTCCATCTGTTGGTCTGAAAGCCATAATAGATGTTTGTGGCATGACTGGCAGACAAATCACAATGAGTGATATCACATTCAAAATTGGACCGCGAATTAATGCCAGCGGACGTATGGAGTGTGGTAAAGAGAGCGTAGACCTTCTTGTCGAAAAAGATTACATGAGGGCATTGAAGGTTTCTGAACAAATAAACGAATATAACGAACAGCGTAAAGACATCGACAAGCAAATGACAGACGAAGCTAATCAGATTGTAGCACGTCTTGAAACCCAAAGACATTCTTCTAGCATCGTATTGTATGATGAAGGATGGAAAAAAGGAGTAATCGGCATTGTCGCTTCACGCTTAACCGAAATATATTTCCGTCCGACAATAGTGCTTACACGTGATGGCGATTTTGCAACAGGTTCAGCACGTTCTGTGGCTGGATTTGATGTATATGCCGCAATCAAATCATGTCGTGACATTCTTCTGAACTTTGGTGGACATACATACGCATGCGGACTAACACTGAAATGGGATAAAGTAAAAGAATTTCAAAGCAGATTCCAGCAGTATGTTGATAACCATATTATGCCAGAACAGACTGAGCAAATGCTGGTTATTGACGACGTAATTGACTTTAAGGATATTACAAAAAAACTACATTCTGACTTAAGAAAATTTGCACCATTCGGCCCGAATAATCCTAAGCCGCTATTTGCTACACACAATGTGTATGACTTTGGCACATCTAAAGTTGTAGGACGTCAGCAGGAACATATAAAACTTGAACTTGTAGACTCTAAATCAAATAATATAATGAATGGCATAGCCTTTGGACAATCGTCTGTGGCAAGATATATAAAATCACGTCGTTCGTTTGATATTGCATACACAATAGAAGATAATATCTATAGGCACGGAGCAACACAACTGCAGATTGAAGATATACATACAGAAGGACATTAAATCTTCCATATATACAAGAACACAAACATATTAATGATATTTAAGGAGATATTAAGGAAATATTGGGGATATGATGATTTCAGAGGTATACAGCATGATATAATAAAAAGTATTTATAGCTGTAATGACACGCTGGGATTGATGCCTACAGGAGGTGGAAAATCTGTTACCTTTCAGGTTCCAGCTCTTGCGATGCCAGGAGTATGCATCGTTGTTACACCATTAATTTCCTTAATGAAAGACCAGATTGACCATTTGAGAAAAATGAATGTTTCTGCATACGCTATATATTCTGGTCTCTCACATAATGAAATAGTTAAGATTCTCGATAATTGCATATTTGGAAATGTAAAATTCTTATATATATCTCCTGAACGTATTGAATCTGCTTTCTTTCAGACAAAAGTAAAAAAAATGAAAGTGAGTTTTATCACCATTGATGAAGCTCATTGTATATCTCAATGGGGATATGACTTTCGTCCAGCATATCTGCATATTGCAAAATTAAGACAAATATTGCCTGATAAACCTGTTTTGGCGCTTACTGCTACAGCTACATTAGATGTTGTTGATGATATTCAGAAACAGCTTCAATTTAGAAAACCGAATGTTTTCAGAATGTCATTTAAGCGTTCCAACTTGATTTATGCAGTCAATAAAACAGATGATAAAATTGCTGAGATTACACACATTCTTTCCTCAATAGAAGGATGTGCAATTATATATACAAATAGTCGAAAGAAAACACGTGAATTATCCGATGAGCTAACTCGTCTTGGAATATCTTCTACATATTACCATGCTGGATTAGATATTGCAGTCAAGACAAAGAGACAGCAGGACTGGCAGAACAACATAGTTAGAGTAATAGTTGCAACCAATGCCTTTGGTATGGGCATAGATAAACCAGATGTTCGTATTGTTATACATGCTGATGTTCCAACGTCTATTGAAGCTTATTTTCAAGAAGCCGGACGTGCTGGACGTGATGGAAAAAAATCGCATGCCATACTTCTTGCAACAAGAGAGACTACACGTGTTTTGAAAGAAAGAGTTAGCCGCTCTTTTCCTGATAAGAAAATAATAAAACAGATATACGAACGCCTTGCGTACTTTTTTCAGATAGGTGTTGGAATGGGGGAGGGGCATACCTTCTTTTTCTCCTTAGAGAAATTCTGCCATCATTATGGCTACAGTGTAACACTTGTGGATACTTCGCTTAAAATCCTTGAAAACGCAGGATACATTATTTATAATAATGAACCGGATAGCCACTCTAGAGTTTTATTTTCTATAGATCGCGAGCAGCTATATACTTTGCGACAACTTTCTCAAGAGGAAGATGCGCTTGTATGCGAACTTATGAGAAAATATACAGGACTTTTCTCACAATTTACATACATTGATGAACATTCTTTAGCTGCAACTCTTGGCACAACACCTAAACGTGTTTACATGCTTCTAACAGGATTACGTCGACAAGGAATTATATCATTTGTTCCACCTAGAACAGAACCTCTTATTACATATCGGTTAAACAGAGTTGATGAATGCGACGTTAAAATATCAGAAGACATATATGATAAATTGCGTAATATCATGCAAAATCAAATACACCATATGTTGCAATATATTAATAATGATATTATGTGCCGCCAAATTCAGCTAACAGAATATTTTGGAGAGAAAAATGGTAGCCCATGTTGTTCGTGCGATGTCTGTCAAAAAGAAAATGTTACAAATCAAACTAGCAATAATATAAATATCTGTTCAGATACAAGCAAGAAGAATTTTGCTATGTGTAATTCTTGTAAAGACATGATACTTAGCATTTTATCTGATGGTAACAAGCATCATATACAGCAATTATTATCCTTACCTTTCCGAAAAGAACAAATACGTCAGACTATAAATGAATTACTTGAAAAAGGTGAAGCATATATGTCTCATACATGGATATTCCTTATAAACTAAACTGTAATAGATAGTCTTAAGTCATTTAACTGTTAGATAAATAATCTTGTTAATACTAAATAAAGATATAGATATAATGGAAGACATATTTCTATACACTTACTTATAGGGATAATTAGGCTAACTACTAAATTTTGTTTAATCAACATGAATAATGCAGAGTTTCATTTAACAGAACACGGAATTAAACCAACAGCAGTCCGTATATTAGTATGGCAAAAAATTGCAGACCAAACGGAAACATTTACATTGTCAGATATGCAGAATCAATTGCCATACATGGACAAATCTAGCATATTCCGTACATTAAGACTATTTAAAGAACATCATTTATTACACGAAGTAGCTGACGGAACAGGACAACAAAAATACTGTGTATGTAGATGTTGCAATGATGACCATTTTAATCATCCACATTTTTATTGTTACAAGTGTAAAAAAACTTATTGTCTTGAAGATATATTTGTACCAGAACTAAAATTACCAGCAAATTTCCAAATAAACGAAATAGAGTATATCATTAAAGGAATATGCAATAATTGCAGCTAATAAATATTTGCGCTAATACTTATTTATCATAATAGTTATTCTGTATAAAATTGTACGATGTATTTTATATAGAGAGCCAGTGTCATTAAAAGATTTATTTAGAAAGGATATCCAATGGCAAAATTGATGCAATGTGCATCCTTAAATGCAGGAATATTGAAATATCCGTTCTTTCCATTATTATATGGCGCATGAATAACAAAGCCCCAGTCAAGACGCAATACAAAAAAATCAAGGTCATACCTAATGCCAGCACCAGCTGATACTGCAATATCGTTGCAAAGTTTTCCCCAAGAAAATAATCCTTCGTCCGAATAACTGTCATTAATATCCCATACATTTCCGGCATCAAGGAATATAGCACCATATAGCGAACCGAATATTCTTGGACGATATTCCAGATTAAGTAAAATTTTCATATTGCCATTGGCCAGAAGATACATTTTCTCCTTATCTGCATAGTAAACACGCCCTGGTCCAACAGCGCGCGTTGCAAAACCACGCAAATCGTTTGCACCTCCCATATAGTATCGCTCAGAAAATGGTGTATATAAGGAATTACCAAATGGACGTATATATCCTAAAAATGCATGAGCTACCATACTAGAATTTAATCCCGTCTGCCATGTTTTACGCCAATCAGCTTCAAGTTTCAAAAATTGAGAGAAAGGCGTTTTAAGCATTGTCTTATCTTTTCTATTCCAATTAGAGCCGCCAATGGTTCGGATCAGATTAGCAACATTACCTGCCTCTGCTATCGTGAATGAAAACGAGAAAGGATTTCTATAAGATACTGGTGAATTATAGAAATAAGTGTAACGCATTTTTGGAATAAATATATCCCTTGTAGCAACCTGCATATATGCTGAAGTTGCAATAATATCTTCATACGCTTTGTCAATATTGGCAATGTAGCTATAATCAATTGTTAAAGGAGAGAATGTGTGTCGCGTAGATTGTGATGATTGAATATTATAAAGCAATTCTGCAGAGAAAATATTTCGACGGAAGAATCCTGAACGATTTATTGTCTCAAATGATAGACGTGTTACTGTTGTAGGTGGAATATACCAACGACGACGTTTCTGCATAAATTTAGGTATCAAAAGACGTGGTGTTTCTAATGCGATATCCGTAACAATATCAAAATTTGTTGATGTACCAGCAGTCCTGCCAATTGAAAAATCAGCATTACCGTTAATATTAAAAGAAAGGTTTTCTCCACGTCTAAAAGCATTACGTTTAGCAAATCCTATACCCACACCAGGTCCGCCACGTCCCGAAGTCTTATGAGTATAATTGGCTTGAACAATAAAGTCGTATGGTTTATCCAATGTGCAGTTTATATACATCTGCAAGGAGTCATTCAATGGTTGCATGTTGATATCAACAGAAGTAAATATTCCTTTTGCTGATAATCTTGAGAGAGATTCTGTTAAATCACTTTGATTAAACATTTCTCCTGGCAACAACTGCATATCCTGCATCAATACAGATGGCCGAATAGGAGGACGTTTTCCTCCGAATACAACGGCAAAACGACGTGCTCCAAATGTATCAGTCATTTGTTCGTAAGCATATCGTTTCGTCTGAATAATTGCCTTAGATATGCTCCACTGACGTTCTGCTTCATGAGGAATAGAATCAACTTTACACAACTGTAATAGTACATGCTTCGGATGTGTCACTGTGTCTGCCATATATGTCAAATATGACTTATGAAAATAATAATATCCGTTATTCTTAAAAGTGTCATATATTCGATTACGTTCAGCATCGAGCTTTGCAATACTAAATGCCTCACCAGAATTCAACATTGCTGGCGATTTGGAAATCATCTCAAGTTCGTTGTCTGAAAAACCCTTGTATATAACAGTATCAATAACAAACTGTGGCCCCATATCAATGACATAAGCAACCTTTGCTGTACGAGGTTGTAAAAGCGAATCGTTCTTGCTTCTTTTGGGTTTTCCTAGAATAATATCATAATATGCCTTCCCTCTAAAATATCCATTATTTTTCAGTATCGTTTCAGCAATATTTGCACGCATAGCAGGGTTCACATCAGTAATCAAGACTGGTGATTTACCAAAAGACTTGGTAATCCATTTTGCCACCCCACCCTCTTTACCAGAAAAAGCATTCCATATCCATAGTCCATATGGGAATGGTGTACGATAATATGACGAGCCAAAGAAAGCTCCATTGGGAGTACATGCCAATGATGCCTCAATTTCTGCTTGTGTGTCAATAGTATGAACATCATTATATGTCGTGCGAAAATCTATTTTCTTCATGCCTGTGTATAATTGATCATCAGATTGTATTGATGAAGTAGTAGAACATGAAGCAAAGAAACTTGCAAAGGCACATAGCGATATTATATAAAAATATATCTTCATTTGTTCTGAGTTGTCTTATTGTGGTTTACAACAATAGAGTCACGTCTTACCGGCATTGTCGGCATATTTGATGACTTAAAATTAAATATATCCTTGAAATTCTGCAGTTTACGTTTCCAGACATATCCAGCTCCATACTGATCAAGATATCCCTCAAGGTAGTCATAAACGTCATGTTTGTAGAACAGACGTAGATATTGGTTCGATGTGTCTGATAATCTATATTGCATTTCGATGTTGTCGAAAAAAGAGTTAGAACGTCCAGAAGATTGTGGTTTTGAAGATATTTTACCTCCAATAGAAACAGATACCCTATTATTCCAGAAACGTTTGGCAAATTTAAACGAATAATCCATTGACATTGTTCCATCTGCCAGAGTGTTATTCTCAAGACCAACTGACAAATCAAGAGTACGCAGCGCTGATCCTGCAATATTATTTATTTCCTGCTGTAGGAATGCGCTGAGAGCAGAGTTCATTGTTATATTTGACGATGAGTTCTCATTCAGATACATGCCCGTTGTCAGCATTGTAACGGCAAGTTTTCCACGTTCTTCAAGAGATAACGTGTTGAGTGCATCGCTTACAGAATTATCCTCTGGTGCGGAAATAAGGAATTCCAGCCCCATATCCTGCAGTGTTTTTGTTAATTTCACGCCACAATCAAATTCAACCATTCTTGACCCGTTATTATCATTGACAGACGTGCGAACTTTCTCTGTAGCAGTGATATTCATACGTGGATTCATCATATCGCCAGTAAAGTCCAGGTAACTATCCTCAGATATTACAAAGGTTTTTAGCGGAATAATTGGTAACGAGTATTTCATCTCGCCAGAAGAGATAGTATATCTTCCTGTAAGAAGCATTTTTTCCTGTGAATATTGCATTCGCAAATCACCGTTACCAATGATATCAAGATAATTAGAATGATTACTATTCAACCAACAGGTAATATGTGCACCATCATGAATTCCTATGGACAAATCAACATCTACACCTTCTACCGTCGGCAACATTTTCGAAACAGGAATACTATCATTAAAATCAGTAAAAGTAACTAATTCTTTCAGACGGTTATCTGTTGTCAATGGTGAGTCACGTAAAATATAATATAAGTTTGTAGTAGGCAGAACATCAAGTTTTGCCCTGACATTTAATCGGCTGAGCTCACCCTTTATGTTTGAGAATATGTTTACATATGCCTTTCCGTATGCCTCAGAATATTTATTTTCTTTAGCATCAATAATCAATATATTCTTTCCACCAACAGTCAGATTTGCCCATATATGCTCGAAATCAGAGAAATCTAATGAGCCATTCATTATAAGCGGATTAGATGCATTGTCATAGAATTGGAATTTATCAAAATATATACGTGAGTCTTCTATTCTCACTGCGTCATCGTCTATTTTTAGTTCTATTCCGTAAGGTAATGAAATAAATGATGCCTCTTCAAGATTTAATATGCCGTTAATTTTTGGTTTGCTGACATTTCCCACAACATTTAGTTCGCCATTACCATTACCACGCATGCCAAGAATCTTGTCTGGTACAAATCCATTAATTACATCAACAGGCATATCCTTGAGCATGAGTTTTGCATCTATATAATCCTCCTCTCCAAAAACATATGTACCAGAGAGTGTAGCAATTTCTTTGTCTTCCTTATAAATAATGCCATCAACATAATGCGACCCGTCACTATGAGGCATATATACAATTTCTGTAGAAATATTTCCGATAGGAGAATTTTCGTAGCTCAGATTCGAAACATCTATATTGGAAGAAATAGATGTAGACTCCTTATCAACTATTGCATGGAAATCGCCATTAAGAACACCCTTCACGTTCGGAGTATAAGGGAGTATTGAGAAAATACTTGCAAGGTCGAGTTTATATACAGAAAGAGTTAAATCCTGCAATGCATCAACATTTGCATCGTTAGTGTATAGTCTGAATCCTACCCCATCATCAGCTACAAGCATAACATCAGATGACAAACGCATGCCTTTACCTATACGTATAGCATTATTCTTATTTGGCATAAATTCCTTATATCCAAGAATTTGTGGACGATCATGAAATTTCAGTCCTATATGTTCAGCTTCTACTACTGCTGATAAGCCAATGTCAATGCCACGCATACCATTCTTGTCGTCAATTGTTAGCGTACATGTAGTTCCGTCGTTAATCACTTCACCCTTTAACAATGCAGCAAAGGAATATTGCGGATTGTCCTGTCCGTTTGCAATAGAGATATCATACGAAATTTTATCCGTGTCAGAAATCAAATTAGCAGAAATCTTATCTAACAGAATGCCGTTTGTATTAAGAGTGTCAACGCTGAGAGTACCGTTAATACCTGCAACAGGAGAAGTCTTCATATCAATATATGCAGAACTGAATCCATAACCGATATATGACATGAAACGTGCCAAAGGATTTTCATGTCCAGTTTTCATATAAAGTGTTGCTGTTGGTAATTTTCTACGCAGATTAGATTCATCGATGGTACGCTCAGTCCATTGACGGTTAATCTTTTCAGATATGATACCATATACCTCCATCAGTGAGCTATAACCTTCGTTTGCATTTGCGCACAATTTAAAATCGCCACATGCCACATCTATATCTGTAGTATCTGCATGAGCCAAAATGTTTAATTCGATATCATCCGGATGATATGTCTGCGCAGAGTCAGTAATGCACAAGTTTGACATGTGTCCATACAGGGCATGATTGTTCTTAAAGTCACTATCAATGTCAATATGTCCACAGGCACCTATCTTAAAAGGAGAATCAACTATATCAAAGAAATTTAGGTCGAGATTAGATAAATTTATACCAAGGGTAGCTGAAGTGTTGTTCTGACTTAACATTCCTTCAAAACTCACGTTACCCTGCGCATGAGCTGCTGTTGACGTTATATCAGCAAACAACATTCCGTCGGTGAATCTGCATTGCATCGCCGATCCGGAGAAATCATCTCCTGCATATTTCAGTTTTGAAATATTAGCGTCGATATTGAAATCAGTATTTGTAGAATTCAGATCATAGCCTTGTCCCTTAATGCTAATATTCGCGGAAAGAGGTCCAATATTAGCAATTGGAATATAACGTTTTAATGCAATGTTCTGCAAACTTAAATTCGCATTGTAACAGATATTTGGCTTGTAATCTATATTACCATTAATACTACCACCCTGCGTTTCATTTATTTCCAGATTGAAGTTAGCAGCCATTTGTTTCATATCTGCGATATTTGTAACATCGCCAGTTATATGTCCTGAAAACATATTATGAATATCGAATGATAAATTCTCAACCTTAATATGTTCTGAATTTCCATGTGCTTTTGCTATGAAATTTGCCTGCTTCGGCAACTGACGTATTATATCTTCCTCCAAGACATTGGCTGAAACTAACGCTATATCGTCTTTTCCTATAGAACACTCCATCATCAGATTCATTTGGCCATGACTTTCTGACGAGAATGTATTCATGGCAAAAATCAGATTACCACTAAGGCTCGAATATGGAGTTGACGCAATTAAATCATTAGCTATAAGGCAATTGCCAGACATACCAATCTGACCACTTAATTCTGAAAGACGAAGTCCTGATTTCTCTACAAAATTACCTGCAGAAACAGAAAGGCTGAGAGAGTCCTCTGAATAATAAATTGATTTAATACCTACGTTTAATTCTTTTATTAACAGATGATTATAATCTAATTGATTGGTTGGGTTATAAGCTAAATTATCATACTTGACATCTGAATTGTTTACAGCAAACACATCAATAGAATATATACCTTTCTTCAAATCAAGCAAGCCGTCAGACACATTAAGGTTACCTATTCCAGCCCTAACAGTAAGCGTATCGCCAGGCAATACAACTGCAACACCAGTTTTGCTGACATTTATATCATTAAAAGTAACGACCCATGGTGTTTCTGATGTAGTTGTGTCTTGCTTTGCGGTATCAGACAAGCACACCTCAAAAGAAGCATTACTCAGTTGTATCTTATCTAATAAAATGCTGTCATTTTTAAGATTAATAGCCTCACATGTAAGCAGAGCATACCCTACCCGCCCTTTAATACGTGAATCGGGAATATATTCTGCTGTATTAACACCAGCATTATCAAACTGCAGAATATCTATCCCAATTCTACCGTCAAGTATGGAATGAAAATCTACATTACATATAGCTCTCTCTACTGATAATATTGTGTCGTTCTGTTCTGTTTGGTCATTATTTTTCTTGCAAACAGAGATATTGTCAAGTTGAATATCTAATGGAAAACGTAAAGACAAATGCCCAATACTAACATCCATACCCGTTGCCTCTGATGCATACTCCACAGCCATACCAACCGCCCATTTCTGTACAGGCGGTAGATATAGTAATGATGCAATCAGAAAAAAGAAGACAAAGGGTGTGGCTATAAGTGCCAGCATGAGTCTTGTAATTATTTTATATTGCTTCTTTCCCACTTTTAGATATATTATAATTTGAGCTTATATAAAAGATAATAGAGAGGCAGCCTATGAGATATAAGAAATGCATTGCCTTGAATAGTACATAGCATTATTCATAACACCAAAGCATATATAAGATAAATGCAGAATTTCTGGCTTCTGATACATATTAACAAGTGACGAGGTAATACAGACACAATATCACTCCATACTAATACCATATATTGTTACTTTAATATTCTGTATTACTGCGTTCAATATCAGACATTAAAGGATCTCCAAAGTTTATCATCAGGAATAGGTGAAATAACAGAAATAAGCTGTTTTGAAACAGGATGAATAAACTCCATTCGTCTGCTGAGAAGTGATATTGACCCGTCCGGATTGCTTCGTTGTGCACCATATTTCAAGTCACCTTTAATTACACAACCAATGCTAGCAAGCTGACATCTTATCTGATGGTGTCTTCCCGTATGCAAGTTCACCTCCAGCAAATGGTATCTGTCGCTATGAGCAATCACCTTATAGTCAAGCAATGCCATTTTTGAATTAGGCACTTCATGCAGATGACAATAGCTCTTATTCTGTTTCTCATTTCTTACTATCCAACTCTTCAGGGTACCTGCATCTTCTTTCGGTTTATTCGCTACAATAGCCCAATAAGTCTTGGTTAAGTCATGAGACTGAAACATCTTGTTCAGACGTGTCAATGCTTTTGATGTACGAGCAAACATAACAAGTCCGGAAACTGGTCTGTCTAAGCGATGAACAACACCGAGAAAGACCTCGCCCGGCTTATTATATTTCTTTTTGATATAATCCTTTACTATATCACAAAGGGGGAGATCGCCAGTCTTATCTCCCTGTACGATTTCCCCACTTTCTTTATATACTATTATAATATGGTTATCTTCGTAAATAACCTTCATAATATGCTATTTATTTGTTACACAGATACCTAATAATAGACATGTAGTTTTCTTGAAAAAACAATGTCTATATATTACATGTTCATGCCACCGTCAACCTGAATCACCTGTCCGCTGACATAACTTGAAAGGTCAGAGGCAAGGTAAACTGCAGTGTTTGCGATATCTTCTACTTGTCCGGCTCTACGCAGAGGAATCTTCTTAGCCCACTCCTTGCGAACGTCTTCAGGAAGCTGTGCTGTCATGGCTGTTTCAATAAATCCAGGAGCTATAGCATTAGCACGCACACCCTTTGAACCCATTTCCTGCGCAATAGACTTTGCCAGAGCTATCATGCCAGCCTTAGATGCTGCATAATTACATTGTCCAGCATTACCATGAACACCAACTACAGATGCCATATTGATAATAGAGCCACCTTTCTGACGCATCATGATAGGAGTACATGCATGAATGAAATTGAATGCTGATTTCAGATTGACATTAATCACAGCATCCCACTGTTGTTCAGTCATGCGGAGCATGAGTCCATCCTTGGTTATACCTGCATTGTTAACAAGAATATCGATAGTTCCAAATTCCTCTTTTATTTTCTTTACAGTCTCTTCTGTTTCTGTAAAGTCAGCAGCATTGCCTGCATAAGCACGACATGTTACGCCAATAGCTTCAATTTCCTGACGAGTTGCTTCAAGACCTGCAGCCATATCGTCATTAAGCACAAGATCAGTGAATGCAATGTTAGCACCCTCCTGCGCAAACTTCAAGGCAATAGCCTTTCCTATTCCACGTGCAGCACCAGTGATGAGTGCTGTCTTACCTGTTAATAGTCCCATATTGTTTTTAGTGTTATTATTATTTATAAATGTGTAATCTATTTTCTTTTGAATATGATAATATCGTTTATATCATCGTACACTCTCTTGTTCAATTTTCTCCTTATCATCTCCTAACGTTGCTTGCCTAATGCTCCATATACGAATTTTGCAACCATCGGACGCGTATTAAGGTCTGTTACTCCTCTGCCAAGACGACCATAAATGTATGGTACTTCCAAGCCTTTAATACAATAATGCGTTATAGCGGCTACCAAGTCTACGTTGTCAATTTCAAATTCACCGCTTGCCTTGCCCGCAGCATATACCTTACGGAACAGTTCAATCTCGTCTTCATCGAAATTCTTTCGAACTTTCTCTACCATCCATATATTTCGGAAGAATTCTGCCCTCAGATTACCGTTTCTTACCACTGTCTCCTTAATCATATTAAGATGAGTGTAAATAAGCTCGATAATCTTATCCTGAGGACGCATACGCATTTCTGCAACCTCGTCAAGTTTGTCAGATAAACGTTCCAGCTCATATTCTATTACAGCCGAGTATACCTCGTCTTTGCTTTCAAAATATGTATATAGCGTACGTCGGCCTTTACCTGAAGCCTGTGCTATATCATTCATTGTCGTATTCTCCAGCCCGTTCTTTGCGAAGAGTTGGCGGGCTACGTCTACAAAATTCTGGCGCGTCTTTGATACTGACATATATTAAGAAATATTACTTAAACTTTTCTATTATTGCACATTGACATTTGCGTGTGCAAAAGTACTCATTTTATTATTAATCTACAAAAAAATAGCACAAAAAAATGCTAATATCAGAAAAAAACAAGAATCCGATAAAAAAAATCCGAATTAATTTGCACATATGAAAAAATATGTGTACCTTTGCACTCGCTTTTGAAAACAGTCATTTGGTTTACAAAAGATAACATCGCGGAGTGGAGCAGTTGGTAGCTCGCCAGGCTCATAACCTGGAGGTCACACGTTCGAGTCGTGTCTCCGCAACTATATGCAAGGGATTTCTTTTGAAATCCCTTTTTTATTTGTATCTTTTATTTGTAACTTACGTTGAGCAATAATTTCTATTTTTCTTATTGAGTTTTCATTGGTTTTTTGTTACATAAAATAAATAATACCGATTAAAAACCACAAAACAAACAGGTTTAATACCAGATTTGCTGAATTAGAAAGGAATATACCTCAAATAACAACGTAATATATAGCAGTTGAAATTACTATTAAGTGTAGTTTAAAATATGAAAAGCTACTAATGACATCACTATTAGTAGTGTTTCATCTGGATAATTTTATTAGCTCGAAACCCATATTGTTGTAATATATTGATTAACAACGCATTATCTTTAATGTGATTTTATGTAAAAATTTCAACCACAATCACCATAAAAATCTATAGAGAAATCTCAAGCATGTTAAATTAGGAAAGTTTTCTAATTTCAATGTAAATGAGCATACAGAAAAAGCATTAAAACTGAAAAATATATTTAAGCCATAAACGAATAGCATATTATAAATGTGCGTAAATACATATATAGGCTATTTGATAAGTTAATAATATATAATTAATTATCGTGCTACTTTATAAGTTAGATAAAATAGTGTAACTTTGCATTCGCTTAAAATTGGTACAAGCCGATATGGCTCAGTTGGTAGAGCAACGCATTCGTAATGCGTGGGTCACGAGTTCGAGTCTCGTTATCGGCTCCATCGGTATGCTGGTATGTTTGCTATGTTTTATATGGCTATACCATAATAAAAATACATTGTATCAGGCACGAGGAAATAAGCGATAAGTTCTTTTCGAAATGTACCATATATACTTTCGGAAAGAGCTTTTTTGCTTTTATGAAAGCTCATTTTAGAAGTTTTCATCCTAAAGCAATATTCTGCGGCAGTAGCTCAGCTGGCAGAGCAGCGGCTTCCCAAGCCGCAGGTCGCGGGTTCGAACCCCGTTTGCCGCTCAATAATAGAATTTTAAAACTATCATCTATGAAAGTATCACACATTGAACATCTTGGCATAGCCGTACAGAGTATAGAAGAGGCTTTGCCATATTTTACAGACGTCCTCGGACTGGAGTATTATGCTACAGAAGTTGTTGAAGACCAGAAGGTAAAGACAGCATTCCTGCGTTGCGGAGAAGTTAAGATTGAACTGCTTGAACCAACAAGCCCTGAAAGCACAATACAGAAATGGCTTGACAAAGGTAACAAGGGGGTACACCATGTAGCATTCTGCGTTGAAGACGGTGTTGCAAACGCACTGGCTGAATGCGAAGAAAAAGAAATCCGCCTTATTGACAAGGCTCCACGTGGAGGAGCGGAAGGACTTAACATTGCATTCCTTCATCCAAAATCTACATGCGGCGTTCTCACAGAATTGTGTGAACACTAATATATTTAAGGTTTAGGGGTATTTGTGTTCATGCTGATTCTGAAAAGAAATAAGCATTAATCCTCTCCCTGACCAGCAAAATTACAACAGAACAAACAATTTCAAGAAAAATGTCTAAGCAATTAGAAAAAATCAAGCAGCTGATAGAAAAGCGCGAGACAGCTCGTCTCGGTGGTGGTGAGAAAGCCATTGAAAAGCAGCATCAGCGTGGTAAATATACTGCTCGCGAGCGCATTGACATGCTTCTCGACGAGGGTTCATTTGAAGAATATGACATGTTCAAGCTTCACCGTTGCGTGAACTTCGGCATGGAGAAGAAACAGTATCTAGGCGATGGCGTCGTAACTGGTAGTGGTACGATTGATGGTCGTCTTGTATTTGTCTTTGCACAGGACTTCACAGTGAATGGAGGTTCACTTTCAGAGACAATGGCAGAGAAAATCTGCAAGGTAATGGATATGGCTATGAAGATGGGTGCGCCATGTATCGGCATCAACGACTCTGGCGGTGCACGTATACAGGAGGGAATCAACGCTCTTGCTGGCTATGCTGAAATTTTCCAGCGCAATATTGAGGCATCGGGCGTTATTCCGCAGATTTCTGGTATCTTCGGTCCTTGTGCTGGTGGTGCAGTATACTCTCCTGCCCTCACAGACTTTACCCTCATGATGGAAAATACATCATATATGTTCCTTACAGGTCCTGCGGTGGTTAAGAGTGTTACCGGTGAAAATGTTGATGCTGAGCATCTTGGCGGTGCAAGCGTTCATTCAACAAAGTCAGGTGTCACACACTTCACTGCAAAGACAGAGGAAGAGGGTCTCGCTATGATTAAGAAATTGCTGAGCTACATTCCAAGCAACAATATGGAAGAAGCTCCACGCGTAGAGTGTACAGATCCTGTTAATCGCATGGAAGATCTGCTCAATGAAATCATCCCAGAGAATCCAAACGAGGCATACGATATGTATAAGGTTATCGCAGCAATTACTGACAATGGTGAGTTCTTTGAGGTACAGCCACGTTTTGCTAAAAACATTATTGTTGGTTTCGCACGTTTTAATGGACAATCAGTAGGTATTGTTGCTAACCAACCTTCATCATATGCTGGTGTGCTTGACTGCAATGCATCACGCAAGGGCGCACGTTTCGTACGTTTCTGTGACGCATTTAATATTCCTATCGTATCGCTCGTTGACGTACCAGGATTCCTCCCTGGAACTGGTCAGGAATATAACGCAGTTATCTTGCACGGAGCAAAACTTCTATATGCTTATGGTGAGGCTACAGTACCAAAGATTACAGTCACACTACGCAAGTCATACGGTGGCTCACACATCGTAATGGGTTCAAAGCAGTTGAAGACTGACCTTAACTTTGCTTGGCCATCAGCTGAGATTGCCGTAATGGGTGCGTCTGGCGCTGTTGCTGTACTTCAGGCAAAAGCTATTAAGACTTGCAAGGAAGAAGGTGGTGATGTTGCTGCGCTCATAGCAGAGAAGGAACAAGAATATTCTGATTTGTTCGCAAATCCATATCAGGCTGCAAAATATGGTTACATTGATGATGTTATTGAACCACGTAACACCCGTTTCCGTATTTGTCATGCACTTGCACAGCTCGCGACAAAGCGTGAATCTCGTCCAGCTAAGAAGCACGGCTGTATGCCGACATAATATTAATAATGTTGTGTAATTTATAATAGAGATGTCTGAGATTAATAACGAAGTGTACGCAGCCATAGCATTGGCTCTGTATGAGTCGGAAGGCAGAATGATGCACGACGAAGAGTCTGGAGTTATTACAATAAAGCCGAAGCAAACGGCATGGACAACTCCCCAGCAGATAATTCTGTCAAGATAAAAACAGAACTCAACACTATACAATGAAAGAATTCAAGTACACAATCAACGGCAACACATACAATGTCGCTGTTGGCGAAATAAAGGACAGCAATGTTGTTGTAACAGTAAATGGTGAAGAATATACTGTTGAAATGGAACGCAAGACTGTAGCAAAAGAACGAGTAAAGGTTCAAGCTCCAAAACCAGCGGCACCTGTTGCAACAACGACAAAAGCTAATGATAATAACACAATAAACGGTGAGGCTTTGAAAGCACCTCTCCCTGGTGTTATAAACGAAATTTGCGTGAAAGTTGGAGACAATGTTGAAGTTGGCCAAACTGTTGTAATTTTGGAAGCTATGAAAATGGCAAACAATCTTGACACAGAAAAGGCTGGTACCGTGACAGCTATTTTGGTTGAACCAGGACAGACTGTTATGGAAAACACACCGCTTGTAGTTATCGCCTAAATGAAATAATTACATGTTTAAGACGACTCAAGATATCTTGAGTCGTCTTTTTTCATTTTATAACAGAAATATTATAAATCTAAAATAAAACAAGCAGATAGTTATGTTATAACATCTAATATATAATGAATTGTAAATTATAAAGAGAAGATTCTTTGCATAATTAAAAAAAAAGTTGTACTTTTGCAGAAAATATCATCATACAAACAAGGATACAACATAAACACAACAAGGTAACAAAAGATGTTAAGAATAGCAGTACAATCGAAAGGCAGACTATATGAGGACACAATGAACCTCTTGAAAGAAACTGGAATTAAAATAAATAGCTCCAGACGCACACTGCTTGTACAATCAAGTAATTTTCCTTTAGAAGTTTTATATCTTCGTGACGACGACATACCAGAGTGTGTAGCACATGGTGTGGCGGATATCGGTATCGTTGGAGAGAATGAATTTGTTGAGCGAGGCGAAGATGCTGACATTGTTAGGCGTCTCGGATTCTCTAAATGCCGTATTTCATTAGCTATACCAGAAAGCGTTGAATATAGCGGAATAGAATGGTTTGACGGCAAGAAAATTGCTACATCTTATCCTAATATTCTTAAGCAATTTGCAGAGAAAAATAATATAAATATAGATATACACAACATACAGGGGTCTGTAGAAATAGCACCTGGTATTGGATTATCTGACGGCATTTTTGATATTGTAAGCTCAGGATCAACCCTTATCAGCAATAAGCTTCGTGAAGTTGAAGTAGTAATGAAGAGCGAAGCATTGCTTATCGGTAATAAGGAAATGAGCCAAGAGAAACAAGCTATTCTTGAGGAATTCTTATTCAGAATAAAATCTGTTCTTGTAGCAGAAAACAAGAAATATGTTTTGATGAATGCTCCTACAGAGAAGGTTAAGGATATACTTAATATTCTTCCTGGCATTAAATCGCCAACAGTTATGCCTCTCGCAACCGAAGGATGGACATCTATACATACGGTATTAGATGAAAAACATTTCTGGGAAATAGTCAACCAGTTAAAAGCAAATGGTGCAGAAGGTATTCTGGTATTGCCTATTGAAAAGATGATTATGTAATCCTAGTTGCTTCATAGCTTTCAGTCTTGTAATAAGTCATAATACTTGCTGTAGAGTATTTTGCAAACATCACCACTACACTTCAAGATGAACATAATAAAATATCCTAAAACATCTGATTATCAGGACATATGCAAACGTCCACAGCTTGATACTGCAAAACTTAATGACGTTGTTAGCGGAGTCTTACAAAATATTAAACAACGTGGAGATATTGCGGTAAAGGAATATGGACTCAAATTTGATAAAGTAGAGATTGACAGACTTGTAGTCAGTGAAGAAGAGATAGAAACCGCATACCATAATATTGATACAGACTTACGTGATGCTATACAATTAGCACATGATAACATAAAGGTGTTTCATGAGTCACAAATATTTGAAAGCAAAAAGATTCAAACAATAACAGGAGTATATTGCTGGCAGAAAGCTACAGCTATTGAGAAGGTTGGTCTATATATTCCTGGTGGCACTGCCCCACTCTTCTCTACTGTTCTTATGCTTGCCACCCCTGCAAAAATAGCCGGATGCAAAGAAATAGTTCTCTGTACACCTCCAAACCGTGAGGGAAATGTACATCCTGCTATTCTTGTGGCTGCAAAAATTGCTGGTGTGTCAAAAATTATAAAAGCAGGCGGTGTACAAGCAATTGGCGCTATGGCATATGGTACAGAGTCTGTCCCTAAGGTGTATAAGATTTTCGGGCCGGGTAACCAATATGTAATGGCAGCAAAGCAGCAGGTATCTTTACATGATGTAGCTATTGATATGCCTGCAGGACCATCAGAGGTATGTGTAATAGCAGATGAATATAGTGATGCTGAATTTGTTGCTGCAGATTTGCTTTCACAGGCAGAACATGGTATCGATTCACAAGTACTGCTAATATGTACATCGGAAGATAAAGCATTAGAGATAAAAGATGAAACAGAACGTCAGCTATCATTGCTGCCAAGAAGAGATATAGCGAAACAAGCATTAGAAAATTCTACATTTGTTGTTGTTGAAAACACATCAAAGGCTATAGAACTTTCAAATTATTATGCTCCTGAACATCTTATTATAAATACTGTTGATTATGAACACTTGGCAGATTGTGTGATAAATGCAGGAAGTGTATTCCTCGGGAAATATGCATGCGAAAGTGCTGGTGACTATGCAAGCGGCACTAACCATACTTTACCAACACATGGATATGCAACAGCATATAGCGGTGTAAATCTTGATAGCTTTTTCCGAAAGATAACATTTCAACATCTAACTAAAGAAGGAATTAAATCAATCGGACATGCTGTAGAACTTATGGCAGAAAACGAATTACTCGATGCACACAAAAACGCAATGAGCGTCAGAATTAATAAAACAGAACAATGAAAGAACTAAAGGACTTGGTTAGAGAAAATATATGGAAACTTACTCCTTACAGTAGTGCACGTGACGAATATAGCGGACATGTTGCACATGTATTTATTGATGCTAACGAAAATCCATACAACAAATTATACAACAGATATCCTGACCCTTTACAGAAGGAGCTGAAAAAAAAGATTGCGAGAATCAAAGGCGTTGCAGAAAATTCAATATTTTTAGGCAATGGCTCTGATGAAGCAATTGACCTAGTCTATCGTTGCTTCTGCACGCCAATGAAAGATAATGTCGTAGCAATAGAACCAACATACGGAATGTACAAAGTTTGTGCAGATATTAATAATGTAGATTACCGTAAGGTTTTGCTTGACTCAAACTTCAACATGAATGCGAGAGAACTTCTTGCAGCATGTGACGAAAATACAAAGGTGATTTGGATTTGTACACCAAACAATCCTTCAGGAAACGACATATCTCGTAATGAAATCGAATATGTTATCGAAAATTTTCAAGGTGTTGTCGTTGTAGATGAAGCATATTCTGACTTTTCACGTCAAAAGGCTTTCCGTACAGAGATTACTAAATATCCAAATCTTATTGTACTAAATACGATGAGTAAAGCATGGGGCTGTGCAGGAATACGCCTTGGTATGGCCTTTGCTGATGCAGATATTATAGATATATTCAACAAGGTAAAATACCCTTATAACGTAAATTGTCTGACACAGGAAAAAGCTGGCATGATTCTTGATAATATACAAGATGTACAAATGTGGGTGTCACAGATTCTTGGCGAAAGACAACGTGTTATGGAAGCTTTTGTGCAATTAGACATATGTGTAAAATTATATCCGACATCAGCTAATTTCTTCCTTGTTGAAGTAACTGATGCACAGGCTATATATGACTATCTTGTAAGTAAAGGCATAATTGTAAGAAACCGAACACAAGTTGCTTTATGCAAAAATTGCTTAAGAATCACTATCGGCAATCGCTCAGAAAATAATGAACTGATAAGTGCATTGCGCGTTTATAAAGCATAAAAATAATAAAGGAAACAATATTTGTTAACGTTCAATACAAAATATTATCATGAGGTCAAGAACAGCAAATTGGTTTGAAACCAAAATTCGATACGAAAAAATGATGGATGATGGTAAACAGAAAATGGTTACCGAACAGTACGTCGTGGATGCTCTCTCTTTTACTGAGGCAGAGGCATCAATTATCGAAGAGATGTCGTCATACATATCTGGAGAATTCAAAGTTACTGGCATATCACAATCTTCCTACGGAGAAATATTCTTCAGTGATATTGATACAGATGATCGTTTTTTCAAAGTTAAGCTACAGTTTATCACAATAGACGAAAAGACTGAAAAAGAAAAGCGTTCTAATGTTATATACCTTGTTCAAGCACATACCCTGCAGCAGGCAATTAAGAATATAGAAGAGGTTATGGGCAGCACTATGATTGATTACGCAATAGCAGCTGTACAAGAGACTCAGATTATGGATGTATTTGAACATAATGCAGCAAAAAAATCTGAGGTAGATGACAAACCTGAATATGAACAATAATTTGCAAAATAAAATTCTGATGAAGCAGCGGTTGAGCAATGTTTATTCAATAATTGGAAACAGCCGTATGCTTGTAGCAGTTAGTAAATACCATTCTATTGAGGATATAAAGCTTTGCTATGACGAAGGTCAAAGACAATTTGGAGAGAGTCATGTGCAAGAATTGCGTGAGAAATACGACCAGCTACCAAAGGATATTGAATGGCATTTTATCGGTCATCTTCAGACTAATAAAGTAAAATATATTGCTCCGTATATCACTATGATTCATGCTGTTGATTCTCTGCGACTGATGCAGGAAATTGAAAAGCATGCAGCAAAACACAATAGAATTATTGATGTTCTACTTGAAATACATGTTGCAAAAGAGGAATCAAAATATGGATTCAAATTAGATCAATGCCGAACTTTCTTGGAAGACGGGCTTTGGAGAAATATGCAGCACGTAAGAATATGCGGTATCATGACAATGGCTTCATTTACAGATGATACATCTGTCGTTTCGGAGGAATTTAATACTGCATATTCCTTCTATAAGGAAGTTAAGGAGAAATACTTCAATGAGTCGTCTGATTTCAAATATCGCTCATGGGGAATGTCTGACGATTATTCAATTGCAATAGAACATGGAGCAAATATTGTGAGAGTTGGGTCATACATCTTTGGTGATAGAATATATTAAGCTGTTGGCATTATAATATGTACAAATATTATATACAGATTTGCCCAACATATGATAATGTAGATATAATAAATACGAGCACCCGTAGTTCAATGGATAGAATGTGGGATTCCGGTTCCCAAGATTAGGGTTCGATTCCCTACGGGTGTACCACAACTCCTTGTAAATATTTGATTTACAAGGAGTTTGTTTTTTATATATAAAATTTTACACATCAATCTACACACATAATGATAAATATAGAAAAATTGTATCATTACGCCTGAAATAGACAAATTAATTGTACATTTCGGAAAAACAAATGCCAATTTGTATATTATATTTTGTTTATTGAGATTATTTTATTAACTTTGCAATAAGAAAAACTCAACTAATTTATTTGATTAACTCTTAAAACCGGAAAAACTATGTTAAGTAAGAAACTTCACGAAGCTATTAATGCTCAAATAAATGCAGAGTTATGGTCTGCCTATCTATATCTTGCAATGTCTCTTGACGCAGAGACAAAGGGTTACAAGGGTGTAGCAAACTGGTTTTATGTTCAGTTCCAAGAGGAACAGGATCATGCACGCATATTCATGAACTACCTTAATTCACGTGATGCAAAGGTGACGCTGCTTCCAATCGAAGAGGTACCAAGCACATGGGATAATGTTCTTGAAATGTTCAAACACACTTTAGAACATGAGAAAAAAGTTACATCTCTTATTAATAATCTAGCATTCATTGCAAATGAGGATAGGGACTTTGCTTCGATTAACCGTCTTGTATGGTTTATTGATGAGCAGGTTGAAGAAGAGGAGTCTGCACGAGATATGATTACAGCAGTTGAAGCTGTAGAAGATAATAAATACGGAATGTATATGTTAGATAAAGAGTTAGCAGCTCGTGTATACACACAGCCTTCACCATTAGCAACATCAGCAGAATAATAGTATATTAAAGATGGTAATCCAAACGGGTTACCATCTTTTTTACTATTTTCCACATATCAATATAAGTATACTATCTGCAATTATTTCGATGTCATGCATCATAGACTGATTTCTTATATATCTTGTATTGCACTCGCAGTGTGACAAAAGATTTTCGCTTTTATTTGTGTCAGATAAATAGAGCCTGCTTTCTGACAATAGTCCCGGATTATATTTTGTGAGAATATCATAGTCGGGAAATAATGATTTTGCATTATCAAGCTCATCTGGAGTCATTGCACTTGGACCAACAATGGACATCTCTCCTTTTACAACATTCCATAAGGCAGGAATTTCAATAATTGCCTTGTATAATCTTGAGTGCTCATTGTTACTGGCATATGGCAGATTAAACGTATACATATTGAAAATTCTATTTCCCTTACAACAATACACCTTTTGAGATATAACTTTTTTTCTTGATATCAAAAGATATATAGATAGTATAATCATTACTGGTGATGTAAGGATTATGCATATAGCAGACAATATAATGTTTATAATTCTTTTTTGCATATTATATTATATATAATTAATGTCCTCATGCATTAATTTCTTGGAAGATATTGAGGGCTTGCGCAACAGTCTTTATATTTGCAAAAGTTATACGAGGTGAATCATTTACATTACGAAATTGACATATACGGGGGTTCTTTGTTGCATATTCTATTAATTTCGAAAATTGCATTGTCTTATAATAAGGGCTCTGCAAATTCTTTATAAGATGAATGTGCATTGTTGATTGCTTAAGAACGATTTTTTCACAACCATACTGCTTGCCAATGCGACGTAATAATACAATACCTATCAATTCTTCTCCCTCATGTGGGACTGGTCCGAATCTGTCAATTAGACGCTGTCTATAAGCTTCAAGGTCATTACTATTCATTATATTATCAAGCTCACGATACAGCAACATGCGTTCTGAAGATCCTGGTACATAACTATCTGGGAAATACATCTGAAGATCACTCTCGATAGTACAGTCATCGACAAACTCAACATTATCAGAAATTGCATTGTGTGAAATGTTATTTGCCTTATCTTGGAATTCTGCAATCTGGTCTTCTTGCAAATCCTGAAATTCCTCATTACGCAACTCTACTACTGCCTGTTTAAGTATTTTCTGATAGGTCTCATAGCCTAAGTCTTCCATGAATCCACTTTGTTCTGCTCCCAGCAGATTACCAGCACCACGTAAATCTAAGTCTTGCATTGCAAGAGCGAAACCAGAACCTAATTCTGAGAATGTCTCTAATGCTTCAAGACGTTTTCTGGCATCAGGTGTAAGGTATGCTAAAGGCGGTGATAACAAATAGCAAAATGCTTTCTTATTATTTCGACCGACACGACCTCTCATCTGATGTAGATCAGACAATCCAAAACGGTGGGCGTCATTGATAATAATCGTATTTGCATTGCTTATATCTATGCCGTTTTCTACAATAGTAGTTGAGAGAAGCAAATCATAATCATGATTCATAAATGATATTATGATTTTCTCAAGTTCTTCTGGAGGCATCTGTCCATGTCCGATAGCAATACGACAATCAGGAACATGTTTCTCAATTAAATGAGCAATCTCTAATAGATTTGATATTCTTGGATTGACAAAGAATACCTGTCCATTTCTAGATAGTTCGAAATTAATTGCATCAGCAATTAATTCA
>JAEIGA010002732.1_pt1 | contig 27973 bp, 22 predicted proteins | sample 9270691 | NCBI WGS metagenome assembly JAEIGA01 (sample SAMN17057246, study PRJNA624740) | gut metagenome | biome: biome; isolation source: fecal sample | host: Bos grunniens | place: China: Xizang | collected 2019
TACCAGGGGTAGCCGCGCGGTCAGGGGCGGGACGCACCTATGAGCGCAATAGATACCCACACACTATACCGTTGAATCGAAGTTATGATCCACAAAACAATTTCTTTTGATACAATTTGGAAAATCCATAAGAATAGATAAGGTTTTAGTTTAACTATATTTATAGTATATTCGCATTGCAAACTTTAAAATGACATGAACAAGCCCATCATATATCAGATGCTCCCAAGACTTTGGGGTAACAATACTGAAAATCCTGTAAGAAACGGAAATCTCAAGGAAAATGGCACAGGAAAATTCTCGGATATAAATGAAGCAACATTGAAATACCTCAAATGGATGGGGTGCAGCCATGTCTGGTATACAGGAATACTCCGACACTCGACACAGGAGTCTGAAGCCGGCTGCATGCAATCTCACCCACAGTTTGTCAAGGGTAAGGCCGGATCGCCATACGCTATTTGTGACTACTATGATGTAAATCCATATCTTGCTGATAATCCGTCAGATAGAATGGATGAATTCAAGTCTTTAATCAAGAGGACTCACGAGGCAGGACTCAAGGTGATAATGGATTTTGTTCCTAATCACGTATCCAGAGACTATGGCAAGATCGAACCGACACCAGGACATCCGATATTAGGTGCGACTGATGATAAGAACATACATTGGAAAGCAGAAAATGACTTCTTCTATTATCCCGGAGAAACTCTGACTCTGCCGACTCCAGCACCGGAAGGCATGAATCCATACCACGAGTGTCCAGCCATGGCTACGGGAAACAACTGCTACAACTCACATCCCGGCATAAACGACTGGTACGAAACAGTAAAGATCAATTACTGCGATTTTCATACAGGTACGTGGGACAGGATGTATGACATCATTGAGTTCTGGATGGGCGAGGGAGTAGACGGTTTCAGGTGTGACATGGTTGAGCTTGTGCCTCCACAGTTCTTCAAATGGCTCATCAATAAGGCCAAGCAGAATAATCCGGACATAATATTCATAGCCGAGGTATATAAGAAGGACCTCTATAATGAATACATCCGCAATGTCGGCTTTGATTACCTCTATGACAAATCCGGTCTATACGATACCATAAGGACTGTCGTCGAGAAAAATGCCAATGATAACGGCATGCCTGTAGAGATGTGGCAGTCTGCCACAGGGATCACGAGAAACTGGCAGGACCTTGGAGATATTCAGCCATATATGCTCAACTTCCTGGAGAATCATGACGAGCAGCGTTTCTGTTCAGACTTCTTCGGGAAATCCCCTGAAGCCGCATTCGCACCTTTATATGTATCGCTTTTCCTTAACACCGCACCGTTCATGATATACTTCGGTGAAGAAGTGGCCGAAAAGGGAATGGATCACGAGGGATTCAGCGGTCAGGATGGAAGAACTACTATATTTGACTGGTGGAGCGTTGACTCCATAAGAAGATTGAGAAAAATTATAGAGTCCGGTGCTTATTTATCTGAAAATCCAGATAACCTTGTCAGCAATGGAATGAGTAGGGAAGAGGCGGAGTTCTTTATTGCCTTCACTGATGCCGTACGCTTTGCAGCCCGTGATGAAGCGATAAGAAAAGGCACAACTTATGACCTTTGTTACTGCAACTATGGAGCTGATGGATTTGACAAGGACCGACACTACGTTTTCTTGAGAGATTATAAAGATCATACCGTACTTGTAGCAGCAAATTTTTCAAAATCCGATGCACTGGCCAAGATTACAATCCCTGATCACGCATTCGAATGGATGGAGATCCCTATAACAGAAGATATGTATCCAGGAATGTCTGTCGATGTCAATATTCCTGCCGGAAAAGGAGTCAAGATCACCTTGATTTAATCAAAATACCCCTTTAACAAAAATGTTACAAGCAATAACACATTTGTTAAAGGGATTAATTTAAAAGTACTTACTTAATACCCTATAATAGACTTATTAGAAGTACGATCAATGAAGCCAACAAGGCCTTCCGGGGCCTTATAAAGCTTGACATACTCTCCGTTTTCAATACATTCAAGCTTTGAGATAGCCTCTTCATCAACAGTTCCGTCACCATAAACTGTATCAACAGTAAGATATCCGACACCAAGAGAAGTAATGTTCTGGAAGAAGTGAGTACCCTGACTCGGCTCGATTCTGTAGCCAGGTATCGCAGTCTCGACAATCATCTTTGCCTCAGAAATGTCACTCCAGACAACAGGTATTCCAAGCCATGGATCAGATGATCCCCAACGGCCTGGACCGAGAAGAAGATATGACGCACCTTGAGCTTTGAGCATATTGTTCAAACGAGCCACTTCAGCAGCCATTTCTCTCGTTTTCGCACTGTCAAATGTTGCGGACGGAACACAGACAATATATTTCATTCCTTCCACAAAGCCAGAACCAAGTGCTTTTGACGAGGTAATCAGCTTGCTCTCAATCATTTCGTCAGCCTTTTCTATAGTCACTCCTCTGTCATCACCGAATTCAGGCACAGGGCGTACCTGAAGGAGTTTCAATATAAGTTCCTGACCTTTTGACTTTGGTGTCACATCAAGGGCAAACTCCATCTCAACATCACACATAAGTGCCTTCTTGCATATATCCAGAATATCCGTAAGTATCTGAGCCAGTGGGAATCTGCCATATTTGAGTATCGAATCGAAAGAGATGACTCTTGGTCCCATTGCAGTAATGCCAGGCACCATCCTGTTATTCTCTACACTGAATGTGGATGCGACAAGTTCCGGGTATGGGAATGTAGACAGAATTTCAGCAATTGATGGCTGGGCCAGATTGACACCGTCATTAGTAGATATCTTGAATGCTCCAGGTCTGAGATCAAGTGCATACATCTGCTTCTGAGTGTCGCGTAACGCGAGTTTCGGGTCTGACAACTGCAGGATCTTCTTTGGGAATTTCGGACTGAAGCGCAGGGTGTTTCCACCGTCTACGACAGTCTTTCCAAGACCAAATGCAAGGTTGACAATTCCGTCTTCAGGTTTTTCATTACCTATCGGATAGAAGTTCACTGACCTTGCAACACCGGATATCATAGGGTAGTATAATCCATCATGTTTAGAACCGCAGATACTCTGTACTACAACCGCCATCTTCTCCTCGCTCAACAGGTTACCTGTAGTCTGGATATATGTTCTGCTTCCTCCATAGAATACAGAAGCGTATACGCTCTTGATAGCTTTTCCAAGCATACGCAACATCTGATCCCTATTTTCCACCAATGGTATCATATAGGTAGAGTAGACACCGGCAAAAGGCTGGTAACTGCTGTCTTCAAGTTTTGAACTCGACCTTACTGCAAACGGTGAACGAGCCATATTTACGTAAACCCTGAGCTGCTCTACAAGTTTTTCAGGAAGACGCGCCGCAACGAACTCCGACAATATTTCCTCATCAGAGACATCTGAATCAATGACATATTGAAGGTCATTTTCAAGGATGAACTGATCGAAATAATCAGTTGCAATGACAACGGTACGTGGAATGGAAATCTTTACATTTTCATATTTGTCCGCAAGCTTATGCTTGTAAACCAAGCTGTTAAGGAAAGCAAGACCCCTGGCTTTACCACCGAGGGAACCTTCTCCCATACGCGAAAACCAGATATGCCTTCCATAACTGTCTGAATCGAAGTGAGCTATCACGCCTCGTCCCATCAGTGCATGGAAATCATGTATCTGCTGGGAGATGTATGCCCTCATGGACTGTACATCATCGAAATGACTCAACTGAACATCCTTGAATTTGGCTCCGAGGGTGAACAATCCTCTGGCAAAGAACCATTTTGAGAACATATTCTTGGATGTATTGTATAAAAGCACCTCATCAGGCACATTACGCATCATATTCTCCAACTCCTTGAGATTGGAGGCGCGGGCATATTCTGCATGTTCAGCATCTCTGAACACGAAGTCTCCAAAACCGAACTCATCCCTGATATAGTCAGAAAGCTGAATCATCAAGGTCTTGGAGTATTTCCTTAAGAAACCGACCCCAAGTTCCTCTGCCACAGCAGATATCTCATCTTGAGACGATTGAAGCAGAACAGGCATCATCGGATCGTCAGCCTTTATATGCTTTACCAGATCTATACCGGCATCACGCTTCTCATCTTCAGGTCTGTCATCCTTATGAACGGCAAATCCGACATCTGAAATTACGCCAAGAAGATTTGACTTGTATTTTGAATACATCGCCATAGCGTCGTCCAGGTTGGTTGCGAGAAGTATCTTAGGTCTTGAACGCTTTCTCAACTTCTTCTGCTGTACATTAAGGGTCTCCTTAAGGAATTCCGAACTCTGTTTCAGTACCATCCTGTATATTTCAGGAAGGTATGTAGAATAATATCTTACAGAGTCCTCCACAAGCAGAATGGCCTGTACTCCGACTCCAAGAATGTCGTCATCTGCATTCTTCAGGTCCTCAAACAGTTTGATGATGGCTACGATCAGGTCGGCATTTCCATGCCAGCTGAACATATAATCGATCGCAGAAGTATCCTGCAGGGCAAGTCTCCTATATACTTCTTTTGAAAAGTGAGTCAGAAGAACAAAAGGAAGACTCCTTCCTTCACTCTTAAGTTCAGATGCGAGGGAAAAGATCTCCTTGTCACCGACATTGTACATACACATGACCATGTCGATACCGACAACTGTATTCAGGATAACACGTGCCTGTGCCGCTGTCTGCACCCAGACAAACTGCGGAGGGTTACTTAGATTAAGATCGATATACTCCCTATAGATCTGAGCCTCGATCTGCCCGTCTTCCTCAAGAATGAAGGCATCATAATTACTGCATATCATCAGGATCTTCCTGATACGGAACTTGATAAGTGACTTGTAATCAGTCTCTTTGAGTTCCTTCAGCATTACGGGTTCGATTATATTCATATTCTTCTTCTGAATTCTGCTACTGTTATTGCCGTTGCGATTGCTGCGTTCAAGGATTCCGAGCCTGGATTATCAGCAGGATATGGAGGTATATAAAGGCGGTCAGACACAAGAGATGACATCTGTTCAGATATACCTTCCGATTCATTTCCTATGACTATCACCACCGGAGAGTCATTTCCGGTCTTCAAGTCCCTTGAATACATATTTTCTCCATCAAGAAAAGTTCCATATATACTTCCTCCATCTGCAAGCACAAGCTCTGAAAGGGCAGGGAGGTCAACATAGTGCATCTTCACACGGAATATGGCTCCCATGGTTGCCTGAACAACCTTCGGATTGAATACATCAACTGTATCCTTTGTCGCAAATACAGCCTCTATTCCGAACCAGTCCGCAATACGGAGAATCGTTCCGAGATTGCCCGGATCACGGATTGTATCAAGCGCGAGGAATAAACCTCCCTTTGAAATCAATGACTGGAGCGAGGAAGGAGCATCTACATATACATCTCCAGGCTTATGCACTACAGCAAGAACAGGAGAGGGATTTGCCAAAGCAGATATCCTCTTCATCGCATCCTCACCAATTTCATTTCTGTAATATACATTCTCAACAGTAAAGCCTGAATCTACAGCCTCCTGTACCATCTTTTCACCTTCGACGATAAAGAGACCTGTTTCATCTCTGAACTTCTTCTGCTGTAGAGCCTTTATCCTCTTGATTTCATTATTTGATATCACAATGAAAGTATTTATTAGTTATGCATTCAGACAATCGTACAAAAATAGGAAATTTTAAGCAAAAATTTTGAGAATCGGTGAGATTGGAATAAATTTGTATGTTCTGATAAGTATGAAAAGGATTCTGTCATACATATTGATTGCCTTAATCGCAGTTTTCGGACTTTCCTGCAGCACGACACGCTCACTGCAGGAGGGAGAATACCGATTGGCCAAGAACAAGGTTGAAATAACCAACAGCAAGGAATTCAACCCCAATATCCTTTCTCCATATCTGAAACAGAAACACAGTGGCTGGAGTCCATTTCAATATGTATACAACTGGACAAACGGCAAAGACAAGTTATGGGACAGATTCGTCAAGAAGATCGGTATACCTCCTGTCGTATACAATCCGGACATGGTCGACAATTCCATAGAAAATATGACCAACCATCTCGAATATCTGGGTTACTACGGTTCGGTGGTTACAAGCCATATTAAAGTCAAGAGAAGAAACGTAAGCGTCACATATAATGTCAGTCTTGGCAAACAGTTTCCTATCAAGGATATCGAGATAATCCTGCCGGATAATGACGAATTTGCGGCAGACTTCCTTGCAGATACAGCCTCAATGACTATTTATCCGGGCCACACACTCTCGGAAGCGGCTTTGGAAAAGGAGACAGTCAGATCTAGTGCAGCAATGAGAAACAAAGGTTACTATACCTTCAACAAGAACTATTATTTCTTTGAAGCTGATACACTTTCAATTCCGGATTCCGCTCTCCTGAAGCTCACGATCAATGAATATACAAGAAACGAGAAGCCTAGTGAAGCCAGACCGATCAGAAGATTCTATTTTGATTCTGTGAGCATTGATTACCCGCAGTCGCTCAAGATCAGAAACAAGGTACTTACAGGTCTGAACACTATAATACCTGGAAACAGATATGATGAGTCAACTGTAAGCAATACCTATACGAGACTATCCGCATTGAGGACATTCAACGGAGTGAATATAGGAATGACCCAGTCAGATACGAATAAGGTAAATGCCACCATCTCTCTTACACAGTCAAAGATGCAGGGATTCAAGGTAAATCTTGAGACATCTATCAACTCGTCAGGTCTCTTTGGTATATCTCCACAGCTTTCTTATTATCACAAGAATATATTCAGAGGAGGAGAGTGGCTTAATCTGAGCTTCATGGGTAACTTTCAGTTCAGGTTCAATGACAATGTACGTTCCAATGAATTCGGAGTTTCAGCAGGTCTTAGCTTCCCGAAATTCTTTCCTCTCCCATACAGCCTGTTCAAGGAAGCAGTTCCAAGAACAGACGTAAACATTTCATATAACTATCAGAGTCGTCCGGAATACACAAGAAACATCATATCAACCTCTTACGGTTATATAGGAAACATCAGTGACAGATTCTACTATCAGGTTTATCCGATACAGATGAATATTGTCAATCTGTTCAATCTTGACACGGATTTCTACAACACATTGGCAAATGATCCGTTTTTGAGGGATGCATACCAGAACCACTTTGACCTCGGTTCCGGAGGTACCTTGTATTATACGACTAATTCGGAGGCGATTCCAAAGACCTCATTCTTCTATACCAGACTTCAGTTTGACATCGCCGGTAATCTGTTGAGTATATTCAAGCCGTTGATGACCAAAGATGCAAATGGATCAGGTATGATCTGGGATACTCCATTTTCACAATTTGTCAGAGCAGAGGTTACCCTTGGAAGAACCTGGGTATTCGGCAGAAAGGAAGGTCAGTCCATCGCAACAAGGCTGGTAGTCGGAGCGGGTTATGCATACGGCAACTCTTCGGCGCTTCCTTTTGAAAAGCATTTCTATTGTGGTGGCGCAAACAGTCTGCGAGGATGGCAGGCAAGGACTGTAGGTCCTGGACTTTCTGAGATGGACAAATCCTTCGTCATCCCTAATCAGACAGGTGACATGAGGCTTGAAGCCAATGTGGAATACCGTTTTGACCTGTTCTGGAAACTTGCCGGTGCAATATTCATTGACGCAGGTAACGTATGGACATTGCAAGGTAATGATTCAGAAGAGAACAGGCTATCGCGTTTCAGATGGGATACCTTTGGAGAAAGCATAGCGGTAAACTGCGGTGCAGGTGTACGTCTTGATTTCGGCTTCCTTCTTTTGCGAATTGACCTCGGTTTGCGCGTACACGATCCTGCACGCGAAAATAAATGGGTGAAACCAGCACAGTGGTTCACCCGCGACGGTTATGCCGTTCATTTCGGTGTAGGATATCCGTTCTAAACTATTTCTTATAATATTTTGGCCAAAGAGATTCAAGGCGGGCGCGAAGTCCGTCCTCGTGCTTGTTGTCAGCTGGTTCGTAGAATTTATGTCCTGACAGTTCTGACGGCATGAACTCAAGGTCTGCAAAATGTCCCGGATAATCATGGGCATACTTATACCCGTCTGAATATCCCAATTCCTGCATCAGTTCAGTAGGGGCATTGCGCAGATAAAGCGGCACAGATGCCAGTTGAGTATCCTTGGCAACTGCAAGTGCTTCATTTATTGCCATATAAGCAGAGTTGCTCTTTGGAGAAGATGCCAGATAAATAGTGCATTCGGAAAGTGGAATCCTTGCTTCAGGCATACCGATACTATGTACAATCTGGAAAGTGGAATTTGCAAGAAGCAGAGCATTCGGATTTGCCAGACCGATATCTTCAGCTGCAAGAATACACAGACGACGGGCAATGAACATAGGATCTTCACCTCCTGCAAGCATCCGCGCAAGATAATATACAGCTGCATTGGGATCTGAACCTCTGACACTCTTTATGAATGCAGATATGATGTCATAGTGCATCTCACCACCCTTATCATATATGGCAGTATTTTCCTGAAGACATGATGTCACAGTCTTGTTGTCGATCACAATGGTCTGGGAACCGGAAAACGAGTTCACGACAATCTCAAGAATATTGAGAAGCTTTCTCGCATCACCAGCACTATAGCGGAACAGAGCATCTGTTTCAGAAACCTTGATATCCTTATGCTTCAATACCTCGTCAGTCGTGAGCGCACGGTTCAACAACTGCTGCAGGTCGTCCTTTTCAAGAGACTTGAGCACAAAGACTTGACAGCGGGACAAAAGGGGAGTAATGACCTCAAACGACGGGTTTTCAGTCGTAGCTCCTATAAGTACTATCGTGCCGTCTTCCACTGCACCAAGCAGTGCATCCTGCTGTGACTTGCTGAAACGGTGAATCTCATCTATAAAGAGTACCGGAGATGCCCCTCCTGCAAAAAGAGAATTCGAACGGGCCCTGTCTATCACTTCACGAACATCCTTCACTCCTGCACTTACCGCCGAGAGTGTATAGAACTCTCTTCCGAGTGATCTGGCAACAATATGAGATAGAGTAGTCTTACCCACTCCTGGAGGGCCCCAGAGGATGAATGATGAGAGATTGCCGTTCTCAATCATATTACGAAGAATACAGCCTGGTCCGATAAGATGACGCTGCCCCATGTATCCGTCAAGATCATGAGGCCTCATCCTTTCAGGAAGTGGCGGAAGCATTCTGCCACGTGCTATATTTTCGTCTGAAAATCCCATTTTACTCTATCTCTTTAGCAAATATCCATCTTCTCTTATGCTGTTCATGTTCAAATGGTGCCCATAGTGAACGTACAGCAGTATTGGTCTCAAGCATCGCATTTGTCTCTGCATATTTGAAACCGAGTCTGTTATATGTCTCCAGCAGATCACAGATCAGAATAGTAGGAATACCTTTATTCTTATAATCCGGCCTTACACCTATCAGAAGAAGCTCAACAGTATCTGACCTCTTGATGAACATCGTCTTCACAAGATGCCACCATCCGAATGGGAAAAGCTCACCTCTACACTTCTGCAGGGCATTGGCAATGGATGGCATTGAGATTCCCGCTGCAATGAGTTCACCGTTTTCATCTTCTATGAATGTAAGCATCCTAGGATCTATCAGACTGAGATAGGTGTCGACAAACTGATCGATCTGTTTCTCGGAAAGCATCGAAAATCCATAAAGAATAGAGTAGGTCTGATTGATAAGCTGGAAAAGTTTCTGACCATAACGTTCCTTACGTATCTGTTTGAGAGTGAGTTTCCTGACTTTGAGATTGTTTCTCTCCATCACGAGCTTTGAAAGTTGCTTATGTCTGTCCGGAATAGAATCAGGCAAGGTAATGCGGAACTCACCCCATCCCGTTTCCTTATGATATCCAAGCTGCTTCATGTGTTCTGGATAATAAGGATGGTTATATATGAGGGCCATGGTGCTTATCCTGTCAAAGCCCTCGACAAGCATTCCTTCCGGATCAAAATCCGTAAATCCTAAAGGACCTGCTATATGTGTCATTCCTTTTGACTTTCCGAACGCTATGACAGCATCGAGAAGAGCCTTGCTGACCTCAATGTCATCAATAAAATCAAACCAGCCGAAACGTACCTGTTTTACATCCCATGTTTCATTTGCCTTATGATTGATGATAGCGGCAACTCTGCCGACCAATTCTCCATTCTTATATGCAAGAAAATATTCTGCTTCACAGAATTCGAAGGCTCCGTTCCTGTTCTTGTCCAATGTATTCATGTCATCGAATATCAGACAAGGAACATAATATTCATTCCCTTTATAAAGGTTATTGGCGAAACGGGCGAAAGTCTTGAGGTCCTTTCTTGAGGTTACGGTTTTGATTAGAATTGACATAAATCTTTGTAGTTAGGTTTAGACATCCTGGCAAAGTTAACAAAATTTGCGACAATTGTCTGAATTTTGTTAAATTCGCACCTTATAATTGTATATCACGCTATATATGGAAAAGAAAAACACCAAGATAATATGTACCATTTCAGACATTAACTGCGAGGTTGACTTCCTTCGTCAGCTGTATGAAAATGGAATGAATATAGTACGAATAAATTCTGCTCATGCCACTTTGGAAGGAGCTCAGCAGATAGTTGACAACGTAAGGGCAGTTTCAGACAGGATAGGTATACTCATCGACACAAAGGGTCCTGAGGTACGACTTACAGCCATGGAGAGTTCCGTAGGTTTTGTTGCCAAGAGCGGAGACAGGGTAGAGATAAAGAACGGTCTGGACGGACTTTGCAACAGCAAGGTGTTATATACAACATGCCCTTCATTTGTGCAGGATGTTCCCACAGGTGCAAGGATTCTGATTGATGACGGTTCTGTAGAACTCCTTGTCATCGAAAAGTATGAAGACAGACTGGTATGTGAAATCCAGAATTCGGGAATAATCAAAGGCAAGAAAAGTGTGAATGTTCCTAATGTGTACATTTCACTTCCTGCCCTTACAGACAAGGATAAGGTCTTCGTCAGATGGGCGATTGAGGCAGATATCGATTTTATTGCTCACTCGTTTGTGCGTACCAAGGAGGATCTGTTTGAAATACAGGAGATTCTCGATGCCAATTCAAGCCATATAAAGATCATTTCGAAGATAGAAAACCAGCAGGGAATCGACAATATCGATGAGATTCTGACTTATTGTTATGGAGTAATGATCGCCAGGGGAGACCTTGGTGTGGAGATTGACGCAGAGAAACTGCCTCTGATCCAGAAGAATCTGATTCAGAAATGCCGTTCACGCAAGAAACCTGTAATTGTGGCGACACAGATGCTCCACAGCATGATCGAAAATCCAAGACCGACCAGAGCGGAGGTCTCGGATGTCGCAAATGCAATTCTTCAGAGCACAGATGCCATAATGCTCAGCGGCGAGACCGCATCAGGAAAGTACCCGGTCGAGGCTGTAAAAACAATGTGCAGGATAGCACATGAGACCGAGGAATCTCTTCCTGTGCCGCCGGACATCGACCTTGTGAATGTGACAAGACCTATTGCCGGTGTGCTTGCAAGGTCTATGGTTGCAGCAACTGGCAAACTTCCGGTAAAGGCCATCATCATGGATACATGCAGCGGAAGGACAGGACGATATCTCGCAGAATTCAGGCCTAAGGTTCCAATATATGCAATGTGCTACAACCGATTCACAATGAGAGAGTTAGCACTCGTATACAATGTCACGTCATATCCATTCGATCATGTCGGTTCAAAGGAAGGTTTCGTAAGCAATGCATTAAGTATCCTGAAGGATGAAGGCAAAGTTGTGGAAGGAGATCTTGTCGGTTTCATCGGCGGCAGTTTCAGCGATGAAATGGGTGCGACATACATCGAATTCAGATATGTTGAATGATAGGGAAGGGATTCATATTCAGGATCATTACCCTTGTATCGGCATCAGTATTGACTTTTGCCGTTGCCCATGCTCAACCTAAAGCAATTGGAACTGCCTTTTCATTTACAGGCTTCGGTATATCATACGAACATGAACTGAAAAGTTCTGTACTTGAAATTGCCCTGAAGTCCGAAATGTCGGAAATGTTCCTTTATAAGGTGGAGAGCCCCGGGGTTTCGGCGTCAGTGTCATGGAATTTTCATGTAAGGGAATGGATGTCTGTCAACGGAAACGAGATATGTCTGTTTGCAGGGCCTGGACTGGCAATTGGTTATGCATGCGACCTTAATCGTCCATATGGTATCTTATGCGGATTGAAGGGGAGAGTCGGAGTAGAATGTAGTTTTAGTAGAAACATAGTGATTTCAGCCTCTGTTTCCCCTTTGATTGGCGCATTCCTGCAGTATGATTCAAAGTACCTGACAATGAAACCATATTGGAACGGTCTGATATACAGCCTGATACCTGAAATAGGGATTAAATACGGATTTTAATGAGGAAGTTATTGTTGACATATTTTCTCTTACTCTGTGCTGGCGGGTATATCCATGGTAGGGAAGATGACCTTCCTGGATTGACCTATGGTGTGGAATGGGGTTATATGCCTGCACTTTACAGCGCACATCACTATAATTTCTTTGATCCTTACAATTATTTCAGAGTATATGGCAGAGATTCAGGCATGACCTACTGCACCAATGCTGAAGTGAATATGCATATCGGATACAATCTCAACAGATATTGGAATCTGTCATTTCGTGCAGGATATGCAGGAGCTGCAGAGTTCACCCCTGTGATCCCATTGACATTACGTGCAACACGTCTTTTAGGAGATAATCACTTGATTGACAGATGGTTCACTTTTGGAGAAATAGGTTCCGGAATAATAATTAAAGAAAGACCTGAAGAAATATGGACTGTTAAAGCAGGTGGGGGATACAGAGTCTCATTGAGCAGAAATACCAAAATGGATTTCATCGCGGCAATCCGATTTCTGTATATGCATCCGGAAATTATTCACTATGATGCGCCTGTACTGTCTGAATACATAAACCGTAACGACGGATATGTCGGCTCATTATTTCTTGGTATTTCACTAACTTTCTGAATATAAACACATTAAAATATGGCAATTAAACTGACATTGAACCAGACTGACAGAGTCTTATTCTGCGGAAGCAAGTGGTGGGGAGACCCGGACATGCCTGAAAACATGCAATATCCGACAATTGAAGTCACTGAGGACGGAGAGACATACGACTATCCATTGACATTCGTCTGCCAGATCAACTGCGAGGATATAGCTGCATTTGACAAGGAGAATCTTCTGCCGCATGAAGGCATGCTGTATTTCTTTGCGGCAATAGATAAATGGATAGGATATGATTCACCGACTCAAAATGATGCTGGAGAATGGACTAAAGGGCATTTTGTTGTCAAATATGCCAAAACCATCAATTTTGAGACATTCCAGAGCTGCATGCTGGTTGACGATGAAGATCATAACCTTACAGAGCGAGAAATGGAAATCGTATTTTCAGAGTGTGCAGATGATGAAAATTGCATAAGGCTGCTTGGCAAGCCATCTTCAGAATCAGTATCTGAAAAATATCCTGATCTGCTTAATTTCCTTCAGATCGTTCGTTCAGAGAATCTGGACATCGAATTTGACGGAGAACTTAATCTGATGATCAAACCTTCGGACCTTGGTTACGGTAATTGGAAAAAAGTCATTTCACACCTTAATTATTAGAATTTTGCAAGACCCTCAGTTTTGTTACATAATTGATATTATGTTAACCAATAGATGGATATAAGCATATTACACTACCAAATTAACAGAGATGGAAGAAATTTTGGTACTTTTGCATGCTTAAAGAATTGAAACTAAAATCATAAAATAAATATGGCAAGGAAGAAACAGGATATAATTCTGGAAAACGTTGTTATTGAAGCTGTTGCGGCTGAAGGAAAAGCTATTGCTAAAATTGACGGCACTGTGCTGTTCGTTCAGTTCGCTGTACCTGGAGATATTGTTGATGTAAAAGTCACAAAAAAGAAAAAGAACTATATGGAAGGATTCATTCTCCGTATGGTAAAACCTTCAGAGCACCGTCTGGAGCCATTCTGCAAGCATTTTGGTGTGTGTGGCGGTTGTAAATGGCAACCTTTGCCATATGAAATGCAGCTTCAGGCAAAACAACAGCAGGTATATGACCAGCTGGTACGCATCGGACATCTTGATGTACCTGAAATCTCCCCTATCGTAGCTTCTGACGAAACCACATATTACCGTAACAAGTTGGAATTCACCTTCTCACAGCGCAGATGGATCTTTGAAGACGAGGATGCAGAAGTCCTGTCAGAGAAGGAAAAATACGGCCTCGGGTTCCATGTAGGTCGCTTCTTCGACAAGGTCCTTGATATAGACCACTGCCATCTTCAGCCGGAGCCATCAAATGCAATACGCTTATTCATAAAGAGATACGCACTTGAGCATAGACTGACATTCTTCAATATCCGTGAACATGTCGGCTTCTTGCGCAACATGATAGTCCGTACAACACAGGAAGGTAATGTAATGCTTATTGTGTGCTTCTATCATGAAGATGCTCAGGCACGCACTTCCCTGCTCGATGCTGTTGCTGAAGCATTCCCACAGATCACATCCCTTTATTATGTGATCAACGGTAAGGCGAACGACTCGATTTCTGATCAGGAATGTGTCCTGTATAAGGGAGATGACGCAATCTATGAATATATGGAGGGACTCAAGTTCAAGATCGGTCCCAAGTCATTCTATCAGACCAATACAAAACAGGCATACAAACTGTACAGCGTGACAAGGGAATTTGCTGCACTTACAGGTTCAGAAACGGTATATGACCTCTATACCGGTACCGGTACAATAGCCCAGTTTGTATCACGTCAGGCTGCCAAAGTCATTGGTATTGAATATGTCCCTGAAGCTATTGCAGATGCAAAGATAAATGCTGCAGGAAATAATATCACAAACTGCGACTTCTACGCCGGAGACATGAAGGATATTCTCACCGATTCATTTGTAGAAGAGCACGGTCACCCTGATGTAATCATTCTTGACCCGCCACGCGCCGGAATTCACCCGGATGTTGCACAGGTAATCCTCAATGCCGCACCAGACCGCATGGTCTATGTAAGCTGTAACCCGGCATCACAGGCACGTGACCTCGAAATCCTTTGCAAGGACTATGTAATCACTGCAGTTCGCCCTGTGGACATGTTCCCTCACACTCACCATGTAGAGAATGTTGTTGCACTAAAACGAAAATAGACCATGAGAGTTGCAATATACGGTGCCGGATCACTTGGCACAATACTCGGAGCATATATAAGCAAATCAGGAGCAGAGATTGAACTGATCAACCGTAATCAAGCTCATATCAATGCCTTACAGGAGAATGGAGCGCAGATTGCAGGCACAGTGCAGTTTACTCAGAAAGTGACCGCATATACTCCTGACAAGATGAGCGGACAATACGACATCATATTTCTTATGACAAAACAGCAGCACAATGCTGAGGTCGTTCAGATGCTCAAGGGATATCTTGCCGAAGACGGCGTGCTTGTCACCTTCCAGAACGGACTTCCAGAAATGCAGATTGCAGATATTCTCGGAGAGGAACGCGTGCTTGGATGTACCGTAGCCTGGGGCGCAACCATGCAGTCACCGGGAGTATGTGAACTCACAAGCGAGCCAGATGCACTTTCATTCTCATTGGGTGCAATTTCCAGCAATAGAAGCAGGCATTTCGACACGGTTAAGGAACTTCTCGAACTCATGGGTACTGTAGAAGTAGAGGACAACTTCATCGGTACACGCTGGAGCAAACTTCTCATAAATGCTGCATTTTCAGGCATGAGTGCAGTATCTGGATGTACATTCGGAGAGGCTGCAGGTCCGCGTGAATCACGTCGTATAGTTCAGGCTCTTATAAAGGAATGCATCGATGTATGCCAGAAAGGAGGCATCCGCATCGAACCTGTTCAGGGAAAGGATATCGTAAAACTTCTCGATTATTCGAACCCTTTAAAGAAAGCTCTGTCGTTCTTCATCATTCCGATAGCAATACGAAAACATGCAAAACTAAAGGCCAGCATGCTTCAGGATCTGGAAAAGGGAAAATTGACCGAGGTAGATGCCATAAACGGAGCTGTATCAGCATACGGAAGAAAAGTAGGTTTCCCTACACCGATGAACGATAAAGTAGTGGAAATCATCCACGCCATCGAGCAGGGAAAACTTAAACCAAGTGCTGATAATCTGAAACTGTTTTAGACCGGTTCTATTTCTCACAGTATAGTCTGCCCTGTTCAGCAGACACGACACGCAGGGTCTCACCTTTAGATGCAAAACCACCGTACTTCATGACACCCTCATGAATCTGTCCGTCTGTGCTCTGAACCTTGCCGGAAGGTTTGAGATCTGTGAACACGGTGACTTCCGAACCTACATATTGCTCAAGACCGGAAACGACACCTGTAAATCCTTCAGATGCCTTCATCTCATCACGAAGTGCGATATGATCGAAGGAACGAGTCTCAAAAAGACGACGTACAAGCCATACAGAACCGAAAATAGCAGCGGTTGCAGAGATTATTACTATACCTATCGGTCGCAAAACCGGCTCGAGATTAAGCGAACCATCCCAATTTATGAGATCAGTATTGTCTACCATCGCGAGAGCCAAAGATACGATTACCAGTACTATTCCAGAAATACCGGCTACTCCAAATCCAGGTATTACAAATATCTCCAGAGCTATAAGCAGAAGTCCTATCACAAAAAGCACAATCTCCCAATTGCTTGCGAGATTACCTAAATATGCCGGAGCAAAGTACAGCAATGCACCGATTACTGCTGTGAGTAATGGCAGACCTATACCAGGAGTGCGTATTTCCACAAATATACCTCCTACGATCATCATCATGAATATAGACTGAAGGAAAGGATTAAGAAGGATCTGGATGAGTCTGTCAAGCCATGTCATATCCTCCGACATATCCCTTATTACATATTCCTGTCCACCGGCAAGAACTGCTGCCACATCTTGATACGACTCGGCAATCCCCTCGCAAAATCCTACCTCAATAGCTTCAGACGGGGTAAGGGTCAAAACATTGGCAGTATCGGTCATTGACTCGGCAATCTTCGGGTCACGACCCGTTGCCTGGGCTGTAGACCTCATCATTCCTCTCATGAATGACTGATATTTATCTGGCATCACCTTGCCTGACTGATCTACAACTGTGGCTGCTCCGATTGAACTGCCTGTCTTCATATATATTGAATCACAGGCAATGCTGATCAGAGCACCAGCTGATGCCGCCTGCATGTTGACATAGGCAACGACCGGTACCGGACACTGCAGGATCGCAGATCTGATGCTGTCTGCCGCATCCACAGCTCCGCCGTATGTATCCAGATCCAGGAGTACATAGTCAGACCCGCTTCCAACAGCTTTCTGCAGTCCGAGTGTAACAAGTCTTTGAGATGATTTATCTATGTCCTGATCCAATCTGATGCGATATATCAAGGTTTGTGCATCATTACCCAGGGCGCTGACAGTACTGATAAAAGCCAGTATGGTGAAAAGAATATGTCTCATATATCAGATTAGTTTACATCATTACAAATATAGTGATTTCCCATTATTTTTAATATCTTTGCCGACCTTAAAAAAGACAATATGATACTTCAGATCGCATTACTGGTTGGAGGACTCCTGCTTATATTATTTGGCGCAAACTATCTTGTAGACGGATCGTCAAGCATTGCGCGTCGTTTCGGTCTCAGCGAATTTGTCATCGGCCTCACCATTGTCGGCATCGGCACATCCACCCCTGAAATGGTGGTAAGTTTCCTCTCGGCAATCCAAGGCAAGGCTGACATGGCCATCGGCAATGTAGTAGGTTCGAACATATTCAACACTCTGCTCATTTTAGGTGTATCCGCACTGATCTGTCCTATCAAAATAACCCGCAATGCTATCAGAAAGGATCTGCCTCTTAATATCGGAGTCACAATACTCCTGATAATTCTCGGATTGAATGTAACTCTCTTCGGAATCGGCAATGATAATGTACTGAGCAGAATAGATGGAGCAATCCTTCTCGCAATATTCGTATGGTATCTCTGGGCATCATTCAAAAACGACTCGGCACAGGATGATGCAGAAGAAGATATCAAAAGATACTCACTACCTATTTCGATCGCCATGATTCTTGGAGGTCTTGCCGGACTAGTCTTCGGCGGAAGGCTGTTTGTCAATGCTGCGACAGAAATAGCCAAGGCCATGGGAATGTCAGAAAAATTCATCGCAATCACAATCATGGCAGCAGGAACCTCAATGCCAGAACTTGCCACAAGCGCAGTCGCTGCATTTAAGAAGCGTGCCCAACTGGCTCTTGGCAATATCGTAGGATCGAACATATCCAACATCCTGCTCATTCTCGGAGGATCTGCACTGATTCATCCTCTCTCATTCGCAGGCATGACTATCGTTGACCTTGGCACACTGCTAGGATGTACAATATTGATTCTGCTGAGCGCCATCACATTCAAGAAGAAGCAGCTCGACCGGATAGAAGGACTGATTCTGCTTATGGGCGAGGCTGCCTACATGTGGTATCTCATTGCAAACATATAAGAAACGGCATCTAAAAAATCTTTTAGATGCCGTACATATTCATATATACTGGTATTAAAGCAATATATTACCTGTCTGCTTCTCTTTCTCCAGGAGTTCCTTTGTATATACAGGGTTGGCGTATATATCCAGGAAGATACGTCTCAGATCTTCTCTGTTGACCTCTGGTTCAATTGTATCCAACTGGTGCTCCATATAAGATACAAACTGCTCGACATCTGCCTGATCATAAAGATGTGAGTACTTGAAACCATGGTTCACTATATCATAAGCGACATAGTTGTTCTTCCAAAGCTTGTAACCTTCTATTACACGCTGATCGACTGCATGACGGATCAACTGATAACGGTCATTCTTGTCGCAAAGTGCAGCTACTGCAATCTCGTCTGATGTCAGAGGGGTACCGATGTTCATATGAATGTTACCCTTCTGCTGCATGATGCCCGTAACTATGCTGTTGAAATCCTCACCCTCAGCCTTGACATATTTACGCTTGCGCGAAATGACCAGCTCACGTGCCTTCAGGATATCACATGGCTCATACTCATACGAAACACTCATAGGAATTATGTTCAACTCCTCGAAGTTTGTCTGGAAATCGGCCGTTCCACTCATATCCAGCATCTTGAGCAGACCCTGCTCGGTAATATCATATCCGTTTTTAGTTCTGCCCTGCCTCTGAGCAAGCCAGATGGAGCTTCTTTGTCCGGTGATATTGAGACGGATATATTTGGAAAGAAGCTGAGAAGACAGATAAAGTTCTCTCGCCGATATGCCGCGTACAACCTTGATCATTCTGTTGGAACGTATCAGATACTCGATAGTCTTGTTTGTTATGAGATTATCTCCAACAGCAATCTCCGTCATAGGGATGCCATTAGTATAAAGTATCAGCTGTGTGATAGCCGGATCAAGTATGATGTCACGGTGATTTGAAAGCGCGAGGAATTTCTTGTCAGGGCTGATATTTGAGATCCCGTCATAAGAAAAGTTCTTCGCAGTGTGCTCGAGTACCCACCTCACAACCTTCTGCATCACCAACACCTGGAACTCGTCAATAGTCTTGATGCTTTTGAGAACATTCTTCAGAAATTCCGGACTTTCTTCCGGAAAGAACTGCTGGGACACCTGTGACAGCAACGGAAATTCCGCAAGCTTGGATAACGCCTCAGCAGCCTCCTCATCTGTATAAGGACTGATGCTCTCAAATTCTGATAAATCTATCATAAGTCTATAATTTAGTACAATCGTGCAAATTTACAAAATTCCGGTAAAAGAACAAATACTACACCCTGAAGAGTATGGAACTGTCACCATAACTCAGAAAGCGGAAATCATTGGTAAGAGCATAATCATATATGTTTTTCCAGTCTCCCTTGACAAATGCTGATATAAGAAGCAGGAGTGTACTCTGAGGCTGATGGAAGTTTGTCACAAGCACATCAACAACCTTGAACATATAACCAGGAACGATAATGATTCTCGTACCTAACTGCAATTCTTTCAAAGAGTTTACTTTAAGATATTCAACCAATGCTTTAAGACTATCTTCAAGACTATAATCGTAATTTCTCACATATGGATCCCACTGATCCACATCTGACGGCACCCCGTTCTCGATACACTTTACACCTATGTAGTACAAGGATTCGAGAGTACGCACGGATGTTGTGCCTACAGCTACAACCTTCCCAGCCCTCGCAAGCAACTTTTCAAGGAAGTCGAGAGTCACGACAAAGGGTTCTCTGTGCATCGTATGTTCAGATACGAGTGAACTTTTCACAGGAAGGAATGTACCTGCACCTACATGAAGGCAGACAGTCTCAAGACTGACATTGCGCTCTCTGATCTTATCAAGCACTTCTTCTGTAAAATGCAGTCCGGCTGTAGGAGCTGCTACTGATCCCCTGTATCTGGCGTATAATGTCTGATAACGCTCGAGATCGATATCTTCAGTATCTCTGTTAAGATAAGGCGGAATAGGCACTGACCCGCAGACCTCAAGAACTTTTGAAAAAGGCGCACCATCAGCCCATGAGAACTCCACTACAGAGGTTTCACCCTCTCTTAAGATCAGATCAGCCTTAAGCCCCATAGAGGAAACAGCAGGATCATTATCAGGATTATATAAAGTCAAGGTGTCGTTCTTCCATCTCTTTACATTACCTACGATACACTTCCATCTACATCTGTCTGTGACTGCAAACATAGAGACGTACTCTTCAGGTAATACAGGTTCGAGACAGAATATCTCTATATGCGCACCTGTCTCTCTCTGAAAATGTAATCTTGCAGGAACGACCTTGGTATCATTGAATACCATAAGCGAACCTTCAGGAATCAACGACGAGATATCGGAAAAGAGTTTCTGATCGATATTGCCGGATTCATAGTGCAACAGTTTTGAGGCATCTCTTTTATTCAAGGGATACTTTGCAATCTTTTCGTCTGGCAGTTCGTAATTATAATCTTCAATCCTTATATCTGGAATCATGAGATTTCAATATTTTGGTTTTGGAACGCAAATTTACTCAAATATTCGTTTTATACGTAATTTAACTTATTCACATTTGTGATTTACATATCTTAACAACTTTTGTTATCCGGTTGTTCACTTTTGTGATATCCGCCAGCCTGTCCGCTTGTATTTGAACCGATATCCCGATTGTCAACATTTGTGTTATAAGATTTATTTATATTATATTTGTGTATGTGCTATCTTGTTATAAATCAGCTAATTATACATTATCATATTAACTATATATATAATCGCATTCTGTAATTATATGGCAAATTAGCCCTATATGGGACATTTCCCCATAAAAACCAAACTTTTATTATATATATTATACTATTTATCAGTTGTTTATATACTATTATATTAATCAATCGTATATGTATTTTCGGTACATTTTGATGTCGTATTTACATTTGTACCAGATGCTTTTATTTTGATGTGTCGTTTTTTCTTGCTACATTTGTGATAAATCTGATTACAATTATGAATAATCGTCTTAAGCAGTTTCTATCAGCTGAAAATATTTCACAGTCACAATTTGCCGATACAATTCAGGTCGTTCGTGCTAGTGTCTCTCATGTACTCTCCGGAAGGAACAATCCGGGATATGATTTCATTAAAGCAATAATGAATCACTACCCTAACCTGAATATCGAATGGCTGATCCTCGGTAAAGGAAAGATGTACAAGGATTCTGCACTTCAAAATGAGAACCTCTTTGTTGACGATGATCTTTATGCACCAGAAAAGGAGGATGTACCTTTCATAATTCATGAATCCTTGCCGGAGATACAGATTCCGCAGGAAAATCACATCCATGAGCAATTAAATACTATAAATAATCTGCCCGAAAGTTCTGTCAATCAGAGAAAAGCAAAAAAAATCGTAATATTTTTTGACGATGGCACTTATCAAGAGATGGGATATTAGACTCTTTTTGGTTATATTTGCGTGATATATAACCTTAATACTGATGTACAAGCACATTCTAAAGCCGATTCTTTTCAGATTCAATCCTGAAACGGCTCACAACATGACATTCAAGGCACTTTCCTGCCTCAGATATGTCCCATTTGCAAAATCAATAGTAAGAGCCATCTATCATAGGGATTCCCCTTCTCTTGAAAAAGAAGTATTCGGAATCACATTTCCAAATCCGGTAGGTCTGGCCGGTGGTCTTGACAAGAATGGAGAATATTACAACGACCTCGCAAATTTCGGTTTCGGATTTGTCGAGATCGGATCACTGACTCCAAAGCCACAGGACGGCAATCCAAAGCCAAGGTGCTGGAGAGTACCTGCAGACAAGGCTATAATCAACAGGTTCGGTATAAACAACAAGGGTGTCAAGAATGCTGTAGAGCATCTTAAAAAGGTACATCCCGAAGTCATTGTTGCAGCTAACATATCAAAGAATACAACAAGTATAAATGAGGATGCTGCCAAGGATTATGAGACTTCATTCGGTCTGCTATATGACTTTGTAGACATGTTCGTTGTCAATGTTTCATGCCCTAATGTAGTGGGACTTACGTCATTACAGGATATTAGCTTCCTTTCTGACATCGTAGACAAGCTACTCGACCTGCGAATGGTCTACGATACATACAAGCCTATTCTGCTTAAGGTTTCTCCTGATCTTGCAAAAGAACAGCTCAATGATATCATAGATTACTGCCTGCGCTCCGGAATCGACGGAATTGTAGCAGGAAATACTACCAGAAGCCGTGAGGGCCTTGACAGTATCTCGCAGGAACGTATCGATGAAATTGGTAACGGAGGTATGTCAGGTGCACCTGTTCACAAAAAGAATCTTGCTCTGGTCAAATATATCCATGAAAAATCGGCAGGTAAACTACCTATAATAGGCGTAGGTGGCATCATGTCACCAGAAGATGCTCAGGCAATGCTAGATGCCGGTGCTTCACTTGTCGAGATATATTCCGGCTTCGTATACGAGGGTCCTGGCCTCATCAAACGCATAATCAAACATCTGGAAAACGCCAATAAAACCTCTAATAACAGAAACTGATCATGACACAGGCCTCCATTTGTACCATTGGCGATGAGATTCTGATCGGGCAGATCATAGATACCAATTCATACCACATATCTAAAGCATTGAACACTTTGGGTATAAAGGTGAACAGAATGGTCTCTATAGGAGATGATCATTCGGAAATAATATCGTCCCTTGCAGATGAACTGAGTAGAAATGACATCGTGATAGTTACAGGAGGTTTAGGGCCTACCAAAGATGATATAACCAAGAAGGCACTGGCAGAATTGTCAGGTGCTCAAAGATACTGCAGGGATGAAGCCCAGATGGAGGTTATACATAGGATATTAAGTGCCAGAGGTCTTGACGTACTGGATATCAACAAGGCTCAGGCTGATGTGCCGGATACATGCGAAGTGATTGTAAACAAGCTTGGTACAGCTCCGATTATGGTATTCCGCTTTCCAGAAGGGCGCTTCGGACATAAAGCCACCCTATATTCACTTCCTGGAGTTCCATATGAAGCATTAGGTGCGCTGGAAGATATCCTGCTGGATATCAAGAACAATAATTCCATTTCTGACATATATCATAAGACAGTCATGACATACGGTCTGGCAGAATCTGCATTGTCTAAAATGATAGAAGAATGGGAAGATTCTCTCCCTGAAGACATCCACCTGGCATATCTTCCGAACCAGTTTACAGGAGTGAGGTTGAGACTGTCCATTTATGGCGGAACAAAAGAGGAGGAAGAAGCAAGAATCAATGCCGAATTCACCAAATTAAAGGCTATATTGGCTGATTATGTGTATTCGGATCAAGAAGATACACTACAGGATGTTATAGGCAGGATCCTGACCTCTGAAAGAAAGACGGTGAGCGTTGCAGAGTCGTGCACAGGAGGCATGATCTCTCACCTGTTCACAGCTGTTCCAGGATCCTCTACATATTTTCTTGGTTCTGTAACATCTTATGCAAACAGTGTCAAGGAGAATGTACTCGGAGTGCCGGGTGAAATCATAGAAAAATATGGAGCTGTAAGCAGTGAGTGTGCCGCAGCTATGGCGGAGGGAGTCAGAAAATTGACAGGTAGCGACTTCTCCGTATCTACCACCGGCATAGCAGGTCCAGGAGGTGGTAGCGAAGAAAAACCAGTCGGACTTGTGTGGATCGGTGTCAGTTCCGAACAGGGTACGCAGACTTATAAAATACAGAATAAGGGAGACAGACAGCGCAATATTGAACGTTCTTCAGCTCAGGCATTGAACATTTTACGCAAAAAGATTATATCAGAGGTAAATAATTGAATTTCAAGATATATAACAAAATAGTTTTACTTTAAAACATTTTTGTTACACAAAATATGTAAACAATAAGGTACGCGTATAAACACACATAATTGATTACATATCAATCATTTAGCAAAATATAGCAAAGCATGGGTAACATTTATGACAGACACGAGAAAATGAGACGCAGAATCACTCTGAACGGTCTCTTTTATGCGGCCATTTCGTCTGCATCGTTCGGATTTTCTCCTCTGTTCAGTCTTGCCTTGATTGCTGCCGGTCTTACCCATTTTGACATACTTTCATACAGGTGGATGACTGCCGCACTTGTTCTGATCATCTATGCTTTTGCAAAAGGAAAGACATTACGCTTCAACTCTTCCAGCGAATTATGGAAGACTATCCTTCTCAGTCTTCTGAGAGCAGTCACCTCCATCAATCTTCTGATAGGATATGCAAACATCGCAAGCAGTATAGCGGCTACGATCAACTTCATGTACCCTGTCATCGTCACCCTATGTATGATGATATTCTTTGGAGAGAAGAAATCGTGGATCAGCATTGGAGCAGTCCTGCTATCAGTTCTGGGAGTATACATGATGGCTGCCGGGGACGGTCTGCAGGTAGAAGGCGGAAATACAATGCTTGGACTTGTCTGCTCTATTGTATCTGCCATATCATTTGCAGCATATTATATCGTAATGAAGCGCACAAAGGCCGACAAGATTGAAGCCGTGAAGTTCACCACATGGATAATGCTGTTGAGCGGAATATATTTCATCATTGGAGGTCTGACTGTAGACGGTCATCTCACCCTCGTGACAGACGGAAAAGCGTGGGGATATATTCTTGGGCTTGGACTATGGTCCACAATGATTTCAAACTTTACCGGTGTAAAGGCAGTACGTCGCATCGGACCGACCCTCACATCAATTCTTGGAGCGCTGCAACCGGTTACAGCAGTAATATTGGGGGCGATATTCCTTGATGAGCACCTGAGTCTTGAAAGTATAGCCGGAATAGTACTGATTCTGATTGCAGTGACAATCATAGTACTCAAACAGAGGACTAAAAGACATTAAAGAAATTTTCAGAAGCAATCTTTTCCAGATCCGATTTCTTATAACCTCTGGCAGTAAGTTCTTCAAACAGTTTAGGCATCATTGAAATGTCTTCCATTCCCTCTGGAGTGACTTCTATTCCGTCAAAATCAGAACCTATACCTACATGTTCAATACCCACAAGTTCTACAACATGGTCAATATGGTCAGCTATCCTTTTGTATGAAGGTCTTGGCGAAAGAAACATTTCTGACTCTTTGAATGATGAATCCAAAAAGACCGGATAGAAATTGATCTGAATCACACCACCTGCGTCAGCCAAAGCACGGATCATGTCATCAGTCATATTTCGAGGATGATCAGCAAGAGACCTGCAACACGAATGCGTAGCCACAACCGGACGTGATGAAATCTCCAGAACATCATAAAAAGACTCATCAGAGATATGTGAAACATCTATAAGCATTCCCATATCATTCATTTCCCTTATCACTTCCCTGCCGAACGGACTCAAACCATGCCATCTGCCATTACCGGCACAAGAATCACAAATCTCATTATCAGCAGAATGGCATAGAGTCATATAGCGGACACCCTTGTCATAAAATTCATGCAGTCCTGCTAATGATGTCCCGATGGGTGATCCGTTCTCCAGACCAAGAAAAACTGAAAACAGTCCTTTGGACTTGTTTGCATACGCCTGATCGCGAGATTGAGCAAATGCAGCCTTATCCGGATTGGCTTCAACTGTATCCTTTACGGCATTGTATAGTCTGACTGCGTGTTCATACGCCTGTTCGGTAGCAAGAGCTGCCGGTACATATAGAGCAAAAAACGCAGCGTCGACTCCCCCTCGCACGAGTTTGGGGAAGTCGACGTGTATATCTGAATTATCAACTGTAAGATTCCTTCCACGAAGAATCTCACCAGGAGTATCACAATGAGTATCTAAAAGAAACATCTTATTTCTTAATCCTTTGTCTTACAGCCTCATACATAAGCACAGCTGAAGCAACGGATACATTCAGAGATGTGATCTCTCCAGCCATAGGAATAGCAGCTCTTTCGTCTGCGAGTTCAAGCATTGACTGTGAAATACCCTTGCCTTCCGATCCCATGATGATTGCACATGGGCCTGTCATATCTACATCATATATGAGATTGTCTGTCTTTTCTGTAGCGGCAATAAGCCTGAATCCGCTCTGCTTGAGATAATATGCAGCCACGCGAAGATTTGAAACCTTACACGTGTCAATCCTCATAAGAGCTCCTGCAGAAGCCTTTACCGCATCTGCATTGATGGCGGCACCTCCCTTTGCAGGAACGATGATACCGAATCCTCCAGCACATTCAAGACTGCGGGCGATGGCACCTAGATTACGCACATCACTCACACCGTCAAGAATGACAAGGAGAGGATTCTCGCTTCTTCCAAGAGCATTATCAACGAGTTGCTCTATGTCGACATAATCAATTTCAGATATATACGCAAGAACTCCCTGATGTGCTCCACGCACAGCCCTGTTCAGTCGTTCGCCCGGAACAAACTGAAAAGGTATTTCGTTCATTTTCAGAAGTTCCATCAGCTCTCTGAACTGTGGACCTTCCAATCCCTGCTTCAGAAGCACTTTGTCAAACTTCTTTCCAGCCTTGACAGCCTCCAACACCGGATGCATGCCAAAAAGATACTGCATTTTTTTCTCTTCCATATCTGTCTATTCCAATGATTCATTCAATTTTTCCCACTCTTCCATCTTGAAGTCGAGTTCTCTTTTATTTTCAAGATACGCTCTGGTCAGATCCATCACATCGTCACCCGGACCTGGATTCATCAAGACTGCCTCTATCTCTTTCATCTTACCTTCTATCTCTTCTATCCCCTTCTCTAAGAATGAAATACGGTTCCTTATCTTCTTTTCTTCTTTAGATACATACTTTTGAGCTTGATACTCCTGCTTAGCCTCTTCCTTCCTCTCTACGACTTCAGCAGGTTTTTCTGCTACCGGCTTGTAATGTCTCTCAAGTTCATTAAGAGTCTCAAGTTTTCTCCTCTCAAGGAAATCCTGTACACCACCCAGATGCTCCTTCACTTTTCCATCTCTGAACTCATAGAGCTTGTCCACTAGCCCGTCAAGGAAATCACGGTCATGAGAAACAATGATCAGAGTACCGTCATATGCCTTGAGTGCCTGCTTGAGGATATCCTTTGAACGGATGTCCATATGATTGGTAGGCTCGTCAAGTGCTAGAAGATTGTAGGGTTTGAGCATGAGTTTAGCCATTGCGAGGCGAGCCCTTTCACCTCCACTCAACACAGCTACCTTCTTGTCAATGTCCTCACCCTTGAATAGGAAGGCACAAAGTATATCCCTTAACTTAAGTCTGATGTCCCCTACAGCAATCCTGTCCAAAGTACCGAACACCGTATCTTTCTTATCGAGTATATCCTCCTGATTCTGA
>JAEIGA010002733.1_pt1 | contig 27968 bp, 26 predicted proteins | sample 9270691 | NCBI WGS metagenome assembly JAEIGA01 (sample SAMN17057246, study PRJNA624740) | gut metagenome | biome: biome; isolation source: fecal sample | host: Bos grunniens | place: China: Xizang | collected 2019
AAGGCAGAACTGCTGCCGACGTGGAGCATGAATTAACTCAATTAATCTTAAAAGCACAAAAGGAACATGAAGAAATTATTCTCGAAGTTACGGATTATAAGCCTGGGACTGAGTATGGCTATAATCATCCTTGTGAGCGTGAGTTGCAAAAGCCATAAGTGTTGTTCAGACGCTCTGCGAGCTGTTCAGGATAGTTCAGCATTGTTCAGCGTAGCTCGCTCGGTGGACACCATCTATCTGCACGATAGTGTGTATGTGCGAGAAGTGCAACGTGGCGATACGGTTTATCTAACTCGCGTAGAGTGGCGAGATAGATGGCGGACACGAGTGGAACGGGATACCGTAGTGGATATACGAGTGGAGAAAGAGGTGGTACAACTGCCGCCAGAGCGATATGTACCGAAGTTCTATAAGTGGTGCACAGGATTGCTGATGGCAATCCTCGTGCTGGCAATAGGACGATTAGGCTATAAGGCTATAAGGTGATGAGGCGGCAGAGCCGCGGTGTAGAGTGTAGGGTGTAGGGCGAGAGAGAATCCACAAGTAGTTCTCATTGCCACCACCGACTAACATAAATCCCTAAAAAAAAAGCCGTTCGGATCGAACGGCTTTTATAAAGACTGCGGAGCAGTTAGAGGTAACGTTTGATCTTGGCTAAGTGGTGTGTACGGTAGCCACTAGCGGTATAGATACCATTAGCATCGATCTTGTCGATATGCACACGGCCACCTGAACAGTGGATGATCTCCGTTGGGCTGAGCATGACTCCCACATGGGTGATCCTAGTAGAATTAGGATTGCGGTCGGCATGATCAAAAAAGGCCAAATCGCCTGGCAAGACATCCGACAAAGAGGTGACAGTCTCGCCTTGAGTAGCCTGCTCACGCGCATTGCGCAAGATATTGATACCAATAGCGGAATACAAGACTTGAGAAAAACCAGAGCAATCAAGACCCATCATGTTCTTGCCACCCCAGAGGTAAGGAGTGTTCAATAAGGATTTAGCCATGGCAATGAGTTCCTCGCGCAGTTGAGCACTGGTGGCTTGGCCACGTTGACGGATCTTCACACAAGCAGGATCAATGCTATACTGTTTGCCAAGGACTTGGAAAAGACCATCGGCATATAAAGGCAACTGTGTACCCAGAGTGAGAACCAATGGAGCTGCACCATCAAGCGGAGTGACAATAGCCATAGGAGTAACGATAACAGCTATAGGGCTATCAGGCATAGTGGCAGTAGGAGCAGCAACCGTGGTGAGCATGCTACGACTAACCCAACCTTGTTGGCCGTCGGTGAGGTTGCGAACCTTGATCCAACTAGAACGGCGTTCGATAACTTGACATTCCTGACCGAAAAGCAACTGAGTGGCTTGTTCAGCTGCCTCGGATGGTTCCTCGCGTAAAGGAGTGATAGTGGCGTTGACAACAACGTATTCTACCACAACCGAATCCGATGGCGCAGGGGTGGTGTCAGCGGCCATAAGGTATGGAGCGAAAAACAGCAAAGAAAGAGATAGAAAAACAAAATGAATGAATGATTTCATAATAATAACGTTTTTGTGGTATTAAACTGGCCGAAAGCATACTTGGAAACATTCGGCCCACAAAGATACAACATTTTTTACATACTACCAAATAAACCCTCTAAATTCTGAAAAAAATCATTTTTTTTTAGGCGAGAATGATGGTTAGTGAACGCGCCTATGGCGCTACTGTTTAGTGCGTAGAGGCATAGAGTGTAGGGTGGAGAGGATAAAGACAAGGAGTAAAAAAAGAGCATTTCGGGTAGAAATGCTCTTTTTAGGTTATAGGCAAGGTATTATCTTACCTTGGTCAGGTCGCGCAAGTGAGCGTTGAAAGCGTCCTTCTTCAAGAGCTCCTCGAGAGTGAGGTGCATACGATAGTTCCAGAAATGCTCTGGGTTAGAAGGCAAGTTGATACGCTCAGCGTGTTGGTCAGCCAAACGAATATCACCATCAATAGCAAACCAGTCTTGCAATGGCAAGATCACCCACATAGCTGGGCTATACATGTGCTGATTAACGATGAATTCGGCAATTTCTGGTGACATCTCCTGTGGAGCTTCACCCCACCAGCCCATTTGCTCGTTGTAGAACTTCTGAGTAACAGCGCGGTCCTCTTCCCACCAAGCACGAACAGGGTTCATATCGTGGGTACCGATGGTACAAACGCTCATATATGGAGCATCAGCAGGATGCGCAAACGCTACGGTTGGGTCCTTAGGCATACGTTGGATCTCGAGCGAGAGGATCTGCAATTGGCTCATCACATCAGGCACACATGAAGGCACCATACCCAAGTCCTCGCCGCAGCAGAGCATGTCGGTAGCTGCAATCAAAGTAGGGAGTTTCTTGAGCGCTGACTCGCGCCAGAATGAGGTATGACGGTGGTAGAAATAGTCATTGTGGATATCAGCCAACAATTGACGTTGGTCAGCATAGAGCTCTTGGAAGTTATGCGATTGATAGAGCGCAATGCGTGGATGGAGCATTGATGGGTTCTTTTGGTCGCGAACGAAGAGCACCTCGCAATGCAAGTACAACAGACCATTCATCACGTTGTCGATATTGCAATGATTCTCGTGAGCCGCACGGTTCTCAGCATTGAGGAAGTAGGCTTGTACCTTGCGTTGGGTATCCAAATGCTCTGGGAAGAAATAGATGTATCCGTCGTTGGTATGGAGGAAATTGTTCTTCACATACTCGGTGTCATAACCGAAGGTATCGCCGAGGAAGTTAGAGCGGATATATGGTTTGGTCAAACGGTCCTCATCGAGCTTCACGCCCATGTTCCAGAGGTCTTGCATAGAATATGGCATGGCAGGAGAGAAGTGACCGCAGAGACCCCAAACATCGGTCTTGCGCATTTGCCAAATACGGAAGAAACCGAGGATATGGTCCACACGATAAGCATCAAAGTAATCCGCCATCTTGGTGAAGCGGAACTTCCACCATTGGTAGTCGTCCTCTGCCATCACATCCCAGTTGTATGTTGGGAAGCCCCAGTTTTGACCGCGTGCATCGAAGTCATCGGGTGGAGCACCTGCAGAAGCAGAGAGGTTGAAGAGGTGAGGATCGGTACTTGCGTCCACAGAGTCAGGAGAGATACCAATAGGTATATCACCCTTGAATGCGATACCTACAGAGTGTGCATAATCCACTGCCTCGCGCAATTGTTTGTCCGCATGGAACTGGAGATAGCAGTAGTAGTCCTTAGGTTGTTTGTCGCGTTTAGACATAAACGCAGCGTATGGCAATAACCATCCTTCGTTAGCAGCGAGGAAAGCTTTGTACTCGGCAGAAGCAAAGAGCTCAGCCTTGTTAGCCTTGTAGAGCGATTTGAAGTATTTGGTCTTCTCGTCGTACACACATTGGTAGTCGGCGATGGTCTTCGCGTTGAACTCGGCTTGTGTAGCATGGTACTTCTTGAGTTGCGCAGGAGTGAGCTCGCCCATCTTCTCGATATTGAGGTAGATTGGGTGAAGCGCGAAGACGCTCACAGCGTTGTATGGGTAAGAGTCGAGGTTGTTATGACGGAGGGTAGTGTCGTTGATAGGCAAAGTTTGGATCATCTTTTGACCAGTGAGCTTAGCCCAATCAGCGAGGAGTTTGAGGTCTTGGTACTCACCAATACCGAAACCGTTCTCTGAACGCAGCGAGAAGACTGGCACAGCTACGCCGGCACCCTTCCAGTTGGCTTGTGTATAGCGGAAAGGAGAGTCGGTGAGCACGTAGTGCTTAGCACGTTGGATATCCCAAATCTTGCGGTTCTCACCCCACTCCATATCCACGATCTCACCAGATTTCAAATCGTAGATCACATACTTGTACTCTACTACAGAACCGAGTTTAGCGTGGAAAGTGACAGTCCATTCTGGATTATAATCAGTTGAGAGTTGAGAGTTGAGAGTTGAGAGTTGGGTCATAGGGAGTTTCTTAGCGCGGTCCCACTCGCCGAGAGCAGCGATATTACCCATGATAGCTACACCTTGATTGCGTTCGAGACGAGGCACATTGACCTTAACGGTGATGTTGCCAGTAGCTTTCTTAGCGGCTACAGGCGCACGGTGAGCGAAGAGCACTTGGCTGAAGACCTTAGACGCGAAGAGCGATTGGTCTTTGTCTTGCCAAAGGTCGCGAAGCACCACATTACCTGGTTGGCACTCTACCACGTGAGCCTTAGCCTCGCGGCGGAGAATGTTACCTTGCTCGTCAAGCACAACATAGCAGTAAGAGATGTACTTGTGAATGTCACTCAAAGTGACTTGTGCTGACCACTCAGCAGAACCATGGCAATCCATAGCGAGTTGCAAAGGCGAAGCTGTTTGCAGGTCGGCATCCATCGCATACAAGACAGCCAACTGGTTGCCCCATTGCGCTTGGTAGTTGATTGAAAAATGAAGTGTCATATGATTGTGTTGTTTAGTATTGTTCAGAGTTGTGTAGAGTTGTGTAGAGTTGTGTAGTGTTGTTTTACTTGGTTTTGCCGTTGCGATAAAGGATAGAACCAATGAGCATAGGCAGGACCGTATTGATGAGCCAGATGAGCACAACCGCCAAAGCAATACCGGCTGTGTTCTGGCTGAAAACGCCAAAAATAATCAACGACCAACTACCGCGGATAGCGATATTGAGCGCTGGAAGGGATGGGAAGATAGCCACAACCATATAGTAGAACGGAATGGCAATCATGTATTGCACAGGGGGCATGGCTATACCACACAAACGCAGGGTAAGCGCCAACTGCAACGCCCAAATCGTATAACGAAGCATCGACCATGCGATCGTCTTCATGAAGAGCGGATACGACATATGCGACAAGGCTGCGGAGAGCTGACGCATCTGGGTGTTCTTCCACTCATGACGAGAGAGATAACGCACAAGGTGAGGAAGGAAACTGAGCATCAACACCAACACAATAAACGCTATCGCGAAGTACTGCATCGGGATGTTCGGATTATAACTGATAAAAAGCCATGTGGCAGGTACACCAAAAATAAGCTCTACCACCAACAAAGCTATCGTACCTACCAAACCCACACCCACCGCTGCGGAGAAGTTTCGCTTGTCCTTCAAGAGCATCGCACGCGCAGGGTAATCGCCAGCATGGTAAGGCGTGATAAAAGCACCTACATAGCCATAATACACTTGGCGCTGCGCACCCCAAATAGTCATGGGTTCGGTCTTGCGAAGCAACAAACGCCACTTGCCGGCCTCTGCTACCACATTGAGCGGCATAAGCAGCACAATGGCAACTAGAGTGATCCACTGACGGATATCAGCCAAATGCAAGGTGGTGAGGAAAGAGGAATAATCGTCGAAAATAGTGAGACGATAAACCAAATAACCATAGGCCGCCAGAATAAGCAGCACATTGAAAATTTGCAGATATGGTTTGTTGGATTTCACCGAAATAGCACAATTTGCCCGCAAAGGTACAAAAAAAATATGTAATTAACAAATAATTGTTAAGACTTTTGCATATTTGCGCAAAATATAGTACCTTTGTTGTCGAAAATGAGCATAAAATATCGCATATTAGTTGTGGCACTATGCTTGAGCGGCTGGGGGTATGGTCAGGTGAGCAATGTATTGCCCAGCTCAATGAATATTGCCAATATTCAGACGGCTCGTGTGGATAATTGGACCTGCTTTCACAACCCTGCTTCGTTGGTGCAAACCCACCGATGGCAAGCAGCGGTGCAGTATGAGAATCGATACTTGTTGGCCTCGCTGAACACCGCTCTGCTACAAGCAGCATATACCAATGACTATGTGAATGTGGGAGTAGGGTATTCGTTTTTTGGGTATGCCAAATACCAAGAAATGATGGCGGGTATAGCCTTATCAAGGTCGTTTGGCAGGTTCTCTATTGGTTTGCAAGCCAATTACTTAACGCTCTATTGTGGTGACGACTTGGGGTATCGTGGTTCGTTTGTGCCGCAGGTGGGTGTGGTGGTGAATGTGCTACCGAATCTATCAATAGGTGTGCATAGTTTTAATCCCTTTATTCAGGGTTTGCGCTTGGAGAGCGATACGAAGCGTGCGTTGCCAGCCATCTACTCCTTAGGTTTGGATTATTGTTGGCACGAGGTGCTGCGTTGGTCGGTGCAAGCCGACTACGATGTGCAAACCAGCTACCGCATAGCCACAGGACTGGAGTGGCAAGCCGTGGAGCGACTGCTGCTGAAGGTGGGCGTCTATTACCAACAACAATGGGTGGGCTGTATGGGTATTGCCCTGACCTGGGATAGGCTGCGCTTGGATGTGAATGCCGGTTTGCACCCACTATTAGGATTGACTTGTCAAGGCAGAATAGAAATCAGGATATGAGGTGGAAAGTGCTGATCATAGGATGGATGGTGTGTTTGAGCCTTGTGGCTCAGACGGATGATGGCTTCTCCTACGGTTTGTCGGAGGTGCTAGAAGATATCTATAATCAGTTGGCTGAAGCGTACGAGATACCGATGGAGGACCTAACGGAACAGCTCATGGATATAGCAGCTAATCCGATTGACCTGAATCAGACCAATAGCGAGGAGCTGCGCAAGTTATGCTGGCTAAGCGATGAACAGATAGACGAACTGCTGCTATATGCCTATCAACACCCCTTTGAGAGCGTATATGAATTGCAATTGATTCATAGTCTGAAGGATTATGAGATACGCAACTTATTGCCCTTCGTGAAGGTGGAGGGACGATTAAGCGATGAAGCGAAAGGGCGAAAGAAGATGTATTTTAGGGAGATTTTTCACTATGCAAAGCATGAAATCACATTGCGAACCGATGCACGAAACATAGAAGATTTTGAGGGTGATCCGATGTATGGCAAATTGCGGTATCGTTTTGATTATCAGAATAAGGTGCAAGCCGGATGGAGTATTGTTCGTCCCACGGGTGAGCCGATAAAGAATTTAGGATATGGTGGGTTTGTGCAGCTGCAAGATATAGCCTGCATCAAGAACCTATCGGTAGGCAATTTTCAGGCGAATTTTGGCGAAGGATTGGTGGTGGGTTCGCCGTTTAAGATGGGCAAAACCAGCTATGTCTCTTCGCGGGTGAATGCGCAGGAGGGTGTGCGGAAGTTTACGGCGATAGGCGATGATTATCAGGCTTTTCATGGCATAGGAACAACCCTGCGTTTTTCTTGGGCCGAAGTGTCGGGTTTCTACTCCATACAGCGCGAGGATAGCGTGTGGCATCATCTAGTAGGCATGAATGCTACGGGTCGGTGGAAAAAACTCAAACTGGGCATTACTGCCATTGAGAATCTCTATAGCGACAGCACGCAGGCCAAAGCGGTAGTAGGCATGAATGCGCGATACAACTGGGGTAGGGTAGATCTTTGGGGCGAAGTGGCAGCTACGCAAGGCAGTCGTTGGGGTTGGGGCGGAATAGCAGGTGTGACATTGAGGCCTATCAGCGATGTGTATTTAATGGCATTATACCGCTATTATTCACCCTATTTTGATAATCCGTATGCGTATGCTTTTTCGGAGAAAAGCAGGTTGAATGATGAGAGCGGTTTTTATATTGGCACGGAGGTGAAGCGTGTGCCGCATTGGCGTTTTGCGGCGTATGTGGATGCGTTTCGCGTGGGGTATGATGCGATGTTACAAGCCGATTTTATACCGAATAGCATATATGATATGTATTGGCGCGTGCGCGCGAGAAAGCAAATAAACAAGGATACATATGCCTTGCGCTATCGGTTTGCTTATCGATTAGCAGCATGGAAATTCCGCACACAACTGGATGCGAATCTGGTGAAAACGGAGCAATGGAGCTATGGTGTATCGCTATTGCAAGATATTGAATACCAGCTGTCTGCTGTGCCCATCGTATTGCAACTACGTTTGCAGGCCTTCGATGCTAGGCAATGGAATAACCGTATTTATACCTATGAAAACGATGTGCTATATGCATATTCTATACCCAATGTATATGGTTTGGGTGGTAGGTTGTGGTTGAATGCCCGGTATAAAATCAACGAGGTGTTGTCGGTATATCTGCGTGTGAGCGAAACGCTATACCAAGCTGCGTGGGCCGAAGCACACGATAAAAAAAGCACGCGCACCGATGTGCACGCGCTATTACGAGTGAAATTATAAAACCGCTACCTCGCCACTATTCCCATCGGAAGAGGTACCTCTTTTGTGGCTTATAGGTGAGGGTTTCCATATTGAGCATATCCGAGGCTTCGGCAATATCGTGCACGAGACCATCCTTGAAGAGAATACCGATGGATTCGCCCTTTTCTGAATAGGTATTGGAGGTGGATACGTGTTCTACAAAGAAGTATTCTGCTTCTTGAGGCGTGATATTAAACGTAGTAGCGTATTGCTGACAGAGCTGCTGGCGTTGTTCGTCGGTGAGCGGCTGAGCGATGCGTTCGCCCTTGAATAGTCGGCGATTGGTGAAGGCGCTACAGAGTTCGCGCAAAACGGTATCGTGTTCTGTGCTCCAGACCTTGATGGCCGACAGCAGGTCAGAGTCGTCGAGCATGGTGTACCAGTATAATGCTTGGCTCTGGTGCTGCATCACCTGAGCTGTGACGTCGTTATACAGAAAATAGCGGAGTGCAGGCGAGCAGAACAGTTCCTTGCCTTGGCGGGCAAGCTGTTTGGCACGCTCGAGAATCTTGATGAGCAGTTGCTCGGCAGCTACGCTGGTGTGATGCAGATAGACTTGCCAGTACATGAGGCGGCGAGCCACAAGGAACTTCTCTACCGAATAGATGCCTTTGGCTTCGACTACCAGGCGATTATCCTTGACATTAATCATCTTGAGGATGCGTGCGCTAGCCACGCTACCCTCGGTGACTCCGCAGAAAAATGAATCGCGGCAGAGATAATCCAGGCGATCCACATCCAGCTGCGAAGAGATCAACTGATGCAGGAAATGCTTGTGGTATTCGTCTTTGAAAATAGCAATAGCCAAGTCCAATGCCTGGGCGTACTCCACTAGTTGCTCCTGCAGCATATCCTCTTTGATTTGCTGCATCATCATGAGGCTGATCTCTTCGTGGGTAAAACCATTGACCATAGTGTATTCCATGACGTGCGAGAATGGGCCATGTCCCACATCATGCAGCAAGATAGCTAGCATGGAAGCAGTGGCTTCAGCATCGGTAATGGCAATGTCTTTTTGTCGGAGAACACCAATAGCCTCTTGCATGAGATGCATGGCACCCAAGGAGTGGAGCAGGCGCGTGTGCATGGCACCAGGATACACGAAAAAACTCAAGCCCAGCTGCCTAATACGCGATAGACGTTGTAGGTATGGATGCTGCAATACGTAATAGAGAACTCCGTCGGGGATATTGAGAAAACCAAATACGGGATCGTTGATAATTTTGCGGGTAGAAGTCATGGACTATAGCAATTAGAGTGTACGAAAAACTATGCAAAATTACAATAAAAATTGCATATACGCAAACAAAATAAGTCGAAAAATCAACTTTGTGTAAATTTTCTTGCACATGTGCAATTTTTGTTGTACCTTTGCAGACGCGAAACTATTAAAAATAATAATGTAATATGAAAGAATTTTTCGGATCTTTAGACATTTGGCAAATCTTGTCATCGTTTATTTTCCTATTTGCTATTGTGGATCCGCTGGGAAACATCCCAGTGACGCTCAATATGGAGCGCAAAGGCGTGAAGATCTCGCCATTTCAGGTGTCTTTAGCTACCATCGTTATTCTCATCACTTTCCTCTTTGCCGGAGAATGGGTATTAAAACTCTTTGGTGTGAAGATTGAGTATTTTGCTATCGCGGGTGGCTTCGTGATTTTCTTAATGGCCTTGGAGATGGTTTTGGACATTACGATTTTTAAGAATGAAGGCCTGGAAGGTAGTGGTAGTATTGTGCCATTGGCGTTCCCCATGTATGCCGGACCTGGTGCTTTTACTGCGGTGTTATCCATCACGGCTGAATACGATATCATCAATCTGGTAGTGGCAATCGCGTTGAATACGGTATTGCTGTTTGTAATCTTGTCGGGTACAAAATGGTTGACCAAATACATAGGACAAACAACGCTGTATATTCTCCGTAAGTTCTTTGGTATCATCGTATTGGCTATCGCATGTAAATTGATGTTTGCTAATTTGGCAATGGTGTTTAGTTAATAATTTCAGATTAGATATATGAAAAAAATTGTATTTTTTCTCTCTTTAGTAGCGCTGGTGGCTTGCCAACCTACCCCAATGTTTACCGTGGAAGGCCAAGTGGCGAATGCCGATGGCGAGACACTATATCTGGAGCATACTGCCTTGATGACTACTCAGATAGTGGATTCTGTGGTGCTGGATAAGGATGGTTCGTTCAGCCTCCAAGCTGCGGCACCTGCTCATCCAGATTTCTACAGACTGCGTGTTGGTGCGCGCGTATTGCCATTGGCGGTGGATTCTATTGAAACAATTAGCGTTACGACTACGCGTGATAGCCTGCCATACACCTTGTCTATCGAGGGTAGCGAAGCTACAGTGCTCATGGCGCAATTGCGCAACACAGCACGCACAGCAGCGCGCGCAGAACTGCGTGAGCAAGCCAAACAGGTGATCATCAAAAACCCACGTTCTTTGGCAGCTTACTACGCTGTGTTCTTGAAGCAAAATGGTGAGTATATTTGGAATATCTTGGACCCTATGGACCGCCGAATGTATCAAGCCGTGGCAACCTCTTTCCATACATGGATGCCAAATTCGGATCGCACCAAAGTGTTGTATAATCAAGTAATGGAGGTGATCAAAGCAGAACGCATCCTAAAGTCTCAACATGCCATCAACAACATGATTGCGGACTCTGAGAATGCTTTCCTAGATATTGAGTTGCCAGATGAGAATGGCGAGAATCAAGCCCTATCACAATTCAAGGGAGATGTGGTGTTGTTGGATTTCTCATCTACAGAGATGGAGCAAGCAATAGCTTATACCTTTGAGCTTCGTGAGTTGTACAATAAGTACAACAAACATGGTTTGGAGATTTACTCCGTGTCGCTGGATCGCAACTATTTTGCATGGCAAGAGTCGGCTGCTAACCTACCATGGACTACCGTACGAGTAGATGCGAATTCGATTGTAGAGGTATTGAGAAAATACAACGTACACGCCTACCCAACGATCTTCCTCTTGGACAGAAAAGGTAATGTACAAGGTAGATATGTAGAATTTACCAATCTTGAAACTGACATCCGAAAATATCTCTAAGTTGGCTCATGAAGTTGGGTTTGACGCTTGTGGTATAGCTCCTGCCCAACGATTAGAACGTGAAGCACAATACATGGAGGATTGGCTGGCGCAGGGACTGCACGGCAATATGGATTATTTCGAACGAAATCGTGAGAAACGCTATGATCCTACCGTACTCGTTCCTGGAGCACAAACAGTAGTGGTGTGTTTGTTGAGTTTTGAACACTCGGGAAAGGATTATCATCGACGTGTGAAATCCATGCTCTATACCCTGGAAGCTAAATTGCGAGCGGCGTTTGGGGATGATATCGTATCGCAGACGCATCAACATATATTCTGCGATTCTGCACCTTTTCTGGAGCGAGCGTGGTGTGTGGAAGCTGGCTTGGGGTTTATAGGCAAAAATCGCCAGTTTATCCATCCTACCTTAGGCAGTATGGTTCATCCTGGGGAAATCGTGTTGAATGTACCCGTTGTGCCAAATGACGAGCATGTGTCAAGGACTGCTGTAGGGGCTGAGCTGCGACGATGTGGTGCGTGTCAGCTATGTATAGAGGCCTGTCCTACGGGTGCACTCCGCAATACGGTATGGGATGCCACGCAGTGCATTGCATATACTACGCACCGTTGTCTGGCATGTCAGGCGGCTTGTCCCATGAATGAGAAACCACAGGGTGTGGACCTGGAATAGTAAATAGAAATTCGTAAATATAGTATCACATGGTAAATTACAAAATTGGTATTGCTTGCGATCACGCAGGTTTTGCTCTCAAACAAACAGTCATAGCATGGCTCACAGAGCAAGGTGCTCAAGTAACAGACTATGGTTGTCCTTCTACCGATAGCTGCGACTATCCTGATTTTGCTCACCCTATGGCAGCATCCGTAGAGGATGGTACGAATGATTTTGGTATAGCTATATGCTCTACGGGCAATGGTATTACCATGACCTGTAATCACCATCAAGGCATTCGTGCAGCACTCTGCTGGGATGAACCTTTGGCTGCGCTGGCTCGCCAGCACAACAACGCCAATATCCTAGGTTTGCCTGCTAATTATATCTCTGCAGAAAAAGCCCTTGAATTGGTGAGAATCTTCTTGTCTACTGAGTTTGAAGGAGGTCGTCACGAGCGTCGTGTCAATAAGATTGCTTGCAAGTAGAATACGCAACCAACTTCGCTGTTGGATCAGTTACGCACTATCTCTTTTTGGGGTAGTGCGTGTGCGTCATTTGCCCACCTTTGTGAGCGTTGAACCCGCAAATTTCTGTCAGCTTCGTTGTCCTGCTTGCCCTGTGGGTATGTCTTCTGGCTCATCGCGTCCGGCTGAACCATTCATGACGATGGAGCTCTTTGACAGTGTGCTGCAGCAAGTGCAATCGTCGGTCCATACGATGCAGTTTTATTTTCAAGGCGAACCATTGCTCAATCGCCAATTACCCGAAATGATTGCTGCAGCACATGGGGTAGGACTTTATACAATCGTATCCACCAACGCACAGGCGCTTACTCGCTCTCTATCAGAGGCTTTAGTGAAGAGCGGACTGAGGCGAATAATTGTATCCATAGACGGTTTTTCTGAGGAATCGTATGCAGCCTATCGTGTGGGTGGTAGTATGCACAAGGCGCTGGAGGGATTGTGCTTCCTGCGCGAAGCGAAAGAGCGATACCGAAGCTCGATTCGCATAGAATTGCAGGTGCTTCGTCTTAAAACCAACGAACATGAATGGGCATGGATAAAACGTCATTATCGTGAATTGGGTGCCACTCATCTGGTGTTTAAGACAGCGCAGTTATATGATTATGAGCATGGCCATCCCTTGATGCCTACTCAGCCACGTTATTCACGCTACTATCAGGCCGCTGATGGAACGTATCACTTGCGTCGTTCGTGGTGGCAGCGCCATTGGTTTTGTACACCTTGCTATCGCCTTTGGTCGGGTGGGGTGATAACCACAGACGGACGTTTCCTGCCTTGCTGCTACGACAAAGCAGGGGAGAATGCCTTAGGACGATTATCCCAGTCTTCGCTGGCAACGATATGGCATAGCAAAAAAGCAAATGATTTCCGAAAATGCGTGTTGATGCACCAGAATCATTTGCCTATTTGTCAGGAATGTAATCAATAGTAGATTACTGCGCTTTGCGCTCGTAGCGCTCGATTTGTCTGCGTGCCGTTTGTTGAATTTCTTCCAAACGCTTGATATCCTTCATCAACCATCCTAGTTGGTAGGTGTCTGAAAGCGCTTGTTTCTCCTTATCATTGAGATAATAAACCCAAGTTTTGGTAGGCGAGTTGCCTTCTCCTCCCACGCGAACACGGCTCTTCATGTGCGCGCTGATGAAGTTGAGCAGCTGCAAGGCCTCGTCGTCTTCGAAACTCATGATCTCATGCCATCCTTCTGCTTCAAAACTATGGTTGCTACCCGCAAAACTGAGTTCCTCGCCATCAGAGCTGAGCTTAATAGCGCGCTGCTGTACAGGGGATGGACCGTAGTAGTAACTCTTGACGATGGTCTTTCTGTCATCGCGAACGTATGCCTGCAGAAAATTGCGCGAGGTATTGCTGGTTGTGGCTAGCAGACGATGTATGTATTGACCATGATCTTCGTACTTCTCGTTTTTCTCGTAGCGAAAGAATTTCATGATGGAATCTGCCTTGGCAAAAAGTGGAGGCAATAGGGAATCGGTATATGCGATATTGGTCTGCGATTCCAGGTAAATGATGCTATCCTGTAGTGCTTTAGCCAATCTGCGTTGTGGTACTTCCTTTGGATAAACGCTATGTACGGAATCCAGAACAATGCGTGCTTGTCGCCATTGTCCTTGGTGTACCATTTCTTGCGCTTTCTCTACCAAAGCAGAGGCACACTCGCTATCGGAAGGGGCACAACTCACAAGAAGCATAATGCATAGTAATCCCCAAAAATACGTTGCTTTCATGTTGCTTTTCAGTTAGTAATAAGTGATTTTCGAATGCAAAAATACTGCTTTTTTCTGAAACCTGCAAGAAAATTATTAATTTTTAACGAAAAAGGTATAGATTATTTTGTCATTTGCAAATTATTTTGTACCTTTGCAGGCGATAAAGTATGCTTGTTGCATAGTTTTTGTAGAAATGTCCAAAAAAGACGATAACAAATCAAAATCAAATTAATTAATATGAAAAAATCATTATTTCTTGTGTCTGCTATTGCTGTAGCAATTCTGACATCTTGCGGTGGCGCTGTTCAACCAGAGCAAATTACCGTAAATCCAAGTCCACTTACCGTAGTGGGCAACCAAGTTGAAGCTGAGATAGCTGGTACTTTTCCTGTAAAGAAATTTGCCAAGAATGCAGTGTTGACCGTAACTCCAGTACTCAAGTACGAAGGCGGTGAGGCAGCTTCTCAATCTGTAGTTTATGTAGGTGAGAAAGCAAAAGAGAATGGTCAAGTGGTAAATTACAAAGCTGGTGGTAAATATAGCCAAGTAGCTTCTTTTGAGTATGTACCTGCAATGGCTAAGTCTGAGCTTTACTTGCACATGACTGCTAAGAAAGGTAACAAAGTTGTTGAGCTCCCTCCAGTGAAAATTGCTGATGGTGTAGTATCTACAGCTAAGTTGGTTGTTGCTAACGCAGAAGAGGTAAAACCACAAATTACTGCAGACAAGTTCCAACGTATTATCCAAGAGGTTCAAGAGGCAGATATCCGCTTCCTTATCCAACAATCTACATTGCGCAACTCTGAGCTCAAGAGCCAAGAGATGAAAGACCTTCACGCTGCAATTAAGGATGCTGATACTACCGCTAACAAGGCTATCAACAAACTTGAGGTAGCTGGTTATGCTTCTCCAGATGGTGATGTAGAACTCAATACAAAATTGGCTGACGCTCGTCAAACAAAGGCACAAAAGTACTTGCAAAAACAACTCAAGAAAGCTAAAGTAAATGCTAACATCGAATCTAATGTAACTGCTGAGGACTGGGCTGGTTTCCAAAAAGCTATGGAGGCAAGCAATATCCAAGACAAAGAGTTGGTTCTTCGTGTTTTGAGCATGTACACCGATCCAGAGGAGCGCGAGACACAAATCAAGAATCTTAGCGCTGTGTACAAGACTATTGCTGATGAGGTATTGCCAGCATTGCGTCGTAGCCGTTTGATCCTCACTACCGATTTGATTGGTAAGTCTGATGAGGAGATCGCTGCTTTGGCTAAAAACGATCCTCGCGCATTGACCGTAGATGAGTTGCTTTATGCTGCTACTCTTACTCAAGATTTGGGCGAGAAATTCGCTATCTATACCAAGGCTGCTGAGTTGTTCCCAACTGAGTACCGCGCATACAACAATATTGGTATGATTTATTTCACCAAGGGTGAGGTGGCTAACGCACGTCGTAGCTTCGCTAAAGCACTCCAATTGGATGCTGCAAATCCTGATGTAAACTACAACGCAGGTATTGCTGCTTTGGCAGAGAACGATCTTGCACAAGCTGAGCAATATCTTGGCAAGGCTGCTGGTACTCAAGGTGATTTGAACGCTGCAATGGGTACACTCTACACCATGAAGGGTGACTACGCTGCTGCTAAAGTGGCTTACGGTAATGAGGCTACTAACAACGCTGCTGTTCAACAAATCTTGAACGAGGACTACGCTGCAGCTCGTCAAACACTTGCTCGCGTAGCTAAACCTAATGCTACTACTGCTTATTTGTCTGCTATCGTTGGTGCTCGTACCAATGACCGCGATGCTGTTTACGCTAACTTGAAGGTGGCTGTACAACGCAACGCACAAATGAAGGCAAAAGCACAAAACGATATCGAGTTTGCTAAGTACCAAAAGGACGAGCAATTCTTAGCTATTGTTAAGTAATGTCGGTTCTTTTTCCAAAAGTACCCAAACCACGTGGGTGGGATTATCGCCCCATCTACTACGATAAAGAGAAGGAGGCGCGCAAGGAGAAACTTGCGCGTCTTCATCGTGGTTCGTTTCGTGAAGCACACGAGGCTAATACGTATCATAGAAAAGATCAGACCAAGCGCAAGTCTAAACTGCTCTTTTGGATAGCGCTACTCGGTTTGCTCATATTCGCCTTCCATTACCTACTATGAGCGATATCATTCACTTGCTTCCCGATAGCGTCGCCAACCAGATTGCTGCTGGCGAGGTAATTCAGCGTCCTGCATCTTGCCTAAAAGAATTGGTGGAAAATTCCTTGGATGCAGGTGCTACTCACATCCGAATCTTGGTTCGAGATGGAGGAAGAACGTTGTTGCAAGTGATTGATAATGGTAAGGGCATGAGTCCAGCGGATGCACGTATGGCATTCGAACGTCATGCTACTTCCAAAATAACGCAGGCTTCTGATCTCTTTCAGCTGCGTACGATGGGATTTCGTGGTGAGGCATTGGCTAGTATATGTGCGGTGGCTCATGTGGAAGTGAGCACGCGAAGACCTGAAGATGAGATAGGTACAAGGCTAGAAATAGCTGGCTCAGAAGTGATTGAGCAAGAGTTTGTACAATGTCCCGTAGGAACAAATATTCGCGTAAAAAACCTCTTCTATAACGTACCTGCACGTCGTCGATTCCTCAAAACCGATCAAACAGAAATGCGGAATATCATGACCGAATATCACCGCATTGCTTTAGTCTATCCGCATGTACAGTTTACGCTTGTTAATAATGACGAAGTTGTTTCAGAACTTCCTATTAGCAGCACGAAGCAGCGAATAGAAACTATTTTTGGTCATACGTCTAAACCTTTTACCGGGCAATTGGTAGATATTCATGCTAATACCGAACTGGTGAATATCTATGGTTTTGTAGGGAAACCAGAGATGACAAGCAAGAATAGTCAGCAGTATTTCTTTGTCAATGGACGTTATATGCGCCATCCTTATTTCCATAAGGCTATTTTGACTGCGTATTCTGGTCTGTTGGCTGCTGATCATGCGCCTTCATATTTCATCTACTTTGATATCCAGCCAGATGCCATAGATGTGAATATACACCCTACGAAGACGGAAATTAAGTTTGCTGACGAACAGGCTATCTTCCAGATATTACTGGCTACTGTGCGTGAAGCGTTGGGAAAATTCAATATTGCTCCCTCTTTGGATTTTACGCTTGAGACACAGCTAGAAATGCCTCAGATGCAACAGCAACCTGTTGCTATCTCTATGCCACGTTTGCAAGTAGATCCTAGTTATAATCCGTTTAAACAAACATCTTACTCTAAACCTTCACCCTCGGGTTGGGAGAAACTATATGCTTCTAATTCCTTGGAGCATACTGTTGACCAACCGGCAGAGCAGCCATTGTTCGTATTTCCGGAGATAAACGAACAAACACCTTTGATGCAATGGCAATGCAAGTATATCGTTTTGCCCATCGATAAAGGGTTGATGTTGGTACATCAACATCGTGTGCATGTGGCTATCTTGTACAAAGAGTTGATGGAGCAACTGCAGCAGCATAAAGGCATATCGCAATCCCTGCTTTTCCCTGAAGTGTTGGAGCTTACTCACGAAGATATGATCACGTTGCAGTCCCTACAGCAAGATCTATGTACGATAGGTTTTGCAATGGATCAATTCTCGCCCAATGCGTATACAATCACGGCTGTACCAGTCCAATTAGGACAGCTTAATCCTTGCGAAACATTGTTGCAAGTCATTCATCAAGTGCAGGATACAGGTTCGAATGTTGCAAAGCAATGGCAAGAAACAATGTCCTTGGCATTGGCCGATCGAATGGCTATACCAATGGGCAAACCACTTAGCGATATGGAAATGCACGATTTATTAGAGCGTTTCAATGAAAATAATTTATCGCAATATCTCACTAATGGTCAAACTATTTTTACAATTCTTACGACCGATGAAATACATAAGCGTTTTTAATAGTGGTATATTTTTCCTTTTTTGTGTGATAATGAGTGCGTGTGCACCCAAGACAAAAACTTTGGTAATCTTGCATACCAATGATACGCATTCACAAATTGAACCCATCGCTGCGGGCAAGCGTGATGGTAATCATGCTGGATATGCTCGAAGAATGGGACTCATTGAGCGCGAGAGACAACTCAACCCAGATCTCCTCTTGTTTGATGCCGGTGATTTTAGTCAGGGAACACCTTACTTTAATTTCTATCATGGACGCATAGAGGTGGATGCTTTTAATCGTATGGGCTATGATGCTATTACATTGGGTAACCACGAGTTTGATAATGGCGTAGATACCTTAGCTGAAGTCTTGAAGGATGCAACTTTCGCGGTGGTATCAACCAACTATGATGTGCAGGATTCTCCACTCAAAGGAATAGTGCATCCATATCATATTCTCATGCGTGCGGGCGTGCGCGTAGGTATATTAGGTGTAGGTGTGAATCCAGAGGGATTGGTGTCTAATAAGAACTTCCAACCCGTACGTTATTTAGAGCCGATTCCAGTAGTACAACAATTTGCTACAGAGCTCAAAGAAAACCATCGTTGTGATTTGGTGATTTGTTTGAGCCACCTTGGTACAGGCACAGATGAGAGTACTGGTATGTCCGATGTGCTATTAGCAAAATCTACTAGAAATATTGATATTATTATTGGTGCACACACCCATAAAATTGTTGCAAATAAGTATGTTGCAAATCTAGATGGTGATAGTGTTTTGCTAGCTCAAATGGGTAAATCTGGCGCACGAATAGGCAAAATTATGGTCGAAATGGGGGAATAAATGCACATTTTCCCCGAAAAATTTGCATATTCCAAAAAAAAGTAGTTACTTTGCAACCGAATTCGTTGGAATGAATAAAAATAAATATAATTAACAACTAAAAAAAATGTAATTATGTCAGCAATTGAATCAAAAGTAAAGGCAATTATCGTTGATAAATTGGGCGTAGAAGAATCTCAAGTTACTCCAGAGGCTAGCTTCACAGCAGACCTCAACGCAGACTCTCTTGATACTGTAGAGTTGATTATGGAGTTCGAGAAAGAGTTTGGTGTTTCTATCCCAGACGAGGATACTCAAAAGATCAACTGTGTAAAAGACGTTATTGATTACATTGAGAAGCTTCAAGCATAAGTTATCACGTATTTAGACTTTTATCATTAACGAGTTTGTGGATTTTTCCGCAAACTCGTTAGGTGTATGTTTGTGTATGCAGCAAAAGCGTGTAGTTATTACTGGATTGGGAATGGTGACATCATTGGGAAATGATGTGCCTACTAATTGGTGCAACCTGGTTCAGGGTACAAGTGGAGCTGCGGAAATTACTCATTTCGATGCGTCTAAGTTTAAAACACAATTCGCATGCGAGGTGAAAGATTTGGATCTCACGGGAGTATTTGATCCTAAAGAACAGCGTCGTTATGATCGCTATATCCATCTAGCAATGAAATCCGCGGATGAAGCGGTGAAAGATGCGAAAATAGATATGCGTCAAGAAGATGCATTGCGTTGTGGCGTTATCTATGGCAGCGGCATGGGCGGGATAAAGACGCTAGACACCAATATTGCAGGTTTTGGAGCCGGCGATGGTACGCCACATTATAGTCCGTTCTTTATTCCTATGATTATCACCGATATGGCTGCTGGCATGTTGGCTATTCGATTTGGATTTAAAGGCGTGAATTTTGCTACCACTTCGGCTTGTGCATCTTCTTCGCACGCGATAGCAAATGCTTGTTACCAAATTCGTATGGGTTTGGCAGACATTATTCTTACAGGAGGTAGTGAAGCGGCAGTTGAGGTTTCTGGTGTGGCAGGTTTCAATGCTCTACATGCACTTTCAACCCGCAATGATTCTCCACAGACAGCATCGCGTCCGTTTTCTGCTTCGCGTGATGGCTTCGTATTGGGCGAAGGTGCTGGCACGCTCGTGCTAGAAGAATATGAGCATGCAAAAGCACGTGGAGCGCATATCTATGCCGAACTGGTAGGTATTGGACTCACAGCAGATGCCTATCATCTTACGGCAGCGGACCCAGACGGTAGTGGGGCGAAAAATGCTATGCAATTGGCCATTAATGAAGCGGGTATATCAATCGAACAAGTAGATTATATCAATACGCATGGCACTTCTACACCGCTTGGTGATCTTGCAGAGGTAAATGCTATCAAATCCTTTTTTGGAGAACATGCATATAGCATTAATATTACCTCTTCAAAGTCCATGACCGGGCATATTCTCGGTGGAACAGGAGCCGTGGAGGCGATCATCTCTGTTCTGTCTATGCAGCACGGCATCGTTACTCCTACCATCAACCACGAAGAGGGAGATGATGATCCGAATATTGATTATAAATTGAATTTTACATTTAATAAAGCACAGCAACGTGATATTCGCTACGCTATGAGTAATAACTTTGGTTTTGGCGGACATAATGCTTGCTTGATTTTCAAAAAATATTAACTGTTTTTTATTTTTAAGGTATTATGATGACAACTAAAATTGGTGAGAACGCAGGTTTGATCTGGAATGCATTACAAGGTGGTGCTCTCACACTTAAGGCTTTGAAGAAAGCTACAAAATTGAAAAATGACGAACTTTATCTCGCTTTGGGCTGGTTGGCTCGTGAGGGCAAAGTATCTTTTGTAGAGGGTGAAGATTTGACAATCTCTCTTCTCTAATTATTACAAGTTAAGGCTGTTTGATTTCTTGTCAGGCAGCCTTATTTTGAGCCTGATACTCTGAAACTTTAAAACAAGCAGCTAACTGCTTGAAACGTATAAGACCTATAAAAATATGACTATTGCTATCGTGGGCGCATCAGGCGCTGTAGGACAAGAACTACTCAAAATTTTGGCTGAACGCCAATTTCCAATTAGCAACCTCCGACTTTTCGGCTCTGCACGTAGTGCAGGCACTATATATACATTTTGCGGTAAGGAATATACTGTAGAAGAACTTCGTCATGGCGATCTTTTTAAGGGCATCGATATTGCTTTTGTATCTGCTGGTGGCTCTGTGTCAAAGGAATACGCCGAGGATATCACGCGCTACGGAGCTATCATGATTGACAATTCTTCGGCTTTCCGCATGGACCCAGAGATACCATTGGTAGTGCCCGAACTTAATGCGGACGATATCGCGCAAGCGCTTCAAGAGGGTGGTAGACGTATTATTGCTAACCCTAACTGTACCACCATCATCATGGCCGTATGCTTGAAGGCTATCGAAAAACTCTCGCATATCAAACGCGTACATGTGTCTTCCTATCAATCAGCTTCTGGCGCAGGTGCCAGTGCCATGGCAGAACTTGAGGAGCAATACCGTCAAGCTCTCAATGGGGAGAAAGTAAAACATCAGAAATTTGCATATCAATTGGCGTATAACCTCATCCCTCAGATTGATGTTTTTGGCGATGATGATTATACCAAAGAGGAGTTGAAGATGTACCATGAGACACGTAAAATAATGCACTCGGATATCGCTGTGTCGGCTACTTGTGTACGTGTACCTTCCTTGCGTGCTCACTCTGAAGCTATTTGGGTAGAGACGGAGAATCCGCTTACCCCAGAGCAAGTACGTACTGCCCTCGCTCAAGCTGAAGGCGTACAGGTGATGGATAATCCTAACGGAAAAGTGAAATGTGAAAGCGGAATGGTAAATACTGAGCACCCTTATCCTATGCCTTTATATCTAAGCGGTACCGACGATGTGTATGTAGGCCGTATTCGCAAGGATTTGGCAAATGAGAATGGTATCACCTTCTGGTGCGTGGGCGACCAAATTCGCAAAGGCGCAGCCCTGAATGCCGTACAAATAGCTGAGAAGATAATCAAGAAATAGATACTTCAAGAAATAGATAAATAAAGGTTGCCACATTCGTAGGCAACCTTTATTACTTTATATCTATTTGCGTTTAAAATAAACTCAATTGTTCTTCTATGGGTTTGCTATCTTCTGGCACTTCGTTGATGATGGTGAATGGCACATCTACCACAGGAGTGTTATCTTCAGCCGTTTCTCCGGTAGGCTCTGAATTGTCATCGTTGCCATCTTCCTCTACTTCTACTATTTCAGGTTCGGGAGTGATATCTTCTATCTTTGCAATTTCTAAGGTAGAGAAGCGTTTTCCTTTGGCTTTAGGCGATTTTGCCTCAATGAATTCAGACATAATCACTTCCATGGCCATTTTTGTTTCATCTACAAAAGTGATACGGAATGTGGCTTCTTCGCGGTCGGTAAGAATAGTCATTTTGCTATCACTATTCTCGCCCAACATATTTTGTAACTTAGCTTGTGCATCCAGTATGAAACGCTTGCCATAATAATAACCCAAATCTGCATTCCACATCGCGAGTGACCACACTTTCTCGCTATTGAACTTCTCGATACGCCAGATATTTTGGTCAAAGTGAGCAGTCAAATCGAAGCTAGCAAGGTAATAACCACCATTATTGGTGATTACCAATATACGATCATCTTCTACGAACTCGCCCAAATATATACCTTGTCCGTCGTAGTTCACACGCAACACATCAGGATCGAACCACACTTTGCGTCCGCCCAAGGTGGAATGGCCTTTCTGTTTAAGCGTGATTGATTTCACATCGTATTTCGTTAGCACATTGCCTCGTGCAGTACGGCTCTTGATAGCTAATTCGCTGAGGTCTTTGATAACCTCCATTTTTTTGAGATGCAATGCAGGTTTGAGTGCTACACGAATCACTTCTGCCTCTCCGTTAGGGTTGGCTGTGAAGTACATCACACGTGACCCTGCGGCACCTTGTGTCAGGTCGTATTCCTTATCACGTGCAACACCCGTCACAGCAAAACGTTTCATATAGTAAATACCGCCTTTACCATCGCGATAAATAGCGTTGTAGATAGTGCGGGTGTCATTTTTGCGGTAGATATCAATATGAATGATATCTTTGCCAACATACACTTTGTCTGCCACCTTCACAATCTTATATTTACCATCTTTGTGGAATATAATCACATCATCTATGTTAGAGCAGTTGCAGAGGAACTCATCTTTCTTCAATCCTGTACCAATAAAGCCTTCAGCACGATTGATATACAGCTTCTCATTAGCCTCTACTACTGTTTTGATATTGATGTTAGCAAAGTTGCGCACTTCAGTGCGACGTGGATAGAAACTGCCATATTTGGTTTTCAGGGTGTCAAACCAGGCAATTGTATAATCATTTAGGTTTTTGAGATTTTTGATGGTGGCTTTGATTTTTTTATCAAGGTCACGCATCAATTCATCTGCTTTCTTCGAGTCAAAGCGTGTGATTCGAATCATGCGAATCTCAAACAATCGCTCAATATCTTCGCGACGTACTTCACGAATCAATTTCGCTTTCCAAGGCTCGAGGGCTTTGTCTACAAAAGCAATCAATTTCTCTTTGTCTGGAGCATTCTCGTATCCTTCTTCTTTGTATATACGATTCTCAATGAATATCTTCTCTAGCGAAGTAAAGAAGTATTGTTCCTCCAATTCTGCCTTGGCAATTTCTAGCTCCCATTTTAGCAATGACTTTGTGTGCTCTACTGATAGGCGCAGCAATTCGCTTACTGTCGTGAAGATAGGTTTCTTATCTTGTACCACGCAGCAGTTAGGCGAAATGTTTACTTCGCAATCAGTAAAAGCGTAAAGCGCATCAATCGTTTTGTCAGACGAACTGCCAGGAGCTAGCTGTACTTCAATGCGCGCATCTTCTGCGGTGAAATCATCTACCTTGCGAACCTTGATTTTCCCTTTTTGTACGGCACGTGTGATGGTTTCGATGATTTTTGTAGTGGTCGTACCAAATGGTATCTCTGTGATGATCAACGTTCGATTGTCATCCGACTTTTGTATCTTAGCGCGAATACGCACGGTTCCACCTCGTTCGCCATCGTTGTATCTACTAGCATCTATTTCGCCACCAGTAGGAAAATCGGGGTAGAGTAAGAATGCCTCACCACTCAAATATGCTAAAGCTGCATCGCAGATCTCACAGAAGTTATGAGGTAGAATTTTTGAGTTCAAACCTACAGCAATACCTTCTACTCCTTGCGCCAAAAGCAATGGAAACTTGATAGGTAAATGGATAGGCTCTTTTTTGCGTCCATCATAGGACATCATCCATTCTGTAGTCTTTGGATTAAATACGGTATCTAACGCAAATTTACTCAATCTAGCCTCTATATAACGTGGCGCAGCTGCACCATCACCCGTTAGGGTGTTTCCCCAGTTTCCTTGGCAGTCAATCAATAGGTTCTTTTGACCTAATTGTACCAAGGCATCCCCGATACTTGCATCACCGTGAGGGTGATATTGCATAGTTTGTCCTACGATATTGGCTACTTTGTTATACTTGCCATCGTCCACACTTTTCATGGCGTGCAAGATACGACGTTGTACAGGTTTTAGACCATCCTCTATTGCGGGGACAGCACGCTCCAAAATCGTATACGAAGCATAGTCCAAGAACCAATCTTGGTACATGCCTGTTAAATGTTGTTTTACTGCATCTGTACGTTCTACCATGACTATGTTTGTGGAATCGCCTAGTGTTCGTATAACAATACCCCTTGCTATTCTAGACGTTAGCAAGAGATTATATCTCCACCTCTACCCAATCCATTGATAAACTCATTGGAGGTGATTTCTTTGCTACACGCACCACGACATCAATAGCCTCAGGATAGGTTTGTTGTATTGCTTGTTTGATTCGCCATGCTACATGCTCTATCAGGTCTGAAGCTACAGACATCTCTCTCTCTACTATATCACACACACCACGATAATCCAAGGTATCATGGATATCGTCTGTCTGTACGCCTACGGGAGTGTCAATCTCTACGCTTACCCCCACGCGAAAGGTGTTTCCGGTCTGTTTTTCTTCTTCCAGTACGCCGTGATATGCATGGCACTGGATATCGCAGAAGCGAATAATCACTGCCTTATTTCAAGTACTTGTTCAAGAATACGTATGACAATATGCCAGCTACGTCAAGAACCAAGCTGATTACCAACAATGCATTTACTTGTACACCAAAATAGTAAACTGCCAAGCAGATTACACCAAGCACTACTAAAATTGCGCCTAAATTTTCCAAAAGAGTTTTCATATATTGATTTTTTTAGTTGTTTCTCGAAAACGCTGCAAAGGTACAAAAAAAATCTGATTTATGCAAAAAATTATTGATAATTTATTTTCATGCTCGTACTTCACCATTAAAAAAAAACACACACAATCAACACAAAATCAAGAATAAGAACCACCTTTTCAGCAGTAAATCTTAGGTTATTCATAGGTTATTCGTAGGTTATTCATAGGTTATTTAGCGACCCATACCGAAACCTCATCGAACCCTACACCCTAGTAATAACCTGCGATTTCATTACTTTTTTCTTAAAAATCGCACCTATATTTGCAAATTTGCAAAAAAATCCGTACCTTTGTGCGTTTAATTTGCCCAAATAGGGTTTTCACAACTATAATTATGGCTAAAACAGATATTTCCACATTAGGCGAGTTTGGATTAATAAAGCACCTTACTAAAGACATCAAACTACAGCATGAATCCACCCAAAAGGGTATTGGAGACGATGCGGCTGTTCTGAATTTTGGCAGCAAACGTACACTCGTTACCACCGACCTTTTGCTCGAAGGTATACACTTCAACCTTGAATACGTACCCCTCAAACACTTGGGTTACAAAGCAGCTGTCGTGAATTTCTCCGATATCTATGCGATGAACGCTACACCTACACAAATCACTGTGTCTCTTGGCGTTAGCAAACGTTTCTCTGTGGAAGATCTTGAAGAACTCTATAGCGGTATTCGTCTTGCTTGCGAACGCTATGGCGTGGATCTTGTAGGTGGAGACACCTCTGCTTCTATGACAGGACTCACCATCTCTATCACCTGTCTTGGTACGGCCTACGAATCCGACATCGTCTATCGCAATGGCGCAAAGGTAAATGATCTCATTTGTGTCACAGGCAATCTAGGTTCAGCGTATATGGGGCTGCAACTCCTTGAGCGCGAGCGAATTGTCATGCAGGCCAACGAGAATGCTACCCCTGCTTTTGAAGGTCGTGAGTATCTACTCGAACGTCAACTTAAACCAGAAGCACGTCGCGATATCATTAAGCAGCTACACGAGGCAGGTATCAAACCAACCGCGATGATGGACATCTCCGACGGACTCAGTAGTGAACTTATGCACATCTGTACCCAGTCCAATGTGGGCTGTTCCGTATACGAAGATAAACTGCCTATTGATTATCAAGCCGCAGCCCTCGCAGAGGAGATGAACCTTAATATTGTAACTTGCGCCCTCAATGGTGGCGAAGACTACGAACTATTGTTCACCTGTTCATTGGACGATTACGAGAAACTTATTCCATTGGAGGACGTATATCTCGTTGGGCATATCACCAAACCCGAGCATGGTATCAACCTTATCGGTAGAAATGGTGAAGAAATCGCCCTCAAAGCCCAAGGTTGGAATGCATTTACAGTTTAGAGTGTAAAGTTTAAGGTGTAAAGGCGAGGTATGCGGCTCGCCGCTATTTCAAGCCTATACACCCTACACCTTATGCCATATACACACTAACATGAAAATAATTATACTCGGCACAGCATACCCTTTCCGCGGAGGATTAGCAGCGTTCAACGAACGCTTGGCTCGCCAACTGCAAGTAGAAGGACACGAGGTGGAAGTCATTACTTTCACCCTGCAATATCCATCCTTCCTCTTTCCGGGCAAAACGCAATACTCCAACGAACAACAGCCTGCCGACCTACATATCACGCAGCAAGTCCATTCCTGCAACCCTCTCAACTGGTGGAAAGTAGGCAATAAGATTCGCCGTAAGCAGCCTGACTTGCTCATTTCTTGCTACTGGATGGCGTTCTTTGCACCATGCTATGGCATCATTCAGCGCATCGCCAAACGCAATAGAAAGACGCGCTGTATCGGTTTGGTACACAACATGATACCACACGAACCAAACCTACTTGATAAACTATTAGCTCCGTTTTATGTGCGCAATACCGATGGCTTTGTGGCATTGTCCGAGAGTGTAGTGAGAGATATTGATTCGCTCGACAAACACGTCAAACCAAAAACATCATATCCCCACCCTATCTACGACCACTATGGTGCACAGATGGAGAAAAACGAGGCGTGCCAAGCGCTCAATCTTGACCCAGAAAAGCAGTATATGCTCTTCTTTGGTCTAGTGCGTGCATACAAAGGACTTGATCTTCTGCTTGATGCTTTTGGCAAAGTGAAAGACCAACTGCCAGACTTGCGACTGATAGTGGCAGGAGAGTTCTACGAGGACGAAGAAAAATACCGTGCACAATTATACTTTAATCAGTTGAACGACAAGGTGATAATCCACAACGACTTTATCGCAGATGCCGACTTGTGCAAGTATTTTGGTGCTGCCGATTTGATTGTGCAACCTTATAAATCGGCCACACAGAGTGGCGTGACGCAGGTGGCTTTCCACTTCGAGAAACCCATGTTGGTGACGAATGTCGGTGGCTTAGGCGAGATTGTCCACGACCGCAAAATGGGCTACGCTGTCGAACCCAACGCAGAAGCTATCGCCGAGGCCATCACCGACTACTACACTAACAATCGACAAGCCGACTACACCCAGTACCTGATTCAGCAGAAAGACCGCTACTCCTGGTCTGGCATGGCAAATGCTTTTTACACAATTCTAAACAACTCTAAACGATTCTAAACAACTCTAAACATAATGAACGAAGTGAAACTATTTCTCACCGACGTGGACGGTTGCATGAC
>JAEIGA010002734.1_pt1 | contig 27961 bp, 17 predicted proteins | sample 9270691 | NCBI WGS metagenome assembly JAEIGA01 (sample SAMN17057246, study PRJNA624740) | gut metagenome | biome: biome; isolation source: fecal sample | host: Bos grunniens | place: China: Xizang | collected 2019
TCACGGTCTTGTCGTTAGAGTCGATCTTGCCGTCATTATTGACATCCTTGATCTTTACAGATCCAGGGCCGAAATAATTTGATCCCACGAGGCCTGAAGCATCCACAACACCTTCATTTGCAACCCACTTCTTACCGTCGTAAGTGAAGTCAGAAGCCGCATAGCGTCCGTCAACCTGATATCCGTACATCTGGCCGAGAGGCTGTCCAGGGAATACTACATAGTCCGGACCGATTTCAGTAGAAGCCCACATAGACTCAGAATCGATCCTGTCAAGACCTCCAAGGCTGAGAACCCTGTTCTCGTTCAAGCTGATGTTTGCACCAAGTGTGAGGCCGAAGTTCTTCTTCTCAAACACGATGAAGTTGAGGGAAGCCTCGAAACCGCGGTTACGTGTCGAACCGATGTTCTGGTACTGATAGTCATATCCCGAACCTGCTGTAGGGAACTGGATAAGGAGATCCTTTGTAGTATTGTGATAAAGCTCGAATGTACCGTTGACGCGTCCCTTGAAGAATGAGAGGTCAATACCGATGTTGTGAGAAATGGTAGTCTCCCAAGTAAGGTCAGGGTTAGGCATAATTGTCTTTCCGCCTACCTTGGTAGTTGTCCAGTAAGTGTCGGTATTCGAGAGCCAGGTAGTTGCATTTGCAGAGAATGTCATCGAAGACACTCCTGTAGGGATATTGTTGTTACCTGCAGTACCGTAGCTGTAACGGAGCTTGAAGTTGTCAAGCCAAGATGATGTATTCTCCATCCACGGCTCGTTGGAAATGGTCCAGGACGCAGCTGCTGAAGGGAAGATACCCCACTGGTTGCCGGCTGCGAACTTTGACGAACCGTCGGCACGTACTGTTGCAGAAAGCGAGTATCTCGAATCAAAGTCATAATTTGCACGGCCGAAGAATGAGAGGAGCTTGTCATCAGCATTGAAATAGTTGTTCGACGCGATGGCAGTTCCTGAAGCCATGAAGTTCCAAGCCATTTCAGAAGTGAAGAATGACGGGAAGCCTTCGACTGTAGTAGAGAGATTGTTCGACTGAGTAAGGATATACTCCTGACCTAAGAGGAGATCCAGCTTGTGTCGTTCATCTGTGAGCACATCAGAGAAGTTGTAGCTTAAAGTATTTGTATTGCGGTACTTCTTTCTGAAATGATTGCTGTAAAGGTTTGCAGGCTGGTTCTTGATTGTAGCCGTATTGCCTACATAATATGTAGTAAGACCATAGAAACGGTTATCTTCCTGCGAATAGTCATCGAGACCACCTTCCACCTTAAGGTTGAGGTTGTCGATGATATGCCAGGTTACCGATCCGTTGAGAGTCCAGTTTTCACGGATTCTGCGGCGGTCGTTATCCTTCACTGACTCGATAGGAGGAGCATTGTCGCCATAGTCCTCGGCAAGGTCAGAATCAGATGTCGCACCTGTCACAGGTATCGGAGTATACTGCACCGCATGCTTCAGACGTGCAGATGTACCTGAAGTCGAACCTGAGTCATTGATAGAGTTTGAACCCGCTCCCATCACGGCAGTGCGAGAATATCTTGCATTGATATCGAATGTAAGCTGCTTGATAGGCTTGTACTGGGTCTTGAATGTAAGGTTGTCACGCTTGTAGTCAGATCCGAGCATAATGGCATTGTCACCTACGTGCGCATAGCTTGCAGTCCACTTCACCTTGTCAGAACCGCCTGATACGGAAAGGTTCTGGTTGAATGAAGTGCCGGTGCGGCCGAATACCTGCTGCACCCAGTCATTGCCGCTCATGGATGCATACTGATCCATATCTTCCCAAGCACCGTAAGCAGGGATGAATTCATCATCGAGGTCATCGTTGAGGACTCCGAGTTCCCACTGAAGCTTGACGAACTCGCCCGGATTCATCACCTGGATCGCATCCTTGTTAGCCATCTTCTTCTGTCCGTAATAGACATTGTAGCTTACAGACACCTTACCTGATGATCCTGACTTTGTAGTTACGAGTACCACACCGTTCGCTCCACGTGAACCATAGATGGCAGTAGAGAAGGCATCCTTGAGGACGTCGATCGACTGGATATCGGAAGCAGGAATATCAGAAATGCTTTCAACAGGGAATCCGTCCACAATATAGAGCGGAGATGAATCCTGAGTGATGGATCCGCCACCACGGACACGAATCTTGATCTCAGCATCAGGATCACCCTCAGTTGCAGTCACCTGCACTCCGGCCATTCTACCGGAAAGCGCCTCGGTAACAGAAGCCACAGGAACCTGTGTAAGAGACTTGTTGTCCACGGATGAAACAGATCCCATCAGATCGCGACGCTTAACGGTCGCATAACCGATCACCACTGTCTCGTCAAGGAAATTTGCATCCTCCTCCAGTACTACGTTCAATGTAGTGCTGTTGCCGATAACGACATTCTTTGTCGCCATACCGATCATAGAGAATACGAGAGTCTTGCCTTTGGCATCAGGAACATCAATGACATAGTCACCGTCAACTCCTGTAGAAACTCCTAACGTTGTGCCGTCCACGAAAACGGATACACCTATCAGAGGCTCACCGTTAACGTCTGACACGACACCTCTGATCTCCTGGGCATTCATCACAGATGAAGCTGCGAAAAGCCCCAAGATCAGCAGAGAAATCTTGTATGTCAGATTTTTCATAAAAGAATTTGTTTGGTTATTATTTAGTGTTAATAATTTTAGTCAATCATAGGCCGTAAACATCCGGATACAATTTTCATAATGCGAAATTACCTATAATAACGCAAGGCAATTGGTAATTTTTATCGCATTATTTGTACTTTTTGACAGGTGTTGACCTTTCCGTGCCCGTTCACGATAATTTCTTATATTCACCGCCGGCATTCTGTCCTGCTACTATGTCACGGACTATATAGTGCAGATACATCTCAAGATCTGTATATCTGCCCAAACGATCCAAGGTCTTTCCGTTGCCGTCCGACTTATCGGCCTTGTCAAGACCGAATTTATCCTCGAACCAATCAGGCATACCGTCACCGTCAGTATCCTTGACAGCCTCGGTTTCTGTTGCTGATGCCTTATACTCAGGCCATCCTCCTACAGCTGTCTGCGTATCGATAATTCCGCCCTTTGATCCGTTTCCTCCATCATTGAAGGTCGCAGAGCCGTTTCTGGCATCAGTGCAGGCACGTTCATCTACAGAATCCCTCTTCAATGATGCTCCGCAATTCTCCAGAATACGCACAAATGCATCCTCAGCAGAATGAGTGCTGATATAGACTTCCTTTCCTGACGGTCCGGTTATCTTAAGAGGTGATTCGAGAAGTGTATTGTAATTACCGTATGAATCCCCGTTGTGCCAATAAACCGAGGTAACATCATTCGATGCTGTCAGATCCTTATGCTTAGTATTGACATTGCCGGAAAGGAATAGCTCCGGATAACTGTCAGCATATACGGTACCGTCCTTCACATAAGATCCATACGCATCGACAAAATACTTCCTGTCGCTTGATGCAGGACCTGGCTTATAGTAATTGTTCACGATATTGAACCAGCCGTCCTCTCCCCCATAAGTATGATTAGAGCCCCAGTTATAGATGGCATTACATCTTACATCGACATTACCCCTATGCGTCGAGACATAGTCATCATAAATCTGAGGATGATCGATCCTCGGATTGCGGCTATCATGGTTTGCCAGAAGATTATGATGGAATGATGCCTCCTTACCGCCCCATATGCCTCCATAGCCATGGGCTCCCTTGCCGTGAATGGAATTACGGAGACTCTCAGTAAGAATACACCACTGCATCGTGAAGAATTCATTGGCGTAGAATGACGAGCACTCGTCAGTTGACCAGGACATCGAACAATGATCGATCATTATATTCCTGTTGTAGCGACCCCACAATGCATCTGCCTCAGTCTTGGCTGCATCACCCATACGGAAGCGGATGAATCTGATTATGATATTGTCGGCATCCTGAAATCTCACATCATAATTACTGATGCATATTCCATCACCGGGAGCAGTCTGGCCAGCAATCGTCACATTGCCGTTCCTTATGACAAGAGATGACTTCAATTCGATGTTTCCTGCGACATCGAAGACTATGGTTCTTGCACCTGATTCTGATAATGCTGCGCGGAGTGAACCTGCTCCAGAATCGGCAAGCGTGGTTACGTGAATGACCTTTCCTCCACGTCCTCCTGTAGTGTACATTCCGCCGCCTTCTGCACCCGGAAATGAAAGTGTATGTCCGTGAGCATCTTCCGCCTCAGGAATCTTGAACTCGGCATAATGTTCCGAAGGCTCGGACTGTGGCGGATCCACAGGAGGCACATCCTGTTTTACTGTCCTCGCGGAAAGAGGAGCCGAATATGGAGATTCCATATTACCGACCTTGACCTTTACCTTGAAGATGTATGTCCGATCTGGCTGCAATCCCTTGAAAGATAAGTTTGTCTCCTTGGTCGTGGTCTGTCCTGATGGGACAAGTTCTCCGGACTCTGCCTCGAGACGTCCCACATAATAATCGGCATCCTTTACCTCATCCCAGCTGAAAGTAAGGGAATAAGCATCAGATCCGACCAACCTTACGCCTGCAGGAGCGGAAAGTTCTAGAGGCATCACCGGATCATCCGGTCTACAGCCTGCAAGCAGAATCAGGACCATAGAGGCCCAGAGGTTCAGATAATATCTCATAGCACGTCCTTATCTGTATCAATTATACCAGGGAGGCCTGTGCGGGAGCCTTTATACGTTGCTTTACCCTTTTTAACCTCCTTTATAATACGTTTATCTATATCATCACGGTTCTCTGAGGCTCCGGCATGTTTGAGCACCGCCTTATATGCATCCTCAGCATCTTCAATCTCAGACTGTACTTTTATGCGGAACGGCTCCTCAACTGAAGTCGAAGAATATACTTCCTTCCATGCAGCTATCTTTTCGCAATCCGGAAGATTTCCCTCGAATCCCCCTTTTCTGACTGCCGAAACATCATATACATTGCCTTCGATGAAAAAATTGCCCGGAATCATTGAAGTTGTAGGTGATGTATAGAATTCAAGCCACTGACCGTCAATATACTTGGTGGCAGGACCAGGGCGGAAATAATTCTCCCTGACATTGAACCAGCCTTCCTCACCGCCGTAAATTGCCTTCATATTCCAGTTATACACCACATTGTTATGGAAATCCACTGTTCCTCGTCCTGTCAGAAGTTCCGGGCCGAAATATATGGACGGATGGTCAAAACGAGGGTTACGGCTTTTATTGTGAGCGAAAAGGTTATGGTGGAAAGTCACATTCCTGCCTCCCCATATACCTCCGTATCCGTTCTCCCCCTTATGATTGGCCGATGCATTCAGAGCCTCGGAAATGATGCACCACTGGATGGTAGCATCATTTATATTATAGAAGGACGCATTCTCGTCTATCGCCCAGCTTATCGAGCAATGATCGATGATAAGGTTGCTGCAACGCTTTGCTCCAAGAGCATCAGCTTCCACACCGGCCTTGTCACCTAATCTGAAGCGGAGATGTCGTATGATAGTGTGATCGGCTGTTATGAATACGTTATGGTCACGTATGGTTATACCCTTGCCGGGAGCTGTCTGACCAAGAATCGAGATATAGGGATTCTCTATATTCAGAGGTGCTTCGAGATGAATGTCACCGCTGACGGCAAACTTGACGATCCTGGGTCCTTCAGCCTCAACGGCATAACGGAGAGTGCCCTCGGATCCGTCGTCTGCGAGAGATGTCACGACATACTCCTTTCCTCCTTTGCCTCCTTTTGAATATTTACCGCATCCTTCCGCACCTTCAAAGGCCAGTTCAGCTTCCACAGGCTGGAAATGATCGATATTATGCATAGCCTCCCATTCAAGCGAAGCCCAGATGAAAGGTCCTACTCCCTTGCAATCGTTCTCGATGATCGGTTCGCTCAGGTAGTATTCGAAGTCTCCCCTACGCATCTGCTTTCCACCGAGGCCGCCGACAGAACAGCAGTCTGTCATCGAGATCGTACCGTCCTCATTCTCGCGGATGAATCTGTCAATGAACTTAGGATAAAGTCCGAGGATATATTCCCGATGCGAATCATCTATATATCCCATCCTCAAGCCCTTGAGGAATGCATATACGAACATTATCGAGCAGGTAGCCTCCTGATAATTGCCTTCACGCTCCGGACAGTCAAGTACCTGGTACCACATACCGGTCTGAGGATCAGCCCATTTCGGAAGTACCTCAAGGAAATAGTTCAGCTGATCTATAAGAGCCTGCCTTCCTGGATAATTTCTCGGAAGATAGTCCAGAACCTCTACAAGAGCGATTGCAAACCATCCGGTAGCACGTCCCCAAGCATGTGCAGAAAGGCCTGTCTGAGGATCGCACCAGAACATAGACTTTGACTCATCCCAGGCATGGCGGTAGAGTCCCGTTGCCGGGTCATAAGTATTCTCGGCACCAGCTGTAAACTGGTGTACGATATCAGCAAAAAGGGAATCCTTCTGCTCCTTCGGTGCATATCTGCTGGTGTATTCCGCATAGAAAGGAAGAGCCATATAAAAACCGTCAAGCCACACCTGATGAGGATAAACCTGCTTGTGCCAGAACTCCCCCGACTCCGTACGAGGCTGACTATCAATCTGTTCCCTTATCATACGGGTAACTCTGCGATACCTCTTGTCCTCATCACCGAACATATCGTGAAGATCAAAATATATCCTGGCAGGACATATATGATCGACATTGTAATTGGACTTCTTATACTTATACACCTCACCATTCTCCGTTGCCATCGTATCAGCCCAGTCACGGACATAATCCACCACCTCAGGCATATCGTAACGCTTTGCAGCATCCATAAACGCCTTAAGCTCAAGACCGGTGGTATAATTCCATTTCCTTTGTCCCTTAAGTCCGTCCAGATGTGTTCCGTCAGGGTTCCTCTTCATTTCAGAACGTATCATCTTAATGGAATACGGTTCCTGAGCCGCCAGGCCTAAAGCCACAGCACATAAAAGCAATATGCAAGCAATCCTTTTCATAGCAATCATCATATATTAGTTTGGGTCTTTGAAAATCTGTTCTGTTTAATGTAATCAGCCGGAGAGATTCCGAAATGCTTCTTGAAGCTTCGGCTGAAATATCCCGGATCGGAGAATCCTACCTTATATGAAGTCTCGGACACCGAGTACTGCCCGCTCTTCAGATAGTAGGTTGCCTTTTCCATCCTGAAATCCTGTATAAGCTCCACAGGAGACTTGCCTGTAAGTCCCTTGATCTTGTTGTACATCGAGGTTCGTCCCATTCCGACGTAAGCAGCAAGCTGGTCCACAGTCACTTCCGCGTCAGACACATTCTCCTCTAGCCACACCATCACCTTCTTGATCAGCTGCTCATCCTTGTCGGTTATCACGATTTCCTCCGGAGCTATCTCCACCCTTGCAGCCTTACGGTCCGGAGAGGACTGTTCATCGTCACGGGCCGCAGAAAGCTGGGAAATAAGAGCCATCCTCCTGTCAAGCATATTGTCGATGCGGGCATTGAGAAGTTCCATAGTGAAAGGCTTGGCAATATATCCGTCAGCACCGTACTTCATGGCCTTCAAGTGTGTGTCATCCTCGTGCTTGGCCGTAATCATGATTATCGGGATATGGCTGGTAGAGAAATCACTTCGTATGTGATTGATCAGCTCTATGCCGTCCATTTCAGGCATCATCAGATCGGTCACGACGATATCCGGTATCCAACCCGATGATATCACCTCAAGAGCCTCCCTTCCATTAGAAGCATCCCTCACCTCATATCTGTCTGAGAGACTGTTGAATACATATATCTTCAGCTCCGCATTATCCTCGACTACAAGCACCTTCAGCGCTCCTTCCGGATATGTCGGCTCGATCTTATATTTGTTCAGGCCGTAAGTCTCCGATTTATGGACCTCATTACCGATGAACTGGACGGTATCCTCGCTGAAACGCTCCCTGCCGACAGCGAGCCTTACAAAGAACCTTGAACCGATTCCAAGAGTACTTTCCACCCATATTTCGCCGCCGTGCATCTCGGTGATTTCCTTGCAGAACGACAGTCCAATACCTGTACTTGCCATTCCCCTGAATGCGGTAGCCGCACCCGTTCCGTATGGTTCGAATATCCTTTTATGATACTGCTTGGACACGCCTACACCATTGTCCTTGACCATTATGCGGAAATCCTTGTCTCCCTCACGCCAAAGTACTCCTACTTCGATCTTTCCTCCGTCTGAAGTATATTTGAAGGCATTCGAGAGGAGGTTGTACACAAGGGCTTCAAGCCTCATGGCATCACCCCAGATCATCAGGCTGTCAACTGATTTCACCATCCTGAGCTCCATCTGACGCTCCACGGACATATCCCTGAAATCGTCGTACACATCCTGGACAAGCTTCACGATATCGAAATGGCTGACTTTCAGCCTCATCTTTCCATCTGCAATCGATCTTGTGTCAAGCAGCTGGTTTACAAGCGTAAGCATACGCTTGGCATTCCTCTTGACGATATTGACACTATACTCGTTCCTGTCACCGTCCGTAGTCCTTCGGCCGATCTCATCGATTCCTCCAAGGATTAGAGTCAGAGGAGTACGCAGTTCGTGTGAAACATTGGTAAAGAAACGGGCCTTCATCTCATTAAGGCTCTTTTCAATCTTCAGATTGTTCCTGAATCTGATCGAAGACATCAATATCCTGACAAGGGCTGCAAACAATGCGACCGCTAAAAGAGCATACAGAACTCTGGCTGCCAGCGTATTCCATATCGAAGGACTAACTCTCACCCCTATCTCAAGCACGTCTGCTTCAGCGACATCTGCAGGATATGCCCCTGTCACTTTGAATACATATTGTCCCGGAGGAATGCCGGAATAAGTCGCGCTGTTGACTCCGGCACCCGATATCCACTTCTTATCATATCCTTCAAGCATATATGAAAACGACTTCCTGCCGCTGGCACCGAAATCCAGAGAAGCAAAATCGATTCTGAAGAAAGAGCAATCGTGAGGCACGGTGATCTTATCTGCAAACGGTGCCCTGACTCCGTCAATGCTGAATCCCGATATCACCAGACGGCTGTCCCTTACAGACTCCACAAAGTCATCCGGCTGTATATGATATACATTGCTGTATGTTCCGAACATAATGCTTCCATCCGGCATATCAGCACAGGTCGCCTCGCTGTATGACGTAGGAGTAATGCCGTCATACTTGGTCAGATTGCGGACATTGGACATAACGGGGTCATAGACCGAAAGTCCTGATTCGGTCGCTATCCATATCTTTCCGTTCCTGTCCTCTATGGCAGAATGGACTATATTGCTCGCAAGGCCGTCTTCCGTACTTAGAATATCAAAGCAAGGCCGCCCGTTATCGAAATACAGCCTGTTCAGTCCCCCTCCGAATGTACTGAGCCAGACATTGCCGGAACGGTCGGTAAAGATATGCATCACATCATTGTTACCCAATGAGTTATGTACTCCAGGCTCTTTTGTGACAAGATTGAACACTGTAAGTTCCGGACTGTCTGACGGCTCGAAGATGATGAGACCGCTTACGGTTGCGGCAAGCATCCTGCCGTCCGGCATACAGTGCAGATAACGCACCCTGTCTCCAACTTCCAACGGATAGTCAGGGAAATTGTTGCGGACAGTCACGAATTCATCGCTGTCAGGAGAAGGAAGCATCGACAGGGCTCCTCCGTATGTACCCACCCATATCCTTCCGTCCTTATCCTGGGCTATCGAATATATATTGTCAGAGCTGAGCGAATTGCGGTCCGCCCTGTCCATCCGGAAACGCTTCCACTCCCAGTCATCCCCCTTCGGGGTCATCCTTATCAAACCGTCTCCCTTGGTTCCGAGCCATACATTCCCGTCAGAATCTTCGAAAATGGAATATATGACACCGATATCTCCGCTGGAAGCATCTGGGAATCTTCGACAGGATCCAAGATCCGGAGAGTAGAGATACAGTTCACGGCTCTTGGCAGCAACCCACAGACGGCCCTTGCTGTCACGGAGCATTGCCCTGATCTCAGATGAAGACTTGCTGTCCTGAGATTCGGTAGGCGGAACCAGTATGTCCATCTGCGGACTTATCACAGTGACCCTCTCAAGACCTCTTCCGACAGTCGACATCCATAAAACACCTGCACTGTCAACAGTATAACAGGCCACTCCATTCATGAATCTATGATCCGGCTGCTCCTTCACATTGCTCAACGGAACAATCTCGTCGCAGCATCTGTCATAGTAGCCGAAGCCCCAGTTGTTCATCTTGATCCACGTTCTATCGCCCTTTGTAACGACTCTGGCGAGAGTATCCACGTAGTAAGACATAACATTATTGCTGTGCTCATAATGGCGGAAACGGTCTGCAGAAGCGCTGTATGACCATATTCCAGTCCTTTCGGTAGCTATCCAGAGCAATCCCTCAGGATCGGGATAAAGATATCTGACACGACCCATATCGGAGCGGCTGAGATGGAGCGAGAGTGTTTCCGGCTCAACGGATGCAACAGCATCATTACGGAATCCGATGAAAAGTCGTCCTCCTGTGACAGTCATAGCCGTAGCCTTTCCTGCACCGGCATCCGACAATTCGGCTGTATTCTGGGTGCGCGTCAGCATATCCACGGATATCAGCTGATCAGGAGTAACGAAATAGAGCTTTCCATCAAGCTCAGTACAGTCCATGACGTCATCATTTCTGGCAAGAAGTGACACCACACCATCCTTTACCGCACTTATTCCGGATTCGGACAAAGCATATATGCATCCCTGCGAGTCTTCATATATGGCCCGGACATCGTTGCCTACCTGATGGCCTGCAGCATCAGTATAGAGATGATATGACAGGTCCGAAGCGACATTAAGCAATCCGACACCTGATAATGCTGCCCAGACGCCTCCCTTGGAATCACAGTAAAGACTTTCTACCTTGGCATCCATATTCTCTAGTCCTTTCAGGCCGGAAGGTACAGGCAGAAATTCCTCGGCGCTCACATCGAAACGATACAGCCTGTAATCATAAGTCGTGATCCAGAGGTATCCGCGACGGTCCTCTTCCATTGAGAGTATCCTGTTGTGTGAAAGATTGGAATAATCTCCAGGAAGCATCGCATAGTTGACGAAACCGTTGCCATCATAGCGGCTCAGGCCATACCAGGTGCAAAGCCAAAGATAGCCTCTGCTGTCCTGATGAATATCGCAAATAGAATTATGAGGCAGGCCGTCATCGGAAGAATAATGCTCGAATATGAATTCAAGAGGCTCCGCCTTCAACTGTATGAAGGCAGAACCACACAAGCATATCGCAATGAATATTTTCTTGAGAAGCCTCATAATTGACGGTCAACGGTCTAGAAGACCTTGAAATACCACTCGGTACGCACGTTGACTCCGTGCTTGTCCTGCTCTGTGCCGCACTGAAGGACATTCTCCGGAGTATATTTCCTTACTTCCTTATCCTTCAGGATATGAGACCATTTCACACGGTCACGCGCGTCTGCCGCCCCTGGTCCCTTGCTGCCGTATTCTGCATAGAATGAGGTCTTTTCAGCATATTTCTTATCCCAATTGTGCCATCCTGCCTTCAGTATGTGGTCACCGAGCTCACAATTGATGAATACTGTCTTGGCAAATGATCTCCAAGGACGGCCGAGATAAACCTTTGCGGCATTTTCATTATGGATGAGGCGGCAGTTGTTGAACACATATCCGAACTCCTCATTCTCAGGAGTGGAAGCCGCAGTTATGTAGCTGTCTTTCTTGCTGAGGATGGTACAGTCCTCGAACCAGCAGGTCGATGCTCCGAAAATAAAGTCAGTCGTACCCTCTATCCAGCAATTCCTGAAATATTGGCGTTGTCCCTTTCCATAGGTGTAGATGGTATCCTGATTACCGAGGAAACGGCAGTTGATGAAGGCTACACGGTCACCGTCTACAGTTATCGCACAAGCCTGGGCGATATTCTTACCCTCACCGGCAGCATTTTCTATTGTAAGATTCTCAGCCAGAAAGTCGGAAGCATACAGGAATACCGTAGAAGTGGCCGATGTGCCGAGTTCATAACCTGTAGGGCCGATTTTCTTTGCGAAATCGCTCCAGGTAATTATGGTATTTTCGGCCGACTGGCCGATAAGGTGAAGCCTCTGCTTGTTGGTAGGGATAGTCACCTTTTCCTCATAGACTCCATCCTTGATATAGATCGTGGTCTCATCCTGCTTGCAATAATCCGGGGCGGCATTGACAGCCTCCTGGACTGTAAAGAAATCACCGCTTCCATCCTTTGCGACAACAAAATCATAATCCACAACGTGTGCTTCGAGCTCAGGGATCACCTTAACTATCTCAGGGAGAAGGAGATTCACAAGCTGACGGGCTCCCGCCACATTCGTATGTGTGTTATCGACCTTTCCGTCAGGATGCTTGGGATTGGTACCCTTCTCGATCCACATATAATATTTCCTCGAAGGCTCATCACCGAGCTCTGTAAGCCATTTCTGGGTAACCTTGTTGGCATCGATCAGAGGCAGACCATATTCCTTGGCAACCTGCATCACGGCCTCAGGATAGTCACCGTGGCAATTGGTCTTCAACTGTCCCTCATCATCGAACCAACGTCTTGACACAGGCGTGAACAGCACAGGCTTGGCTCCCACACTCAAGGCATAGTCGACAAAAAGACGGATATTATCCTGATATGCTCCAAAAGGTGCGGCATAACGTGTAGTGTCCGACTCCTTCGAATCATTATGGCCGAACTGGATGAAGAGATATTCTCCTGACTTGAGATCCTTCTTCACATTATCCCAGATTCCGAGTGTCTGCACACTCTTGGTACTGCGTCCGTTCTGGGCATAATTGGCCACCAGTACAGCTGTATCCAGGTGAGACTTCAGTCTCTGCCCCCAGCCTCTCTCAGGATTTTCGTATGAAAGATCCTTGTCAGCCATTGTGGAGTCACCCATAAGGCGTAAAACAATCTTTTCCTGTGCACCTGCAGCAATGACAGCAAGAGCAAGTGCAAGTGATATCATCAGTCTTTTCATACTACTCGATCACTATATTTTCTGAATTATAACGGAAAACATCATTTACAGGCATTCCTGACGCATCCTTGCAGTTCCTGATCTGTACATTCTTGCAATTTGCAAAGCTGTATCCGAGACTGTCCTTCTGTGTGACATCCACATTCTTGAGGACGACGCCGGTAGAATATCTGAGATCCGCGCCCTTGTCAGATACGATCTTGCAGTCCTCAACGACAATATTCTCAATATTCTTCTCAGGTATTCCATTGAAGTACATCGCTCTTGCAGCACCGCTGCACACCACATCCTTGATGTAGATGTTACGGAACTGAGGAGTGGTCTCATCAGCCGGCACATATTCCACATCAAAGGCAGGAAGACCGTCTGCGGCTGCTTCTACGGCCGATTTTCCGCCATAATGAAGGTCGAAAAGAAGAGGCTCGGTAGGAATGTTCATCATAACGATATCCTCAATGTAGATGTTCTCTACAACTCCTCCCCTGCCTCGGCAGCTCTTGAAGCGAAGACCTACATCAGTACCCAGGAAACGACAGTTGGACACCTTGATGTTATGCACACCGCCTGACATCTCGCTACCAACGACAAATCCTCCGTGTCCGTGGAAGACAATGCAGTTGTCCACTATCAGATTCTTGCAAGGCCTTGCCCTTCTGCGGCCGTCCTCATTCTTACCGGACTTGATGCAGATGGCGTCATCGCCCACATCAAAGCTCGAATTGATCACGAGTACATCTTCACAAGAATCGACATCAAGTCCGTCTCCATTCTGTGAATACCATGGATTACGGACAGTTATATTGTTGATTATCACATTCTTGCACATAAGAGGATGAATATTCCAGCAAGGAGAATTCTGGAAAAGGCAGTCCTCGAGAAGTACATTCTCGCAATTCTTCAGACCGATCAGTACCGGACGAAGATATGTCTTGACACTGTTCCACTCCTGATCTGTAGCAAGTCCCTGCGGCACATTGAAGGCATCACTTACTACCGCTCCTCTGTACGAGCTTGAATCCGGATACCAGAGGTCTCCCTTGGCATTAGTGAATCCTCCGCTCTTGAGAAGATCCTTCCACTGCGAAGGAGCGATCTTGGACTTCTTGACCTGACGCCACGAATCACCGTTTCCGTCGATCGTGCCACCTCCGGTTATGGCGATGTTCTTTGCTCCGTCAGCATTGATAGGGGGAAGACAACGCTTTGTGTCAAGTCCTTCGAATACAGTCTCGATTATCGGGTAGAGATCCCTGTCATCGGAAAAGAGAAGGACGGCATCCGGTCTGATATGCAGATCAATATTATCCTTGAGGGTGATAGGTCCTGTAAGCCATACTCCGGTCGGCACCACGAGTCGGCCTCCACCATTCTCCACAAGCACATCGATAGCCTTGGCAAATGCTTCTGTATTCAGAGTGACTCCATCGCCCACGCCACCGAAATCGACGATGCTGATTTCCCTTGGCGGAATCTCCGGACGTTTAACCTTGCCCATCTCGAACGGGAGGTCTTTGTAAAGATATGCAAACTCATAGTCAGAGCTGCAGGAAAGAAGGACTGCGCAGAAGATGAACGATGCTGCAGAACGGATCAGTTTAGTGTTAAGCCTGGTCATAATTAAAGCCTGTTAGTGATTATTGCAAAAATAACCATTAACAGGCTGAAAACATAGTATTTTTTATCGCGAAATGACGATTTTTTATCAGAATCCGTCAGAATGATAATACTTTACCTCAAATTCCCCGGCAAGAATGCCGTAACCGTTCTCCGCAAGTGACTCAAGCTCGTTCTCTCCAGCATACACTTCCACTGGAGCGATGAAGCTTGTCATGGAAGCTATCTCGGAAGTAATATAGCTGCTGTGAGCGATTCCTCCAGTGAGCACGACCGCATCCACCTTGCCCGATACGACCGTTGCCATCGAACCGATATACTTCGCAACAGAAATGCAGAATGCCTTAAGGAAGGTAGCGCAAGCCTCGTCTCCCGCCTCTGCCCTGGCAGTGATATCACGGAAATCATTGGTACCCAGATGTGCCACTGCTCCACCTTTGCCCACGAGCATCTTTTTTATCTCCGCCTTCGAATACTTTCCGCTGAAACACATTTCAATCAAAGGGAAGGCAGGTACCGAACCTGCACGTTCCGGGCTGAACGGACCGTCTCCGCCGAGAGCATCATTAACATCTATCACCAGACCGTTCCTATGCAGGGAAACTGAAGAACCGCCTCCCATATGGGCGACAATCACAGTTACATCCTTGTTGGTCTTGCCTACGCTGCGGGCATAACGCCTCACCATTGCACGTGAATTCAATGTATGGAAGGCTGCACGGCGTCCGAAGGCAGGATGGCCTGTCAATCTGAGCTCCGGAAGCATCTCGTCTGATGTAGGTGCATCCGCAATGTACGCCTTGCATACCGCAGCCTCACCCTTGGTCTGACGCGACCTGTTGATGTCGGCCGCCATATCATCTGCAATGAGTGCACTCAGATTGCAGGCGTGGACACCGTCCTTACCGGAAATCAGAGCCTCACGCATTTCAGGAGTCACCTCATAAACTCCAGCCTTGATCGGAGTGATGAGACCTCCACGAGCCATAATCAGGTCTATGGTGTCCAGTTCCACTCCATTGGCTGCAAGGAAATCAGCAATGGCATCGCGGCGCATACCGCCCTGATCCATCACGGACTCATATTTGGCAATCTCCTCCGCAGAATGGGTAAGATTTGTCTCGAAGAGCTGTGCGCCATCTTCGTAAAATCCGATCTTCGTAGATGTGGAACCCGGATTTATTATGAGAATTCTACCTTTCATAGTCATCAGAACATAGCCGCGACAGCTATGGAATTAAGCTTGGTGTCAATGCTGTCTGCACGGCTCGAAAGCACACAAGGGACCTTTGCACCTACAAGAATACCTGACTGGCGGACTCCCTGGACGAGCTTCGAATTAGCCTTATAGAAAACATTTCCCGATTCGATATTAGGGAAGAGCAGGCAGTCGGCATCACCGGCCACAGGGCTCACAAGTCCCTTTATATCAACAGATTCCTGATCTATTGCAACATCCAGAGCAAGAGGACCATCAGCAATGCATCCCTTGATCTGACCACGATCGGCCATCTTCGCAAGCAGAGCGGCGTCAATTGTAGCCGGCTGGCTTCCCAAAACCTGCTCCGTAGCAGCGATCAGAGCCACTTTAGGCTTCTGCACACCTACAGCCTTTGCAGTCTTGACGAGCCATTCCATTATCACCTGCTTCTGCTTAAGGTCCGGAGCCGGAATCACAGCCACGTCACCCACGAAAAGAAGCTTATGATATGACGGAATCTCCAGAGTGGTGCAATGTGTCAGCGTTCCCTTAGGAGGAAGAAGACCGGTCTCCTTATTGAGGATGGCACGGAGGAACTTGTCCGTAGAGCAGAGTCCCTTCATAAGGAAGTCTCCCTGACCTTCACGGATCATCTGCACCGCCTGTGCGACAGACTTGAGCTCATCTGGATTATGTACGATCGTGAATTTATTCACATCAGCTCCTTCTTCGATGCAGGCCTTTTCTATAAGGCTCTGATCACCGACAAGAGTCACATCCGCAAGACCGAGATCAATGGCCTTTGAAGCAGCTGCAATCGTATGACTGTCAACTCCCCACGCAGCCACCATTCTCTTTCTGGCACCTCTGTTGCGGAGTTCCTCGAAGATCTGTTTGAATGAAGTAAGCATATTATTCCTCGTTCTGAACGATATTCATAGTATCGCGGGCGATCATAAGCTCCTCATTGGTAGTTATGAGAGCTACCTTCACCTTTGATGAAGGAGTCGAAATGATGGTATCTACTCCTCTTACAACATTTGCATCATAGTCGAAATCAACACCGAGATATGTAAGGTTCTCGCAGACTCTTCTGCGGAGACGGCTGTTGTTCTCGCCGATACCACCGGTGAAGACGATGAGGTCAACTCCGTTCATGGCGGCAGCGTATGCTCCTATATACTTTGTGATGTCGTATGTAAGCTTCTTGAGAGTGAGCTTTGCCTTTGCGTCACCGTCATTGGCGGCAGCATCAAGGTCACGTGCATCAGATGAAACGCAAGACAGACCGAGGAATCCGCTCTTCTTGTTGAGCACTGTGCTTATCTGTGCCGGAGTAAGTCCCTCCTTCTCCTGAATATATGTAACTATCTCAGGGTCAATGCTTCCGCATCTTGTACCCATGATAAGACCTTCGAGCGGGGTGAATCCCATTGTCGTATCGATCGACTTTCCGTTCATCACAGCTGCGATCGAACTGCCGTTACCGAGGTGGCAGGTGATTACCTTCGAGCACTCCGGATCAAGACCGGCAAACTTCGCTCCCTTCGCAGACACATATCTGTGGCTTGTTCCGTGGAAACCATAGCGACGGATACCGTATTTCTCATAATACTCATACGGAAGTGCATACATATAGGCGTAAGGAGGCATTGTCTGGTGGAATGCAGTATCGAAGACGCCCACCTGCGGTACAGTTGGGAGAACCGCAGAGACAGCCTTTATGCCAAGAATGTTTGCAGGATTGTGAAGAGGCGCGAATACAGAGCATCTCTCAAGCTGAGCCACCACCTTGTCGGTAATGAGCTGGCTGCATACGAACTCCTCCGCTCCGTGTACAACGCGATGTCCTACTGCCTCAATATCCTCGAGAGTTGTTAGAACACCAAATTCCTTATCGAGGAGAGCATCCATGACGGCTCTGATGCCGACAGTATGATCCTCTATCGGCATTTCCTTTTCAAACTTCTCTTTTCCGGTCGCCTGATGCTTGAGGCAGCCTGTTTCCATTCCGATCCTCTCGACAAGACCTTTGGCAAGGAGATCATACACCTCGTCGTTCTTCATATCAAGGAGCTGATACTTGAGCGATGAGCTTCCGCAATTGAGTACTAAAATGATCATTTCTATAGTGTTTTTAATTTATTTTCATCCTATTGACTTTATTTCACAAGAAATTGCGCCACATCTTTGCAAAGTTATAAAAATAATCGCTACTTTCGCAAAAAACAGGAACGAAATGAAAGTGGAGAGAGAAGCAGCAGGGTTTGCGTTACCTTTTGCAATCGGAGCCTTTCTGGCGGCATATTCAGCACACATCACATATAACCCCCAAGGATTCAGCAGCATAGCAGCCCTCACATTACTTGCGACAGCAGCACTCATGCATCGCTCAAGTAAGACATTCCATCCTATGGCGCAATGGCTTCTCATCGGAGCCGCAGCATTGTCTGCCGGTATGATCTGCGGGATCACATCATCAGCAATATCCTTCAGCCATACAGGATCGGCCTTCAGGCAATGGGCCGAAGGATTCGGAACACACATTCAGGATGCCATAGACAGGATACCATTCAAGGACAATAGCTGCAACGCCCTCGCAAAAGCTCTTGTCACCGGAGATCGGAGCGACATTCCCGAAGAGCTCACGACAGTCTTCCGATCAAGCGGAGCATCGCATATCCTTGCGCTTTCCGGATTGCATCTTGGAATCATATACGGGATTATAAACAGCTCATTATCAATCCTTGGTAATTACCGGAGGTTATGGATACCACGTTCCATAATAATCATATCCTTCTGCGGATTCTACACAATCGTTACTGGAGCCGGTTCATCGATAGTGAGGGCTTTTCTCTTCATTGTTCTTGCTGAGATCGGGCGGATGAGCCACCGTCATCACAGCACAGGACAGCTGCTGTTCTCCGCTCTTGTCCTCCAGCTTACATTTACCCCGTCATCCGTGACCTCTGCAGGCTTTCAGCTATCATACGCGGCAATGGCAGGAATAGCATTCATAATGCCTTGGCTTGCATCACTTTGGCCTGGAAACATATATGACGACCGTCCGTTTACAAGATGCATGAGAAAGATATGGCAGGCCTGCGCCATGTCCATTTCCTGTCAGATCACAACCGTTCCCCTGGCCTATCTATATTTCGGATCCCTTCCGAAACATTTCCTGCTGACCAATCTTCTGGCTCTGCCTCTCACCGGTCTCATCATACCGGCCATCCTCGTCACAATTCTGCTTCACAGCGCCGGGATTTGTCCCACCTTCGTCATCAATCTGACAGAAGCCCTGATCTGTTCGTTGACGAGTTCTCTCGGAATAATTTCAGAAATGTAGTCAATCCGTTCTTACTCAGGGTATCAGATCCCCTGTGACTCGAGAATGAATCCGTCAGAACACCAGGTCCGGAACACGCCTCCGTCATCATAGATCAGACAGGCTTCCAGATCGGGATCCGAAGAAATGAAATCGCGCGAAGCCTCAAGTCCGATGACCATGCAGTATGTGGCATAAGCATCTGCAAGGGTTGCGTCCGGAGCTACTACAGTAGCGCTCAGGAGGGTATGCTCTACCGGATAACCGGTGCGGGGGTCGACCGTATGAGCATATTTCTTACCGTCGCGTATGTAGAACTTGCGGTAATTTCCTGAAGTCACTATGCCGTGAGGCCCCTTTGGAGCGCGGAATATCCCCTGGATCTGAGCTCCCGGCTGATTATTTCCATCGACAGGCCTGTCTATTCCGAGCGTCCAAGGCTGGCCGGACGGATTGACTCCGTCACAAAAGATTTCCCCGATATCCACAAGCATATCCTTTACGCCTATCGAATAAAGGTATCGGGCTACGACATCACAACTATATCCTTGGGCTATCGCATTATAATTCAGCTTAGGAAGTTCGCCAAGCTCCATAAGGAGGGCTGCAGGACTGAGGCTGCCATCATCCGACAATGCTCCATCAATATCCCTTTTCAAACGTTTCATTCCGCAAGACTGCATCAGCGCTATGACTGCGCCATCCGAAGGAAGGGAATCATTCGCAAAGCCGAAGCCCCAGATATCGAACAAAGGAGCGGAAGCAGCATCTACAGCACCGTCAGTACGGTCATAGACATCAGCAGCTACACCGTAGATTTCCTTGAAGAGGCCATCAGGAACTATTGTTTCTCCGGCATTGAAGCGGCTCAGCAGGGACTTTCTGTTATATCCTGAAAGAGAATTGTCGATATCCGTCAGAAGTGCGTCCACCGAATCACGAATATCCTCAGGACTGACATCCACTCCGTCCATATTGAATTTGACCGTATATGTTCCGCCCTGGGCAAATCCGGCAAGGGTTATATATTGACTGCGCTGAGAACAGGAAAAGAGCGCAAACACAAAAAAACACGAAAATAATTTGATAAACTTTCTCATATTGACCTATTAGGCAAAGTATTTGCACAAAGGTAGCGGTTTTTCAAATTAAAATGACCATATTTGCAGGATTGTAACAAAAAGTATAGAAGAAAATGAGTCTTAGAAAACTATTCTCAATAATTCTGGCGGGAGCTGCCGCCCTCGCTGTCTTAAGCTGCAAGAAGGATGAGGAAACCACAACATATCCTTACCTCGACGGAACGCTTAGATTCTTCATTCCGGAATTCATCAGGCCGAACACGACGTTTACAATGACTCCTAAAGGACTCAGTCACCCTGACGGCAAAGGAATAGGTTACTCCTGGAAGGTTACCCCTGGAATGGATTCTTCCGATACAACAAGACTTGAAACCGGACTTTCGCCTGAGGGATTCAAGTCTGACGGATCATTCACATACCAGTTCCCGGACAGTCTCGGAACATATACTATAGGATGCTACGGATTTGCTGATGGCTACACAAGTTCATATGTTTCATCCTATGCTACCGTTGTCCTTGGAGGACTTAACGGTTCGATAAAGGGAACCGGCATCCTCTCGCACGACAGCAAGATCAGCGCAGACGGTACAGATTATTATTATGTCAACCATAATGGTCTTGACTGGTTCAGAAACAATCTTGCAAATCCTTCTTACGGAGCATCATACAGCAATGCAGAGGCTATGCTCGATGTATTGGGCAACTATTACAGCTATGAAGAGGCTGTAAAGGCCTGTCCTGAAGGATGGAGACTTCCTACCGATGCTGAGTGGGCAGCTCTCGCAAACTCTCTCGATCCGGACAGAAACGCTGTGACAGGAGAGCCGATCAAGAGCATCGCAGCCGAAATAATGGGCAACGTCACCCTCAACGGCACAGAAATGTGGGAATACTGGCCGAATGTAGGTCAGATCAATAACAAGAGCAAGCTTGCTGCAATTCCTGGAGGTTACGCAAACCTGGGAGAGAAAGCTGATAACGGCAGCTACCCTTCAGCCGCATTCTTCGGATTTTTCGAATATGCCGTATTCTGGACAGCAGACAAGGTGGAAGGAGATGAATGTATGGCTTATTACCGCTATATCATCGGCGACCAGCCTGATATGCAGATCGGCAAGGGAGACATCAAGACCTTCGGTGCAAACGTAAGATGCGTTCGCTAAGTGAATATTTAATCTATCTATAAACATATCATTATGAAAAAGGGACTTATCGCATTTATCGTCGTGGCAGCAATCGCACTCGGCGGCTTCCTTTGGATAAAGGGAGCATATAACAACATGGTGACAGAGGACGAGAACGTCCAGAACGCCTGGGCACAGGTAGAAAACGTATATCAGCGCAGGGCTGACCTCATCCCTAATCTGGTAGCAACTGTAAAAGGCTATGCGGAACATGAGTCATCAACACTTGAAAATGTAATCGCTGCACGCGCAAAAGCCACTCAGATGACCATTGACCCTGAGAATCTTTCTGCAGAGGCCATAGAAAAGTTCAATCAGGCTCAGGGAGAACTCTCCACCGCACTCGGAAGACTTCTCCTTATACAGGAAAATTATCCGGACCTTAAGGCGAACCAGCAGTTCAGCGATCTACAGGCTCAGCTTGAGGGTACCGAGAACAGGATCGCTACAGAAAGGATGAAGTTCAACGATACAGCAAAGGCTTACAACACCCTCATAAGAAAGTTTCCGGACAACATCATCGCATCTATCTTCGGATTTGAGAAGAAGGGATATTTCGAGGCACAGGCCGGAGCGGAGACAGCTCCTAAGGTGGAATTCTAAGGTTATAAATAAACAATGAGACCGGAAGATTTACTGACCGCGAACCAGCAGGCTACTGTTGTGGACGCGGTCAGATTAGCAGAAAAGGGCACCTCAGGCGAGATCCGTATACATATTGACGGCAAATGCCCTAATTCTCCATTGAAGAGGGCTGAAGAGGTCTTCTACAGATTAGGAATGCACAACACTGCCCTGAGGAACGGGGTGCTTATATATCTCGCAAGCGAAAGCAAAGTGTTTGCTATCATCGGCGATAAAGGGATAAACGAGCGCGTTCCTGAGCATTTCTGGGAAGATGTGCTTGAAGGTATGGGGAAACATTTCAAGGAGGGAAGGTTCACGGAGGGACTGGCTGAAGCTGCAATCACAGTCGGCCGCAAGCTGAAGACATACTTCCCGTACAGCAGTGATGACATCAACGAACAGCCGGACGAAATATCGTTCGGAAAATGAGAACACCTATGAGACGAAATCTGAGATATCTTGCAGCCGTTTTATCCGCAGCCTTGCTCAGCATAACTGCCGGAGCACTTCCTTCGCGTCCGGAGCCCGCACGTCTTGTGAATGATCTTGCCGGATTGTTTTCTGCAGGACAGAGAGAGAGTCTGGAAAAGACTCTGGTCGCTTTCGACGACTCGACATCCAACCAGATTGCCATCGTCACAACCAATGATCTGGAAGGATATGCTGCATCGGAATACGCCACACGCATAGGAATTGACTGGGGAGTAGGTTCAGCCGACTTCAACAACGGAATAGTAATCCTTGTAAAGCCGAAGACAACGACCTCAGGACAGGTATTCATAGCAATAGGATATGGTCTGGAAGGAGCGATTCCGGACGCGTATGCTAAAAGGATCATCAACAACATGATGATACCTCATTTCATTGAGAATGACTATTTCGGAGGTGTAGAAGCTGCATGTGAAATTCTGATGGGACTTGCATCAGGAGAGATTTCTGCCACACGCACCGAAGACGAGGACAAGTATGCAATAATATTCGCCATTCTCATAGTCACTGCTCTCTTAATCATAATAATTGTAGTATTCAAGAATAACAATGGAGGGAACGGTTCCGGCAGAAATAGAGGAAGAAGCATCCTGGACGGTCCTGTAATCACCATAGGAAACGATTTCGGAGGATGGGGCAGAAGTTCCGGCGGTGGATTCGGAGGCGGATTCGGAGGCGGATTCGGAGGCTTCGGCGGAGGTTCCTTCGGAGGCGGAGGAGCAGGCGGCAGCTGGTAAACGCTATCTCAGATCAGTAACGACCCAAGCCTTGTCAAAAGAAGAAGGCTGCCTGATGGCAAAGTAGGAATCAGACTTCTTCGGCTGGAACTTATTGTCATATATGCTGACCTCCAGAACAGTTCCGTCTGAAAGCTCAAAAACAGCACTGGAAAGCCCTGCATTCTGTACAGGGAGGGTAAGCTTACACCTGCTGATTCCGCAGTTTACAGTAGGTATAAGCACATAATTATCCGAGATGCGTGTTCCTTTGTCATCTTTTGCAGATGAGGCTTTCTCGACCTTGAAATTATCAGAGAGTCCTCTTATCAGATATGCCGGATTCTGAAGATAATCAGCCTCAGAAAGAGTTTCCGGAACCGATTCCAATACAGCTTCCTTTGAGGACTCATCGATTAAACATAGAGCCTGTCCATCGGAAACGATTGCGAGTCCATTCCCTTTGAAGATATATGCCTCATCCTGCATCTCTACCTGTGCCTGACCGGTCACCTTGCCGAATGACGAGGCATTACCTGACGGCTTCAGGGTATAACTGCATGAAAAGCTGTAATAAGCGTCTTCAAGCTGCTGATAGAATTTCTCAAGGGAATTCTTCTGCTGGGCGGATATATCAGACGATGTCAGGGCGATAAGACCTGACACTATGATGCATAATATCTTCTTCATATCAATGTACAAAATGTGATAGCACCTCATCCAGCTCGGCAAGGTCAGAAACAAGTACCTGACGAGGCTTTGAGCCTTCCTGAGGGCCTACGATACCGGCTCCTTCAAGCTGGTCCATAACACGTCCTGCCCTTGCATATCCCATGCCTAAACGACGCTGAAGGTCGGAAGTAGATCCCTTCTGAGTAGTGACGACCATACGGGCCGCATCCTCAAACATAGGATCGATGTTCTGCATATCGATGCTTCCTCCGCTTGTTTCTCCGTCCTGAGATTCAGGAACAGGGAGATAGTATGGAGTCGAATAACATTTACGGAATCCCGTCTGACTACCTATGAAGCTTGTGATCTTGTTGATCTCAGCCATACTTACAAGAGCGCACTGCACACGTTCCATCTCCACACCTGCATAGTAAAGCATATCTCCCCTACCGATCAGATTCTCGGCTCCATTAGTATCAAGAATAGTGGCAGAATCGACACGAGAAACAACTCTGAAGGCGATTCTGGTCGGGAAGTTGGTCTTGATCAGACCGGTGATCACATTGACAGAAGGACGCTGTGTAGCGATAATCACGTGTATTCCGGCCGCTCTACCCTTCTGAGCAAGTCGGACAATCGCAGCCTCTATGTTCTTTGCCGATTTCCTTGCCTCAGGACCTGCACCACCTGCCATCGTTAGATCGGCATACTCATCAATCACTACAACAAGGTATGGAAGGAACTTATGTCCCTCAGTCGGAAGCAGATAACGGTCCTTGTACTTCTCATTGTAAAGCTTGAGGTTGTTCACTCCGGCGAGAGCAAGAAGCTTATAACGTTCATCCATCTCGATACAAAGGGAGTTGAGCACCAGCTCAGCTTGCTTGGCATCCTTGACAATAGCGCGCTCCCTCTCATCATCTTCGCTTGCAGCCAATGGCATTACGGCCAGATAATGCTTTATAAGCTCGTTATAAGCGGTGAACTCCACCATCTTAGGGTCGATGAACACGAACTTCAGCTCGGACGGATGCTTGGCATATAGAAGTGATGAAATTATCACATTCAGACCGACTGACTTTCCCTGCTGAGTCGCTCCGGCAACCAGAAGATGCGGAGCTGACGCCAGATCGAAGGTCTTAACCTTGCGGGTGATAGTATATCCAATGGCTATAGGAAGCTCATACTTGGTGTTCCTGAACGAATCATCATTCAAGGCCTTCTTCAAAGGCACGATCGAAGGTTCCCTGTTAGCCACCTCGATTCCGACACAATCAGGAAGAACGACTACACGTACACCCTTGGCTCCCAGAGCCATACCGATTTCCCTATGAAGATTCTCAATCGCAGAAACCTTCACACCCGGAGCCGGGATCACCTTGTACAGTGTCACGGTAGGACCTACCACAGCGGATACCTGCATAACCTCGATCTTATAGTTCATCAGGGTCGCACGGATCCTGTTGTTGTTGATCTCAAGTTCCTCCTTTGAAACCGTATGCTGCCCCCACTCATAGTCATCAAGAAGATCTATGGACGGGAACTCATATCGTTCAAGTTCGGCTCTGTTGTCGATTCTTTCAAGCTCTTCTGTTACGATTTCATCAGGATCGTAATTGCGTATGATTTCTATGCCTCCATCAGCAGCATCTTCAGCAGCCACCTCAGGCTCAACAGTTTCTGTGTGCTCGAGCGCAATCTCTCCATCTTCCGTTCCAGACTCCGCCTCAGCGACAGCCGGTTCTTCCTCCAGATATGGATCTGCAGGAGTCTCAACCTCAGACCATACATCAGACTCAGACAGAACATCAGACTCGGTAAGGACATAACCGTCATCCGATGTCATCACAGTCTGCTCTGTCATATAATCCGTTTCTGACTGTTCCACAGCCTCTTCCGGTTCCTTCTGCGACATACCGGCAACTGCAAACCAATGAGCAAATCTTCCGCTGACAAAAAGAAGCCATATTATAGACAGGAGAATGAACAGAACAGCAGTCACGATACCTCCGACAAGATTGTCCAGCCATTGTACCACACCGTGTCCGGCATCTCCTCCAAGACCTCCTCCGAAAAAGGTGTCTGCCGTAAACTGCATAGACACGAATGCAAGGATCAATGAAGCCAGGAAGGCTCCGCTGACTGTTATGAATGTAGTCTTGAGAAGTCCGATGCTGCGGTTCCAGAAGAAAAGTCTGTATGCGGCAGCTCCCAGAAGAAAAATGAACGGAACGCTTCCCAGGCCGAGGAATCTGCACACAAGGAAATGACCCCAGCGGTATCCGATCTTTCCTGCTGCATTCGCCGCCTCAACGCCCTTGTCAATCATATCCGGACGGGACATCAGGCTCTGGTCAGTCTGCCAGGTGAAAAGATAAGAAACCACAGCCACCAGAGTGAATACGGCAAAAGTGCCCACAGCAAGTCCCATTCCCTTGAGAATCAGAGACTTCTTATCCGTATCCATATCAGAAAAGAATGAGAAGCCGTTACGCTTCTCCTTCCTCTTGTTTGCTTTACTGTTCTTAGCCATTCTGTTTATGCTGTTTGTTACGCTGTTTCATATTATTGTTCTTATGCCTTCCGTTCTGCATCTTTCCTTTCTGAGGATTCTGCCCGGGACGAGAGAACACCGCTCCATTGTCTATCCTGTTGAGCTGCAGTCCTTCCGGAACCTTTATCCTGTAATCAGAAAGCTTTTCGATGTCCTGGAAGATAGTAGCATCCGACACTGTATCCTTGTTCCATATCAGATACTGCTGCCTCATATATATGGCAAGCTGACGGATCATCTCCGTCTTGGAGTCTCCATCTTCCTTTTCAGCAATAAGTTCGATGATGTTCTCTATATTTCGTCCGTAATGAGAAGCCTTGATAGGTTTTGTATTGAGAGGCACCGGCTCCGGCTTGGTGTGCAGACTCTCTGGAGCCGGCATCCGATACGGAGCATCGATATCCAGATCAAAACCTGAGATGATGAAGAGGTGATCCCAAAGCTTATGCTCGAAGTCTTCTTCAAGATGAACAGCCGGATTAAGGATTTCCATAACCTTTATGATCGCCCTCGCCTGCTCGTTACGCTTCTGCCTGTCCTCTATCGTCTTGAGGTAATCAACCATCTTCTGCACATTCCTGCCGTATTCCGGTATATACAGTGTCACTCTTTCTGTATTATACAGCAATTTGCAGGTATCAATCTCCTTATTCTCCATAACTAATTCTCATTTATATCACAACTTGCAAATATAAGAAACAGTTTTTGATTTTACGCGAAAATCTTCATAGATATTCAGACCACCCGCACCACCTCATCCGTATGCACATACCACAGAAAAGCAGACACATCCTGATAGCCCATACGTCTCCAGATATCAGCATATTTCCTGAGCTGCCTTCCATATATGCCGTGATGTTCTCCGAACTTGTAATCGACCACCGTCACGCGTCCTTCCGAGATTATCACCCTGTCCGGACGGTACATCTCCCCGTCGGTATCTATCAGAGTAGTCTCATTCAGGATTTCCGCATCTGAATCCGGAAACCACCCACGCTCGACGGCCGTAGATATACGTTCACGCAAAAGAGCGATGATAGGAACATATTCTTCCTCGGTCACATCTCCGGACTTCAAGGCAACAGCAGCCGCAGTCTCCAGATCTTCCACACTGTTCATTCTTGAGAGTATATCGTGAAGAACCACTCCCTTGATCCTGTTGGAAGCCGAAACACCGGCCTCACCCTCATCAGAGAAGAAGTCCACAGCATCTGCAGAAAACTTCAGCCTTCCTCTTTCCCTGACATCAAGCTCCGGATCCTCATCCATAGCATTGAGGGCAACTGAAGGGAATTCGTTGCCGTCCCCAATTTCGAAATCATTCACACCAGACTCTTTCGTCTTACGGAAAGCGCTGAAATCCACAATCTTACCGAAATCAAAGCGTAGATTCTCATCATTCTCTGTCTTTGCGA
>JAEIGA010002735.1_pt1 | contig 27952 bp, 20 predicted proteins | sample 9270691 | NCBI WGS metagenome assembly JAEIGA01 (sample SAMN17057246, study PRJNA624740) | gut metagenome | biome: biome; isolation source: fecal sample | host: Bos grunniens | place: China: Xizang | collected 2019
CAACCATACCGAAGCCGATGTTTTGGCTCAGAAGGTGGAAAATGCAGGTTCCGTCTTTATCGGTCCTTATTCCCCCGAAAGTGCCGGCGATTATGCCTCAGGAACCAACCACACACTGCCCACAAGTGGTTATGCACACGCATATAGCGGAGTGAATCTTGATAGTTTCTGCAAAAAAGTAACATTCCAACACCTGTCAAAAGATGGTTTACAAAACATCGGACAAGCAATTGAACTTATGGCTGAAAACGAAGACTTAATGGCTCACAAACTTGCTGTTTCAGTGAGATTGGAATAAATAACAATGTTTCTTTTCACATTCCTAACTCCAAATTGAATTATTTATGAATTTAGACAAACTAGTAAGACCTAACATATACAAGCTGACTCCTTATAGTTCGGCTCGCAATGAATTTACCGGAACTGCATCGGTTTTTCTCGACGCCAACGAGAACCCATTCAACGAGCCTTATAACCGTTACCCCGACCCGCTACAAAGAACGGTTAAAGAACGGCTTGCAAAACTTAAGGGAGTGAAACCCGAAAACATCTTTCTCGGTGTGGGAAGTGATGAAGGTATTGATTTGGCATATCGCATTTTCTGCCGTCCCGGTATTGATAATGTCGTGGCTATTGCTCCAAGCTATGGAATGTATGAAGTTTGCGCTAATATTAATGACATAGAATATCGCAAAGTAAAACTTGATGATAATTTTGAGTTTTCTACCGGTGAGCTACTAGCTGCAACCGATGAAAACACTAAATTAATCTGGATATGTACTCCCAACAACCCTACAGGCAATGCCTATTCCATTGACGATATTAAAAGCGTTGCCAAGGGATTTAATGGTATTGTAATGGTAGACGAAGCCTATATCGACTTTTCTTCTAAAGGTAGCTTACTTGCTCACTTAGACGAGTTACCAAATATCATTGTTCTACAAACTTTTTCTAAAGCTTGGGGACGTGCCGGACTTCGTTTAGGGGTTGCATACGCAAGTAAAGAGATTATCGATTTTTACAATAAAGTAAAATATCCTTACAACATAAATGCTATTACACAAGAAAAGGCTATTGAGGCTCTCAACAAGTATAATGAGGTAACAGCATGGGTAAGTGAATTGATTGAAAGCAGAGAAAAACTTGCCAAAGACCTAGCGGCCCTTGATTGCGTAAAGCATATATACCCTAGTGATGCTAATTTCTTACTTATCAAAGTCAATGACCCGGACAAACTATATAATCACCTATGTAATAATGGCATTATAGTAAGAAATCGCAATCGCGTAGAAAAATGTGCAGGCTGTTTACGCATTACCATAGGAACGACCGAAGAAAACTCCCAACTTCTAAACGAAATCAAGATATATGACCGAAAATAAATTAAAACGCGCGCTTTTCATCGACCGCGATGGAACTTTAATCGTAGAACCGCCCATTGATTTTCAAGTAGATACTCTTGAAAAACTTGAGTTTTTACCTAAAGTAATCAGCAACATGAGTTTTATTTCGTCACGTCTTGATTATGAATTGGTAATGGTAAGCAATCAAGATGGACTTGGCACCGAGTCTTTTCCTACCGAAGACTTTGAGCTTGTGCAAAACAAGATGCTTAAAACGCTCGAAGGCGAAGGCATTATATTTGATGACATTATCATTGACAAAACATTCGAGCATGAGCAAGCCCCTACCCGCAAACCGGGTACAGCACTACTTGGTAAATACACTTCGGGAGAATACGATCTCGCCAATTCATTTGTTATTGGCGACCGAATTACCGATGTTATGCTCGCCAAAAACCTAGGTGCAAAAGCAATCTTTATATGTGACGACGAAAAAGGCAAAGAACTCATATCAAAAGCCGGTTTAAACGATGTATGCGCCATTATAACACAATCATGGGACCGTATAAGCGATTTCCTGAGAGGAGGTTCTCGCACTGCAACAGTGAAACGCACTACAAGTGAAACCGACATAGATATAGCTATCGACCTTGACGGTAACGGAGCATGTAACATCTCTACCGGATTAGGCTTCTTTGATCACATGCTTTGCCAGATAGGTAAACACTCAGGCATCAATCTCACGATAAATGTGAAAGGTGACACTTGGGTAGACGAGCACCACACCATAGAAGATACTGCCATCGCACTAGGAGAGGCTATTCACTTAGCTTTAGGGAATAAACGGGGTATCGAACGCTATGGTTTTGTACTGCCAATGGACGACTGCCAATGCACTGTTGCACTTGACTTTGGAGGACGCAGTTGGCTTGTATGGGACGCTGAATTCCACCGCGAGAAGATTGGCGAAATGCCTACAGAAATGTTCCTTCACTTCTTCAAGAGCTTGAGTGACAGCGCACACATGAACCTTTACATTTCGGCTCGTGGAGACAACGAACACCACAAGATTGAAGGAATTTTCAAGGCACTCGCACGAGCTATCAAAATGGCAATAAGACGCGACATTTTCAGCTATCAACTCCCCTCAACAAAGGGCATATTATAGTTCAAATCCCCAAATTCACCCCGAATTTGGGGATTGTATTCTCTAAATTTACCCCTAATTTAGCGATTACATTCACTAAATTCGGTATAAATTTGGTGGTTAATGCAAAAAATCAATATCTTAGCAATAAAATTGGAATTTAGAAACATCTATTGCTTATGAAACCGATTATCACGCATTTTACCGATAACGATTTATATACTTTCACATGCCAATACTATGTGTTGCAAACCTATCCACGTGCCGAAGTCGAATACCAATTTTTCGACCGAAATAGCACTTGCTACCCCAAAGGTTTTGCAGCTCTTCTAAAAGAGCATATGGAACACATGAAAAACGTGATAATTACCGACGAAGAAATTGATTTCATGCGTCGCAAATGCTACTATTTGCCTGAATGGTATTTTACTTTCTTACGTGGTTTCCGTTTCAATCCCAATGAACTTACAATCTCTCAAGATGAAGAAGGACACCTCAGCGTAAGTGTTCGTGGCAAATGGTATTCGGCTATCATGTGGGAGATGCCTATACTTTCGGTGGTTTCTGAGCTATCACACACCCTTAACGGTGATTTTGATAAATACAATTCTTCTCTTGAACGTGAACGCACTAGAGCCAAAGGTATACAAATTTTATCAAACGACCTCATTCTGGGTGACATGGGCACTCGTCGTCGTTTCTCATTTGTGCACCAAGACATGGCAATAGAGGAACTCTCTAAATTGCACCAAGAAGGCGGTGTTTATGATGAAAACGGCAATTTCAAGGCATGGACCGGTAAATTCATCGGTACCAGCAATGTGTATTTTGCAATGAAACACAACCTTACTCCGATAGGAACAATGAGTCATCAATTGGTCATGTTTGAAGAAACTGTAAGTGGAGTCTTTGAATGTAACTACAATGTAATGAAGAAGTTCAGCGACGTATATGATGGCGATAATGGAGTATATCTATATGATGCATTTGGCGATAAAGTTTTCTTCAACAACCTTTCAAAACGCATGGCAATGATGTACAAAGGTTTGCGTGTGGATAGCGGAAGTGAAGAAGAACAAATCGAAAAAATTATTGCCAAATATAATTCATTGGGTATCGACCCTGCCAGCAAACAAATCATTTTCAGCAACGGATTGAACATAGACCGCGCTATTGAGATACACCGATATGTCGACGGAAGACTGCAAGATAGCTACGGGGTGGGTACCAACATCACTTGCGACATCACCGATTGTTCGCCAATGAACATTGTAGTGAAACTCACCCAATGTCGCATTACAGAGTCGCGAGAATGGCACGACTGCGTCAAACTTTCCTGCGATAAAGGCAAAACACTCGGCAACCCTCAAAAATGCGCCTACCTCATCTCCGTAATCGAATAAAAAAACCATTGATTCACCCCTAAGCCACACCCAAACTTGTAATAATCAAGTCAGTACAACTATCTAATTGTTTAGCAGACTTTACAATATTTGCACAAAATTGTTTAGTCCACTAAACAATTTTTATCGTGGGTTGAGTATCATTGCGGTGGCAAGGAGGACGGCAAAAATGAGCATATTTCGTCCTGTGGCTCCTAGTAGTGGATTCAATGCCACTCCTTCACGGTGTATTAATTTATACCACGTAACAGTGTGCATGACTAAATATAATAGTGGTATTACCAACGCCCAATGTGGCAATATTACCCATACCGGAGTTAAGAAAAACACAGCAAAATAGCCTGAAATCAAATAGGCTGTACCTGCTATTTTTCGTCCGAAAATTACCACTGTGGTGCGCTTATTGGCTTCCTTATCGTCATCCATATCGCGATAATTGTTTACCAAGAGTACATTCACTCCCATAAGCCCTATCGCCACCGACACAAGCATTGCAAACGGACTCCAACCACCTGCCTGCACATAATATGTGAAGTTTACCGGCACAAGTCCGAAAAACACTAGTACAGCCACATCGCCAAGCCCATTATACGACAATGGGAATGGTCCGGCACTATAGGCTAGCGCAAACACCGCTATAGCGACACCAACCGGGACAAGCCACCACCCGCCAAACGGTATTAGACAACATCCCACCACGCAAGCTAGTGCAAGTGTGCCGTATGTTACACGTTTCAACACTTCCGGCTTTATATCACCCTCGGTAACTCCACGACGCGGCCCCACACGCCCTTTTTTATCGGTTCCACGCTTGAAATCATAGTATTCATTGGCAAAATTGCTTGTCACTTGTGCCAATATTGCAAAAATCAAGCAAATCAGAGCCGGCAACCACATAAAACGATGTTCCCATTTCGCCACACCGATAGCCGAAATAACTCCGGCAATAGACACCGGCAACGTTCGCAATCGCGCTGCCTCTATCCAAACCTTTACCCACTTAGCCATAAACAGCTCCTAACTCCACATTCCTAACTTTAAACTTTAAACAACATTCCACCGATGTTGTCAAATGGCGCACCTGTTACCGATGACAAACAGCTAGGTTCGTCGGCCATATACAAAGCTCCAAGCAGAGCAAAGATGATAGCTTCTTTATACTCAATTATTTTCTTGTCGGGTATCACTATTTCAGCGCCACTCAACTCACCTATTCTCTCAATCAAGAATTTGTTGAATGCACCACCTCCGGTTATCAGTAGCGTTGGCTTTTCTTTTTCGGCATAAGCCTTAACAACTTTTGCCACCTGATAAGCTGCGTGTTCATAGAATGTGCGCAACATGTCTTCCATCGACAAGCCATAGCTTTCAAGCAATGGATATACATATTTTTCCACCCATTCACGACCAAGCGACTTTGGACCTTCCTGTTTATAGAAATCCATATTATTCAAGTCATCAAGCAATTCCTGCTTAACACTTCCTTTGCGAGCAATTTCGCCATCTCTATCAAACTCCAATCCTATCTGACGGCAATAATGATTTATCACATAATTCACAGGGCTGATATCAAAAGCCACTCGTTTTTCTCCCTTTTGGAACGAAATGTTAGAGAAGCCACCTATATTTAGGCAGAAATCATATTCGCCAAAGAGGAAACGATCGCCAATAGGAACCAATGGAGCACCTTGACCGCCAAGCATTATATCCAAACGACGGAAATCACTTACCACCGGCACACGAGTCACTGCCGCAATAGCTGCACCGTCACCTATCTGATACATTATCTTTTTGTGTGGCTCGTGGAAGATTGTATGACCATGAGAAGATATAATATCCGGTTTCACGCCATATTCTTCCATAAATTCTTTCACACGTTCACCAAGAAAGAAACCATATTCGCTATGAAAAGCCACATATTCATAAGCATTCATATTTTGAGCTCCCGTACCCAACTTGTATTTATAATCATCGGGGTAACTATATCCACGTGCACAATCAAGCGTGAACGACCATTTACCTTCTACTCTTTTGAATGTACATTGACACACATCCAACCCGTCAAGCGAAGTGCCCGACATCAAACCTATCGATTTTATTTCAATATCTTTCATATAATTACTCATTAATAATGTAATATATAATTTTTAATTTATTCCAAAACAACCCTTTATGGCATTACGGATATCTTTTGCCGATTTACCATCACCTTTCAAGATATGTAACACCATGCGAATATAGGCATCTTTGCTATTCAAGCCACATAGTTCAGCCACATTACTATTTACCAGCATAGACTTCTCATTAAACACTTTCAATACAGCCTCATAATCATTGGAAGCTACATATTGATGAAAATCCCTACATAAGTCTTCATATACAGCCCTTGGGTTTAGCTCATTCAATAAATCGCTGATATGTTCCTCTAACGAGCCTATATCTTTAAAACGCCTATCTATACATACTCCGGCCATGCGTTTCATGCGATGTCGCACATGTTCTAACGCCTGCTTCCGCAACTCGGTTTTAAACATCTTCATCACAGCACTGCGCACCTTCAAGAACACATAAGCTTCGTCCTTCTTGCGATAACGAGCCACTGCCTTTATCACCCCTTCAAGCATAAGGATATTTTCAATTTCGGCAACATTTGGCACAAGAACCTTCTTTTCTCGCAAATATTGAACTTCCCTATCACTCCTGCGGTCTCTATCAACTATACCATGACTATCGAGGTGATGAAAATTCTTTAAGTCATTGAATGCTCTGGTCGACTCTATTACCTTATTGCAACTTCCCAGCGGTTTCACAGTATATTCGGTAAAAATGAGTGAATACAACTTTGAATCTATACTATGTGAAGCATCGCCTTCAACAAAAAGAATCGGTTTGCGGCTTCCCAATAGGTTATAGTATAACTCATCCGATAATGTTTCATCGGTATTCACTATCTCATAGTCCCAAGCATTATGAACCAAGTCATAATTACGCACCCATATACACACATTCTCCGTACGGGATGATACGAAATCTATATCATGCGTATTATAAATAAAAGTGCAATCGGGGCGTATCTCTTCAATGACATTCCATAATGCTTGCATTATAGAGTGATGAATATATATTTCGGGGTCATCAACAAAGATTATCGACTCAGGAGCGGCATACAGTACAGCTCCTATGTAATATAATACAGCTTTTTCGCCATCAGATAATCTTATTTCACTGAAAGATTCCTCAGTTTTCTCATTCAAGAAAAGAAGTTTACCTCCTTCACGTAGCATTTTATTGTTCGGAAACACTTCTTGCCACATACGTGCCACCACGTCAAACTTTGTTTCGGGTATTTCAAAATCCTTTTCACTTAAACGCACCTGAGCCTTATATCTGAGCAAATCCATAAACTCATCATGCAAGAGCAAGAAAATGAGTCGCTGAAACTCGGTAGAACTATCCTTTCTATAATAAGGAGAAGACTCTACAGCCTCATCATAAATCATATCGATAGAACCATTCAACTCATTCTTCTCGGTTGACGGAAAAAGAGCTTTCAACGCCGAAATTCTATAAGCCTTATCCTTGTTTTTATCAACTAGCCAATGGGCAAAACGAGTTTTCCCGGAGCCATTGGCTCCAATAAGCGTAATCTGCCGCACATCATCCAGCAATTGAGCCGGCAGTCCATCTATCCTATCCGGTAATAGTATATCCATAGCCCACCTTAGATTTAGTCATGGTAAATTTAATCATTTTTCTAATAACACACACTATATCACTAAAAAAAGTTCAAGGCGACATGCAAAATGCACATCGCCTTGAATAGCAATTATAATCGTCAAAGATTATTTCTTAGTTACAGTAGCTTTGTAAGGTAGAGTAGATAGATCTAGAACTACTTCGTATGTGCCATCTTCGCTTACTGAAAGATTTGCACCATCCAAAGTCAATTCATCAAAGTTATCACCACCTAGGTTAATACCCCAATCGTCGTTGCAACGGAACTTGAAGCCTTGACCTGCAGTCAAAGTCACTTCACCAACATACTTAATATCGTTAGCTGCAGTAATTTGAGCTGTCATTGGCAATTGAGAACCCCAACCATTGAAGTCGCCAATCAAGCCTAAAGATTCAATCTTAGTCTTAGTGAAAGACATCTTTGTCATATTAACAACAACCCAATACAAAGCAGATTCACTGCATGGGAAGTTGTTGTTACTTCCAGACATCAATTCACCTTCTACGCTTGAGCTACCATAGTTACCATGTGACCAGTCAGGAGCATTTGTAAACTTGAATTCACCATTAAAATAAGCAAAGCCCTTGTAGTTTACATAGTCACTAGTAAACAATAGGTTAGAATTAGCATGATTCCAGCCGTTTGAATTACCTGGAGTATACAAGAAATCAAATGCAGGAGAAATTTCATAAGTTGGGAATTCTTCATATTCACCATCCTCACCAACCACACTATACATGTCAACAGTGAATTGGAACTTACCAGCTTCCTCAACAATACCAGGAGTAACGAAGTATAGATCAGGATTATTAGGTAACAACATACCTACAGTTTCATATTCCATTCCATCTTCAGTATAGAATATTCCGTCTAGTGTACCTGCTTTGTAAGCAGATTCAGGAAGAATACCCCAGTAGAATTCTTCACCGGCAGGGATATCGACAATAACAGTGAATTTTGTATCATCGTATACATCCTTGTCAGAGTGCATAAATTCTACAGCTGACTCAACCGACAATGCATCTGGGTCATTACCATACACCAAATAATACTTGTTTTCCATACGGAAACCAGGATCATAAGGAGTAACAGTAACCTTAGCTTGACCGAAATACTTATCTAAACCATTTACACGCACTTTTTCAGTACCGTTCACTACATAAGCAGCATAACGCACATTTACTACACGTGCTTCAGGATTACGACCTTGAACAGCTTGATAAGCAGCTTGAAGATCGGCAACCTTAGCAGTTGCAGCATTTGCATCATTAGTCACATTAACTTTCACAGCGTCTGAGAAATCTTCATTCTTTGCCATTTCCATAGCAAATTCCACAGTTGCACCTGCAGGAAGATTGGTTACACTCACAAATTCAGCAACAGGGAATACTTCATCGGCTGTAGCTTCAGTAAGAGTGATTGCACTAGCAAGCGTATTTTTAGCTACGAAATCTTCGGCTGTAAACAAAGCCTCTTGATCATTTTGTTGAGGCAAAGCTTCTACCCATTCTTCTTCACAAGAAGTAAAGCCAAGGGCAAGAGCCATCATCAAAAATATACTTAACTTTTTCATATAGTTCTAATATTATTAATATGTTACAACCTTTATTATTCTACTACCTGAATAGTTACCTTGTAAGAATTCATATCAACTGTAATCTTCATCTTACCACCTGCCCAATTAGGGAAGTTAAATGAACCCTTACCATCAACGATAGGAGAAGTGTACAAGCCATCAGTAAATTCTACATCTGTAGCTTCGTCGGCTTCCTTAAGACCAATTGAATAGATTACTCCGTTTTCATCCTTAGCATCCCAGCCTTGTAACTTACGGTAGAAGCGGAATGTTGCTTGACCCGCAGCAACTTCGAATGTACCACTATAAACCTTGCTACCAATAGCATCTTCAGCTTCAAGAAGCTTCCAATTTTCATAGTGAGCAGCATTACCAGCAGATGGTTCATTCCAGCCTGAAGGTTGACCAACCAAGTAGATATATCCAGGAAGTTTCACTGCATAATAAGCCTTAACTTGATTCAAAACCACTACATTTGACACGATAGCACTTTGTTGTGGAGCACCTTTGATTTCAGCACGTAGACGTACATACAAAGGACAAGCCGGCTCATCTACATAAGATTCTTCAGTAGTTACACCACGAAGTTTACACATTGCCATAGCAAGTTCTTCACCTGAAACTTCCATCTTAGCACAGTTAGTGTAAGGATTTTCATTCACTTCAGCATACTCAGCGAAGTCTTCAGTGAAAGAAACTTGTGCATAGTAATTTGTAGCCGATGCATAACCATAGTCTGGTTGTGAGCATGACAAATTAACAGTAGTAGTAGGAGTCAATTCAATATATTGAGTTGACATTACAGGATTGTTAAGCACAAACTTAGTAGGAGTTTGTAGCACCGGATTTTTGTCTTGAGGTTCTTCGCATGAAGTCACGAAAAGAAGTGCAAGAAGACTGAAAAATATATAATTGAACTTTTTCATATTATATTCCTTTTTAATCGGTTAAAAACTCATTAATAACCTGGGTTTTGAGTAAATTCAGGTTGAGCCGCAATCACGTTAGATGGAACAGGGAAGATGTTCATGTGTTCACCTATTGCACCACCCTTAAGGATATTGTTCTTCCATGACCAAACGTAGTTATTACCTGTGAACTTGTTGTGACGAACCAAGTCAGAACGACGAACATTTTCCCAGTACATTTCACGACAACGTTCGTTAAGAATATTGTCGGCAGTCATTTCAGCAGGAGTCCATTTAGCAACACCGGCACGTTCACGCACGTAGTTTACATAAGTACGAGCCTTAGATGCATCACCGGCATTATCCACGATGTTACATTCAGCATACATCAAGTAAACTTCAGCAAGACGGAACATTGGATAGTCGGCATCAGAGAATGCTTCACTACGAGCTGCAATCTTTCCTTCAGGATCGAAAGCACCACCATTTTGAACACTCCAATCACCATTTGTACCCTTTAAAAGGTTTGTATACTTAACTACACCATAACCGCTAGTAAATGAAGAGAATTTAGTGTTATCTCTAGTAAAGCCATCAGCTTCTTTCTTCCACATTGACCAACGAATATCAGCATCTTCAAACTTATCAGAGAATTCTTTGCGTGCGTGCATACATCCCCATTGAGCACCCATACCATAGTCAAGCTGATTCATATATGCATCATTATCAGCCCAAGTAAGGTTGCTTGTTGCAGCAGCAGTGTAGAATGTAGTTGCACCATAAGATTGAGCTTCATCGCTATCTAGAGGCACACCCCAAAGAACTTCATTTACATCACCACCACCTGGCAAATATACGTGGTTGTCACCACAGAACAAGTACATGTAGTGTTCAACAAGACCTGAGCCATTCAAACCTGCACCTTTGTGACGATTGATGATAGCTTCGCAATGTTTTTGACAATTAGCAGCACCATTTACAGCACCATCGGTATAAACCTTAGCATTCAAGTAAAGACGAGCAAGAAGAGCTTGTACACCGTCGATACCTACACGACCGTAAACCGGTGTAGCCGTTGAATAATTTGCAACGATGTCTTCTAGTTCAGCTGCAAGCCAATTGTAAAGGTCTACACGTGACCATTGTTCTGGAGTTACAGTGTTTTCATCCACGAAACCACCCTTACCGAACAAGTCAACAATCCAATAGTAGCTAAGAGCACGTAGAGCACGAGCTTCCAGACGATATTGAGCTAGGTCGGCAGCATCACCCGCAGCACCATTGTCGATAAGACGGATAAAGTCGTTACAAATAGCAATGTGTACATATAGACGAGAGTAAGTACCGAAAATATTTACGTTATCCTTACCCCAAGTACCTGTTACAAGGTCAACTACGCCATCATCGGCATAGATCCACATCAATTCATCTGTTGGGTACTCATTCATCATCGCGATAGCACGAATGTACTGACCTGTACCATTGTCAAGACCTGAAATATCAGAAGAACCAGGACCACTTTGACCCGATACACCCAACACAGAGTAACATTTTGCAAGAGCTTGACGAATTTCAGCTTCACCAAATGTAGCCGATGTAGTTACGTTTGGATCTTTTGGTTCTTGATCCAAATCACCTACACATGAAGTAGCCATACCAAGTGAGCAAGTCAAGGCAATTGCTGAAAGTGATTTATAAATATATGATTTCATTTCTTTTCTTTTATTTATGCTAGTTAAACATTAGAATGTAGCCACAACACCAAGAGTGAATGTGAATGAACGTGGATATACGTTGTTGTCAACACCGCTTGCTACTTCTGGGTCAAGACCACTATATTTAGTGATGATGAATGGGTTTTGTACTGCACCATATAGGCGTAGACGTGAGAAGTTCTTAGCAAGTTCGTTCCAAGTGTAACCTACTGTGATGTTATCGCAACGCAAATAGCTACCATTTTCCAACCAGTAGTCGCTTAAGTATTGTTCGCTTCCGAAGTAAACATCAGAATCAACCAAGTTACCCAAGTTAGCGTTCTTGAATACACCACCGATATTAGAGCTTGTTGACATTACGTTGTTGTATACATAGTTACCTAGACTAGCACGCATATTGATACCGAAGTCCCAGTTCTTCCAGTTAACAGTAGAACCGAATGTCATAGTCACCTTAGGATCCTTGCTGTAACGTAGACGCAAGTCATCACTATTGATTGCACCATCACCGTTTTGGTCTACATATTCGCCTTCAATTGGCATTCCGTCAGCATCATATACTTGTTCATATAGCAAGAATGAGTTAGCCGGATATCCCACCATGTGAGCTTGAACTTTGTTACCGGTACCACCGCTGATATCACCTACCTTAACCATTGTACCATCGTTGTTCAACTTAGTAATCTTATTCTTATTGTAAGCCACATTGTAGTTTACAGTCCAAGTAAGATCCTTATTTACGATAGGACGAGCTGTTACGTTGAATTCAACACCTTGATTTTCTAGAGAACCGAAGTTTTGAACAAGGCGGTTAGTTGTTGCAGTACCTGCAGGAACATCAACTTCACTCAACAAGTCCTTAGATTCGCGGAAGTAGTAGTCGATAGCTGCTGTAATGCGGTTATTCATGAACGCGAAGTCCATACCGGCATTCCAAGTAGTTGTTTCCTCCCACTTCAAGTTACGGTTGTAACCTTGAGGATAAAGAGTTGTGCCAAACTGACCATCCTTAATACCAGGATAGTTAGATTGTTGTTGAGAAGCAAGATATTTTGACATGTAATCAAAGTATCCACCTACGTCTTGTTGACCTGTGATACCCCAACCTAGACGAAGCTTCCACTCGTTCATCACGTCTTTCAAACCTTTAGCCCAAGATTCGTCAAGAATCTTCCAACCAAGAGCTACTGATGGGAATGAACCCCAACGGTTATCTTTGCTGAAACGAGAAGTTGCGTCACCACGCATTGTGAATGTCAACAAATAACGATCTTTGAATGTATAGTTCAAACGTCCAAAGAATGAAATCAATTGCAAGTTACCATTATCCCAGAAATAAGGCTTAGAATAAGTAGTTCCTACGCGATCAACCGATTCTTCATTTTGAATCAAGTAGTTGAAACCATTCTTATCTTGTGTAATCACATTGAAACCAGGAGTCAAGAATTCAGTACCGTTATTCCAACCACTTGCAGTAAAACGTTGCCAAGAATAACCGGCTGTTACGTCAAAGTAAGATTCGATTTGTTCTACTTCTTTCTTATAGTTAGCATAGAAGTCAAGAAGTGTATTGAACTTACGTTGGAATTGATAATAGTTGGTAGAAGCACCATCGTTGTTAGCATTCTTGAACGCAAGAGGTGAATTGAATGCAACAACATTGTCTTCCTTAGAACGGCTCATGTCATAACCTAGGTTCAAATTCAAGTGCAAATCAGGCAAGAAATGAACTTCATAGTCAAGTTGCAAGTTACCATTGCTACGCAATACGTCAGAGTGGTTATTGCGATCCATAAGCATGCTCACTGCATTCATTGTAGAGTTGCTGTTAAGCACACCTGCCGATGTCCACACATTGTAACCATTGAACAATTCCAATGTAGTGATAATAGGACGACCGCTTTCACCGATAGTCAAAGTCTTCCAATCATTATAAACTGAACGAGTTGGGTCGCTAGCCAAAGCAGCACCGATAGCACCACCATCAGCAAAACGGTTCTTGATATAATAACCCTTAGCATTAGCGTTCACTTTCAACTTACCACCTAAGAATTCAGGAGAAAGGTTGAAACCGAAAGTAAGACGGTCCATCTTAGAAGTCTTGATAATACCATTGTTATTAGTATAAGAAACAGCAACACGATAAGGAAGAATACCTGCAGTACCACCAATGCTCAAGTTATAGTCACTAGAGATTGTTGTACGTAGGATTTCATCTTGCCAATTTGTATTAGCGCTACCCATTGCCTTAACTGCATCGCTATCAGCACCATAATAATTGGTAACCAAAGTACGATATTCGCTTGCGTTAAGCATATCCCACTTCTTGCGAGCTGTATTTACATACATGTTAGCCGAGAAGTTTACTTGAGGCTTACCACTTTTACCTTTCTTAGTAGTGATGATGATGACACCATTTGAAGCACGGCTACCATAGATAGCAGTAGCTGATGCGTCTTTCAAGATAACCATATTTTCAATGTTGTCAGGAGCAATCATTGACAAAGAGTTACCCATACCTTGTACACCACCATTATCCAAAGGTACTCCGTCAACAACTACAAGAGGGTCGTTGCTTGCATTAAGAGAAGCACCACCACGGATACGGATTTGACCGCCTCCTTCAGGACCGGCACTAGTTGTTACAACCACACCCGGTGTTTGACCTACAAGAAGGTCTTGAACCGAAGTAGCAAGTCCGGCTTGAATTTCGCTAGGCTTGATTGTAGACACCGAACCTGTTGCGTCATTCTTTTTAACTGTACCATAACCGATGGCAACAACTTCTTCAAGAACTGCGCTATTTGGTTTAAGCGTAATCTTAAGTTGTGTTTTACCATCCACTGGAACTTCTTGAGCAATATAGCCTACGTATGATACCACTAGGATAGCATTTGGTTCGGCTTGTACGCTGAAGTTACCATCGAAATCGGTTGCAACTCCCGAAGTAGTACCTTTTACCAAGACACTTGCTCCGATAAGAGTCTCACCTGTCTCATCATACACTGTACCTTGTACAGTGATTTTCTGCGCTAAAGCAGGAAGCGACATGCATAGTGACAACAACATCACCAACATTGTCTTCCGATTCATCATTTTAAAAAATGAGTTCTTCATGCAAAAATCGTTTTTAGTTTTACAAAATTGGTTTATATTAAAAAAATTCTCTCTCTATTTAAATATTTTCCATCACTTTACCGAGTTTTTATGTTTTTGCTATAACGATTCTCTCAACATTGATAAACAAACCTTTATACTTTTTTGTTTAAAAACTTTAAGATTTCCGCCAAATTAGCGCACAACAAAACACGAGATTACTCTAGTATTCTCGCGCCTATCAGCCTTTCACCACATCAACAATGTAATCCTCAATCATAGGTTCTGTACAATATTCAAATGCAAAATTATACATATTTTTCGTTTTGAATAATAGAAAACCCTATTTTTCTGAAATTTAACGTTTGTTAATCCACCTGATTGCAGTTTTTTAACACCAAATCTGCTTTTTTGATATAAATTTCATCATCTCAAAAAAAATCTCATTAATATATATTAGCAGAACCTATCATTTGCAAAAAAATAGCTACATTTGCACAATTTTCCACAAATGACTGAAATGAAAAAATATAATTTCGATAAAATTATAGACCGACATGGTACAGGTTCTATCATGACCGATTGCATGAACAAGGTCTTTGGACGCGAAGACCTTTGCCCTCTTTGGATTGCCGATATGGACTTCGAGGTGTGTCCTGCTATCAGCGATGCCATTGAGAAACGAGCTTCTCACCACATCTACGGATATTCTCAAGCTCCCGACAGCTATTGGGATTCTATTATTAATTGGATTAAACACCGCCACAATTGGGATGTAGCCCGAGAAGAGCTAACCCATGTCAATGGTGTTGTGAGAGGTTATGCCTACGCATTAAACTTTTTCACACAAAGAGGCGATACCATAGTTATACAGCAACCCGTATACCATCCGTTCAAGAATGTGGCTATAGGTAACCATCGTCGTGTTGTGAGCAACGACCTTATTAAAAATGGTGATTCTTATACTATGGACTTGGCAGGACTAGAGCACATCTTTGCCACCGAGAGCCCAAAGTTGATGGTTTTATGCAACCCTCACAACCCTATCGGCATTTGTTGGGATAAAGAATCACTACAAGAAGTTGCCCGACTTGCTCGTAAATACAACGTCATAGTGGTCAGCGATGAGATTCATAGCGATTTAGGCATATTCGGACACAAACACACTCCTTTTGCTTCGGTAAATGAAGATGCTGCAGCTGTAAGTATAAGTTTTGGTGCTCCTTCCAAAACTTTCAATATACCCGGTGTATGTAGTTCATGGTGCGTGGTAAAAAATCCCGAATTGCGCAAACCATTTTTTGAATGGTTGCAAGTAAACGAATTCAGTGTACCCACATGGTTTGCAACCGAAGCCACCGAAGCCGCCTATACCCATGGAGAAGAATGGCTAAATGAGCTAATTCCATATATCGAAGATAATATATTAGCAGTAGAAGAATACTGCAAGAACAATCTTCCCGGGGTTCATCCGGTTCGTCCTCAAGCATCATTTTTGATTTGGCTTGATTGCACAAAGCTAGGATTGACACACGATAAACTTATCGACTTGTTTGTTAATAGAGCTCACTTAGCTCTTAATGACGGCGAGATGTTCGGTAAAGGCGGAGAAGGACACATGCGTCTCAACATTGCCAATCCACGTGAAATGATTATTAACGCATTGGAACAGCTTAAAGAAGCAATATCTTCAATCGATAATAAAAAATGACAATAAAAGATATTCAAATTAAGGATTTCAACTATCCACTTGACGACGAACGAATAGCAAAACACCCTCTGGCTGAACGCGAAAAATGCAAATTGCTTTTTTATCAAAACAAACAGATAAAAGATTTGCATTTCTATGATATCCCCGACCTATTGCCCGAGAATTCAATGCTTGTGTACAACAACACACGCGTTATCAATGCTCGTTTACGCTTCCAAAAGCCTAACGGTGGTGCAACCATTGAAATATTTTGTCTTGAGCCAATAGCGCCACGTGATTACGCACAAGTATTCCAAACAAATGGTGAATGTCGATGGCTGTGTTTCGTCGGGAACTCAAAACGTTGGAAAACCGGTTCATTGACTCAGGATGTGAATGTTTCGGGCATAACCGTAACTATTTCGGCTACTCGCGGACAACAACTTGGCAATGCATTTGAAATAATCTTCAATTGGAATAACGAAAATGTCACATTTGCTTCATTACTTGAAGCAATAGGAGAAATTCCTATCCCACCTTATCTTAACAGAAAGACCGAAGAGTCGGATAGCGAAGACTATCAAACTGTATATTCACACATCGAGGGTAGTGTTGCAGCCCCAACTGCCGGACTTCACTTCACCGATGAAGTATTGGCCGAATGTGATAAGCGAGGGATTACTCGCCGAGAATTAACCCTACATGTAGGTGCCGGCACTTTCCAACCGGTAAAATCGGAAAACATAGGAGAACACGCCATGCACACCGAATTTATTTCGGTAGAACGTAGTTTACTTGAAGAACTCATTAAAGCCGAAGGCAATGTTGTTGCCGTTGGAACCACATCGGTAAGAACATTGGAAAGCCTATATTATATAGGCATCACATTACTAGAAAACCCTGATGCCGATGAGAATGAGCTACGTGTAAAACAATGGGCTCCATACGAAAAAGAATACTCTACAAGCACAAAAGATGCACTTCAAGCAATAATCGACTACATCGACAAGCAAGGACTTGACAAATACATAGGAAGCACTCAAATTATGATTGCTCCGTCTTTCAAATTCCGCATCATAAAAGGTATGATAACCAATTTCCACCAACCACAATCCACATTATTACTATTGGTTTCGGCTTTTGTTGATGGCAATTGGAACGAAATTTATGATTATGCTCTTTCGCACGATTATCGATTCCTAAGTTATGGCGACAGTTCGCTATTACTACGATAACACAATAAAACAGGGCTGTTTCACGTTGATATATTTACAATGAAGAAGCATTTTTATATAATATTAGCCTTTTTGGCAGCCTACATAACCCTTTCCAGTTGTGGCGGCGCAAAACTAAGTGTAGCCGACGAGCAAATGGGTCGTGGCGAGTTTTATGATGCTGCAAACACATATCGCAAGGTTTACAACAAGATGGTTAAGCGAGAAGAACGCCCAACTCGCGGTATTATCGCTTTCAAAATGGGTGAATGTTATCGTAATATCAACATGGCAGCTCGCGCTTCGGCAGCTTACCAAAATGCAATACGTTATCAATACCCCGACAGCATAACTTTCCTTTATTTAGCACAATCTCAGCACAAAGAGGGGAAATATGCTGCAGCAATAAAAAATTACAACACCTATCTTAGTTTCAATCCCAAATCAATCGAGGCAAAAGATGGTATACGTGGTTGCCAACTAGCACTTAAATGGAAAGAACAACCCACAAGATATATTGTAAAAAACGCAAAAATGTTTAATTCTCGCCGAGCCGATTTTGCGCCAATGTTCCTTCCCGGTGGAGACTTTGATCAATTATACTTCACTTCTTCAACCGAGAAAGCAACCGGGACAAACAAAAGTGAAATTACCGGCACGAAGAAAAGTGATATATTCGTAGCTAAAAAGAACGAAAAAGGCGTATGGCAGAGACCTGAACTTGCCGAAGGAGAACTAAATAGCGAGTTTGACGAAGGTATTACGGCATTTTCGCCCGATGGCTCAACAATGTACCTAGCAAAAGCTCGTAGAGATCCAAACGCAAATACATCGGTAGACATATACACTTCACAACGTTCGGAAGCTAAATGGAGTGCTCCACAAAAACTCGAAATAACAGGAGACACCATTTCTGTTTATGGCGACCCTGCTATAAGCGCCGATGGCAATTGGTTGTATTTTGTAAGCGATATGCCTGGCGGACAAGGTGGTAAAGACATTTGGCGTATCAACATCAAAGAACGTGTGGGTACCCTGGAAAATCTAGGCAATATAATCAATACCCCTGGCGATGAACGTTTCCCTTATTGGAGGAATGATAGTACCATGTATTTCTCTAGTAACGGACATGCCGGCATGGGAGGTTTAGACCTCTTTAAGGCTCAAGTAACACCTTCGGGAGCATGGAACATCACAAACATGGGAGTTCCCATGAATTCATCGGCCGACGATTTCGGTATTACATTTGAAAAAGGAGAAAGTGGCTTCTTCAGTTCCAATCGAAATGATGCACGAGGATATGACCATATTTACAGTTTCTTCCTACCTGACCTACAGATATGGATTTCGGGCTCTGTACTCGACAAAGACGAAGAGCCGGTACCAAACGCCATAATCCGCATTGTGGGTAATGACGGCTCAAATCAAAAGGCCGCAGGTAAACCCGACGGCACGTTCCGCTTCAAATTGCAACGAGGTGTGAAATATGCAATGCTTGCAAGCGCTCAAAACTACCTTAATGGTAAACAAGAATTTGAAAGCGACACCATTGAGGAAGATGCCGAATATTCTGTGAATTTCATTCTTGCTTCGATAGAAAAGCCTCAAGTTGTAGAAAACATCTTCTACGATTTCGATAAAGCGGTGCTAAGAGACGAATCAAAACAAGCTCTTGACGAAATAGCTCAATTGCTTAAAGATAATCCTCACGTAGCAATAGAAATGTCCTCTCATACCGACCGACATGGTACCGATAAATACAACAACAAGCTAAGCGACAGACGCGCCAAATCGGTGGTAGATTATCTTATATCACAGGGAATTAAGGAAAGTCGTTTACAACACAAGGGATATGGTGAATCACGCCCTAAAACAGTAACAAAACGTATTGCACGACTTTATCCTCAATTCAAAGAAGGCGATGTTCTCAACGAAGAGTTCATCAAGGAATTAAGTGAAGAAGACCAAGATGCAGCCGACCAAATCAACCGCCGCACCGAGTTCCAAGTGATAAGTACCAATTTCATATATTAAAGTATCTCTAATCTCTTACGAGTATGAAAAAAATTGGTATATTATCGGATACTCACTCGTTTTGGGACGACAAATATGTGCAATATTTTACCGGTTGTGATGAAATATGGCACGCCGGCGACATTGGAGACGAAAGTGTGATAAATCGACTCGAAAGTATAGCCCCGGTACGTGCCGTCTATGGGAACTGCGATGGAGGAATGATGCGCCGAAGATTCAAAGCCGTAGAAAGTTTTACTATTGATGGTGTAAAAGTGTGGATGACACACATTGGCGGATATCCCGGCAAGTATGCACCCGGAGTCAAAGCCTTACTCATGCAAGAACGCCCCAATTTGATGGTTTGTGGACACTCTCACATTCTCAAGGTAATACCCGACCGCCTATTGGATTTATTACATATAAATCCCGGAGCTGCGGGCAAGCAGGGTTGGCAAGTTGTACGCACGCTTGTTATCATCACTTTAGACGAAGGAACAATAAAAGATTGTGAAGTCATAGAATTAGGAAACCGATAAAATATACCGATTATGAATAAAACATTATTTTTAATAAGTTCTATCCTTTTCATGATGTTGCTATCGGCAGCTTCATGCAAGACAACCGAAGAAAACTACAAAGCAGCTTACGATATTGCCGTAAGAAAACAAGAAACAGGTGCAGGCCGTGACGTAAGTTCGTTTATCACTCGAGAAAGAAGACTTAATGAATACAAACAAGTGGGTACCGACTCGGTACGTATCGTAATAGAAAACGTAAAAATCATTGATGGCCCTATTAACAATTTAGGTAAATATGGTGTTGTCGTAGGAGAATTCAAACAAGTATTCAACGCAAAATCCTATCGCGACCGTATTAACAACACCGAAAACAACCTTGAAGCACCGGCCTTCGTCGTAATGAACTCAATGAAACAATACTACGTTATTTATCGTAGCTTTGACACTAAAATAGCTGCCGCTGCATTTTTAAAGGACAAAAACAACTTTAAGATTAAAACCCAGGTTGACGAAACATGGATTCTGGAAATGTTGAAAAAATAATATCAAACGACGATTTCAATGCACTGAAAGCCGGTTGGAAACAAGGTTTTGGTGATGACGATGAATTCATCGATTACTTTTTCACACACTACGACAACGATACCACTCGTTTTTTTCATCGCAATGAGAATGGCGAAATAGTTGCTCAACTGCATGCATTTATTTTCGAGGACAATACATGCAACAACAAAGGTTGCTACATCTATGGCGTAACGACTCTACCCGGATATCGAGGAAAAGGTATTGCAGCTACAATGATTAAATCGACTCTTAATACATTAAAAGCTAAAGGAGTGGCTTATGCTGTACTTATTGCTGAGAAACCACAACTACAAGCTTGGTATGAGACACTAGGATTTATAAAAATGCCCCACACTATCGAAGTGCGAGGCATTAATGACAATATGAATTTCGCGATGGAAGATATCACCCTAAACAAAGGACTTTATTATCTTCTCAACAGCAACACGACTCAATTCACAACAAAAATCCACATCCCACAAAACAAGTAATTAAATCTATTTCTTGGTCATTGTAACAATAGGGACCAGCATTTCTTCAAGAGAAATACCTCCGTGTTGGAATGTATTATTGTAGTATTGTACGTAATAATTATAATTATTAGGATAAGCAAAGAAGTCGCGATTCATTGTAAAAATGTATGTCGACGAAAGATTTGGAGCCGGCAAGCCAAACGCTTGCGGTTTCTTCACTTCATATACCTGTTTTGCATTGTAACTCAAGTTTTTACCTACTTTATAACGCAAATTGGTATTCACAGCCTTATCTCCAATCACCTTCACCGGATTGTCCACACAAATTGTACCATGATCGGTAGTAAGCACCACACGACAGTTTTTCTCAGCTATTCTCTTGATTATTTCAAGTGCACTAGAATGTTTAAACCACGATTCGGTAAGCGAACGATAAGCTGCATCGCTGTAGGCTAGTTCGCGAATCATCTTACTCTCGGTGCGAGCATGCGATAGCATATCAACAAAATTTAGTACAATCACATTCAAATCGTAATTATCCAAATTGCGGAAATTCTGTAACAATTTATCCCCGGCAACCGAGTCATTCACCTTGTTATAAGAGAATTTATATGGCTTACGATAACGATCCAATATCGTCTGGATAAGAGGCGATTCATTCAGGTTTTTACCCTCTTCTTCATCTTCATCTACCCACAAATCAGGAAACATTCGTGCTATATCTATAGGCATCAATCCCGAGAATATAGCATTCCGCGCATATTGAGTTGCTGTAGGTAAAATACTGCAATACAAGTCATCCTCATCTATATTGAAATACTCACTAAACAAAGGCTTAACAGCACGCCATTGGTCAAGGCGGAAATTATCTATCACAATAAAGAACACCTTTTCACCTGCGTCAAGAAGTGGGAAAATCTTCTTTTTGAACAACTCGTGGCTCATGAGTGGATGATTGTCGGTGGTTATCCATTGCTCATAATTCTTCTTGACAAACTTACTGAATGTTGAATTGGCCTCAATCTTTTGCATTTTCAACAATTCATCCATATTGGTGTCGGCACCAGCCAAAGTTAGTTCCCAATGCACCAGGTTTTTATAAACCTCACACCATTCTTCAAATGTACCCGCAGAATTAATCATTCCACTTATGCGTTGGAAATCTTGTTGATAATCGGATGTAGCTTTCTGTGACACCAAAACACCCGAATGTAGATTTTTCTTAATTGACAGCAATATTTGATTAGGATTGACAGGTTTTATAAGATAATCAGCTATTTTATTACCAATAGCTTGATTCATTATATTCTCCTCCTCACTCTTAGTAATCATGATTACCGGCAAATCGGGGTGAGTAATTTTAATCTGTGACAACGTATCCAAACCACTTAAGCCCGGCATGTTTTCATCTAAAATCACTAAATCAAAATTACGTTCGGCCACAGTATCCAACGCATCACGACCATTAGAGACCGTTACCACTTCATACCCTTTTGCATTCAAAAACATTATATGAGGCTTCAATAAATCTATTTCATCGTCGGCCCACAATATCAATCCGTTTGTCATAGTACACCCTTTCTTTTTTTAATCACTTTCTACCGATTTTTCCACCTTCTCTATATTGTCGTTCTCTAAAAATTCAAAGTATTCTTCGAAAGAACGTCCTTCATTGAGTAGTAGATTAAAATTATCAACACTTATCATTACCTGACGCACTTGTGCAGGCATTACCAAGTCGACATTTTCTTCCATCACTCGTTTATAATGAGAAAGTTCGTCAAAATTAGCAAATCCTTTTATTACTAACAATCCAAGACGCCCAAAGGTCATTTGTTCCAAATCAAAATCTTTCACGACGAAATGCGAGAAATTGTGTCGAGCTACATCATAAAGCAACTGATTGGCCGATACGCTATCGGTAGGATAAACCATAACATATACATGAGGCGAATTTGGCACATCCTTAAATGGCGTAACTTCCTTATCCTCTGCAACATTTGTAGTATCTCCTGTGAGACGTGTTGCCCACAACATGCCTCTCACATTACTACCACCACTTTCTATTTTACGACCTTGCTCTGCCTGTTTCAACATTGCCGATGCCACTTGGGTCATATCGGTTTCGGGGTAACGTTCCAGCAGTTCTTTCAATGTAGACTTGAATTTTACCAAATCATTCTCGGTTACATAAGCCAACGCATCTATGAACATAAATTTAGGCATAATCTTCGACATAGGATATTTACGCATCATCTCAGCATAAGCTTCATGCACCTCGCTATTATTATTTGACAAATAGTTCTCATAAGCACGGGCATACATAATCTCTTGCTCATTTCCCATATTACGAAGATTATCTAGATAATGAGGGTCTTTCATCGCCATGCCATATTTAGAATCGGCAAATTCACTTAGTATTAGCGTTCTATACTTTTCGGCAGCAACAAGATCTCCCATGCGCATATACATGAGATACATGTTATAATATACGTCCAATCGATATATATTATCGGGATATCTATCCAATAACTCATTAAATTCTCTGGAAGAACTTGCATAATCCTCCAACTTATCTTTCAAGATAAGCCCCATGTTATACAAGCCTTCTTGTATAACATCATTGCTTGTTTGTTTCTCTTCCTCTGTCTTAGGAATCTGTTTCAAATAATACTCAACATAATGAGGGTCATCGGCTTTAGCCAAATCTTCCTTATTCTTACCTTCTACAGTTGTTGTGTCGCCCGATTCATTATTAGCTTCATTATCGGCATACATCTCATCGCTAGAAATTTCATGAGCAATTACAGTCTTATTACGACGTCGCCAATCATCTTCCAATTTTCGACTACCCCAAGTCTTTTGGAATGCAGTTTTTCCTGCATTTTTTGTTGCTGTATTATAAAAATACCACGAATCGTCGTTGTTTATTTGGAAAGTTGTAGGAGCTGAAGCACTATTATTCAATCTATTTCCTGTTGCAGCTTGATTAGCTTTATATTCCTCGCGAGCAGCCGCCTCTGCTTCTTCCCTCTCACGCTTTTTCAATTCTTCAACCAATCGTTCTGCAACTTTTTGTTGTTCTTCAGGAGATAATTCCGACAACTTAAGCAAAGAATCTTGTAATGTTACATTTTGAGAATAAACAGCTAATTCATCTAGTACATCACTTCTTAATTTCATCTCTTTGTATCCGGGGTAGTCTTCATTTACAAGCGTAATACCTTCGGAATAACAAGGTTGAGCCTCAGCATACTTTCCTTGCTTAAAATACAACTCACCCAATGCCAATTGAGCAATACCTTTTTCCACTCCGCCCCGAGTACTTTTTTCTACGGCAAGAGCATAACTACTTATAGCTTGAGCTGTATCCTTTCTTGACAGATAAAGATTACCTAACGCATAATATATCTGGTCCAAATATTCTTTATTTCTACCAAAGTGTGTCATTCTTTTCAATGCACGCGCTTCATTTTCTATATTATTACCGGTATAAACAGCACTCTGCTTAATTCTGGCATTTAGCTTTGTGCGATAGGTCGTTCCTGTTGAACCACCAGCCTTTTTGAAAGCCTCATAAGCAAGCTCTTTTTTGCCTAAATCGGTATAAATCTGCCCCAACAAGAAATGCAATCGCACCTTCTGCGCGCCCTTTGCCATTTTAGCGGCTTCCGTCAAATAAGGTGCAGCCTCATTATACTTTTTGCTTTTTATGTAATATCCGGCAAAAGCCAAATTACACAACTCCAAAGTTTGCTTATTTGTTATTTTCTCGGGCTTTATATAAGCTAACGTGTTTTCGGCTTCTGTCAGCCAACCAAGAGCACAATAAGCACGTACTTCCCACAATTTGGAATCCAACACTAAATCGGGCAACCATTTAAAATGACCTGCTATATAATGGAATGTTGCAGCAGCTGTCAAAAAATCGCCCTTCATATATTGAGCTTTAGCCATAAGAAACCACGCATTATGCAAAAAGGGATTATACTCCTCGCGTTTCATCCATTCTTTATCCTCCTTGCTCAATTTTCCCGATTTCTTTTTAGGACGTTTCTTTATGGAATGTAGCTGAATAGCCTTTTGCATTTTTTCAATGGTGCGGTCAAAATTAGTACTCGGTTGAGTAGCTTTCGGATTGGAATAAGCCTCTGCCGGGTGCATAAACAAAAGTTGAGAATAATTATCTTCATATTTTGTTTCCAAATCATGAATTTGCTCATTATAATGAGTTTCGCCATTATAATATACGTTATATCTAGTATTGAAGGCATGCCAAAAGCGTGAACTTGCAGTATTCTTCTTTGTACTGCAAGAATACAACCCACAAGCCATTATTAATGACATTAATACTATAATATATCGAGATTTTACAACTTTCATCGCACAATTATATATGTTATAACGACTTAATTCTCTATTTATTACATTTCTTGAATATGCGAGCTATAATATACACTGTAACAAGAGCCAAAACGATTGTTGCCGAAGCCGGTACACCCATCAAATAAGAGCAAAATAATCCTGCTACCGAACAAACAATACTTATTATCACCGAGATAATCATCATCGGCTTTAACCGGTTTGTAAACACTTCGGCTATCATCTGAGGCATCGACAACAACGACATCAACAGCATTATACCGATTAATCGTATTGTCAACACCACACATATTGCAATAGCCACCGTCATTATAGTATTTACCAATACCACCGGCTGTCCTTGAGTACGCGCAAAATCCTTATCGAATGCGCACGACACAATTATGCGGTAACAAGAGCAGAAAAATATTACAAATATTATAGTAAATACCGTAAATGCTATCAAATCGGCCTTTGTTATCGTAAGTATATTCCCAAAGAGGAATGAATTTAGTTCAGGGACATATCCAGGAGTGAGAAATATAAATAATGTACCGATAGCCATTCCCATTGCCCACATCACCGAAATAGCTGAATCTTCACGCACTCGTTGCTTTGTTGTAAGCCATTCTACCCCTAACGACGAAGCTACTGCAAAAACACCTGCCATTACTATAGGAGAAATTCCCAGAAAATACCCTAAACCCAAACCGCCAAAACAAGCATGAGTAACTCCACCGGTAATAAACATCAATCGGCGCGTTATGATGTATGTGCCTATCATCGCCGACATAATGCTTACTATAACAACTCCCAGTAATGCATTTTGAAAAAATGTATATTGAAATATTTCCATTTTAGTTTTCTTTCTCTGTTTTTCTGTTTTCTAAAACGATCATCAATAGTTCATCTTGGATGATTGATGGAAATTTTATTTCTCTCAGTTGAATAGAACGAGCCCAACCTGCCACCTCGTCCTCTTTAAGTGTATATAAAACATCCCTAAACTGTTCAATCTGTTCATCGGTATAATCTTCGGGATTAACTCCTTTATAGATATCAAGTTCTTCATCCTCATAATAGACTATTTCAGGGTTTATACCGGTAAGCAATGTTTCTTTTTCACACACTTCATGTTGTCCACAACAGCCTTCAGGACGTTTTTCGACAATAGGTTGCTCCATGCCTCCGTTTTTTTTCAAGTCAAAACGATGCCACAAGTAAAGAACTACCCCTACCGCTATTGTAGCTATCAATATGATTAAAGCTCCTGTCATTCTACTACCTCTAGTCTGAAACCTGCCGATTCCAAATGTTCCCAATACTGCGGATAAGACTTACTCACCACTTCAACATCATTGATTATAATCCCGGGATATTTTACAGCCGCCGGAGCAAAAGCCATTGCCATACGATGATCATCAAAGGTGTTAATCCTTATTGGACTTTCGGGCGCACACTTCGTGCCATCCCATGATAACGAAAAGTCTTCTCCCACGTCAAGAACATACCCCATTTTCAACAATTGAGTACGTAATGCCTCTATACGATCGGTTTCTTTTATCTTCAACGTCTGTAATCCTGTTATATGAAATGGTACATCTAGTAAACATGCCGTCACAACTATTGTTTGAGCCAAATCGGGATTTTCAAGCAAATCCATTTCTATTTTTTCTTTTATAGCAGAGTTATCGGCTTTCAAAACCATATTATCTCCACAACAATCAACTGTAACGCCAAAATCCTCAAACAATAGAGCTATTGCTGAATCTCCTTGCGTACTTTTTTTAAAAAGACCTTTCAATGTTATAGAAGAATCCCTCAACAACGATTGAATTTGAAACCAATAAGATGAAGCCGACCAATCATTTTCTACATTAAACTCAGCCGATTGATAATGTTTGTTTTCATCAAACACTATATCATTTCCCTCCCAATACGTAAACACACCAAAATCTTTCATTAATGACAAAGTCATGTCTATATATGGACGAGATATTACTTCGCCTACAAGTTTCACTCGTTTAAGCCTTGAAATCACCGGAGCAATCATCAATATTGCCGAAATATACTGAGAGCTTACATTTCCGTTAATGGAAATTGACTCGGCTTCAAGTTTTTTACCTTTTATTCTCAATGGAGGAAACCCTTCTTCTCCGTAATATTCAATATCGGCACCACAAGAACGCAA
>JAEIGA010002736.1_pt1 | contig 27950 bp, 24 predicted proteins | sample 9270691 | NCBI WGS metagenome assembly JAEIGA01 (sample SAMN17057246, study PRJNA624740) | gut metagenome | biome: biome; isolation source: fecal sample | host: Bos grunniens | place: China: Xizang | collected 2019
ATGTGTGCGGAGGCGCAGTATGTCTTCCATTGCCTTATAAAGTGCATTTTCGCCCTCATTTCTTGCGGCGTGTCCGCTTATTCCGTGAGCATGTCCGTCAATTACCAGCAGGCCCCTTTCAGCAGTTGCGGCTTTCATGCATGTAGGCTCGCCTACAATAGCGTAGTCTATCTCAGTGCATCCGCTCTTGCCTTCTCTGCGTGCACAGAGTCTGCTACCCCATAGCCCTGTCATACCATCTTTACCGGATCTCTCTTCCTCACAACTCAATACCAATACCAGATTTTGTGACTGTTTTAGAGCTGTGCTGGTAGAGGTTGGCAAAACCGTGCTACCCCCCTGGCCGCAGGGGGCGGGGCCCAAGCTTGCTTGGGAGGGGTTGTTTTGACAACCTCTACCAGGGCAGTCTGGGCAGCATAAATATCTGAAAGCAGCAATCATGGAAACCACAGAAGCTCCATCATCATTGCTGCCCAAACCTGCCACGACATCCTCTTCGCCAAGCTGCATGCCGGTCTTCTCACTGAGAACCTCAGCTGCCTTGCCATAATCAGGTTTATGCGGATCGAAACTATAGTCAGGACTTGCTGAAACTGTATCAATATGGGCGCAAAGCATCAATGTCTTCTGGCCTTCGTGATATTCTGCTCCCTCCTGTTTCCAGGACTCTGCAATGATGTTATTGCCAAGTCTCTCGTGTACAATATTTCTGTCGGAAAGCCACTGGGATATATAAGCACAGACCTCCTCCTCACCGAAGGAAGGAGAAGGAATTGTAATCATCTCCTTAAGGAGATTCACAGCGTCCTCGCTAAGTTTCTTTATATCTGTTATCATTATACCAATGTTGTTCCCTTGCTGTCGAGAAGATTGCGGGCATGCTTGATGATCACTCGTGCCACACCGCTGTCAATAGCCTTGAATGAATTGCTGAGTTTAGGAATCATACCGTCAGCAACACGTCCTTCAGCTTTCAGCTGGGCGAATTTCTCACGGTCGATTTCCGGAATCACGCTCGAATCATCGTCCTTATCGTAAAGAACTCCGTCCTTTTCAAAACAGTATACAAGTTCAGTCTCATGGCTGAGTCTGCCGTCATCACTGCAATGTGTGCATTCCTCGCATCTGCAGCATACATCTCTTTTCGATCTGTATTTATAGTTAGCCATAGCTATGGCAACTGAAGAAGCGATAGTATCTGCATTCGTATTCAGGAGATTACCCTCGCCGTCGTGGTTGATGGCGTTGAATACAGGAACGATACCCCTTTCGAGCAAGGTATATATGAATGCGGCGTTCACGCTGTCTGCTGTAACATCACCGACATATCCATAATCAACCATCTGCCAGCCAGCCTCATCGCATGGTGTCATGCTTGATGCAGCTGGACTTTCCTTTGCCGCCTCGTCAGAAATCTCCACCTTTACAGGCGGTCTTTTGCGTGCCTTGATGGCATTGCCGTCTGCACCGCTCAGACCGATCGCATTACAGCCTTCTGCCTGAAGCAAGGCAGTTATATTCTTGTTGCACCAGCCGGCATAAACCATGGTAACGACCTTCAGGGTCTCCTCGTCCGTCACTCTGCGACCTTCCACCATCTTGGGAACCATTCCCATCGATTTCTGCATCTGGCTGGCCATGACTCCACCGCCATGAACCAGAATCTTCATTCCCGGCATTGCAGCAAAATCCTTCACAAACTCTTTGAGGAGCGCAGGATTGTCAACAACATTACCGCCGATCTTGATTACCTTTATCATATTGTGAACTTAAATTAAAGGTCTTCGAGAATCATCTTAAGTACAGTCTGTGCAGAAACCACTCGATTTGCAGCCTCAGGAATAACGATAGACTGCGGACTCTCGATCACGTCATCAGTCACGATCATATTCCTTCTGACAGGAAGGCAGTGCATGAAATATGCATTGTCTGTAAGAGCCATCTTTTCTGTATCAACAGTCCAATCCCTGTCTGTGCAGAGGATCTTTCCGTAGTTGTCCCCCTCGTATGCAGACCAGTTCTTTGCGTAAATGAAGTGAGCTCCCTCAAATGCCTTGCGCTGATCGTACTCAACCTTTGCACGTCCGACAAATGCAGGATCAAGTTCATATCCCTTTGGATGAGTGATGACAAATTCATAATCTGTCATGTTGATTCCCTCGGCGAATGAGTTAGGGACTGCCTGTGGAAGCGCCTTTGGATGAGGTGCCCATGTGAGAACAATCTTCGGCTTCTCAACCTTCTTATATTCCTCTATCGTGATGAGGTCTGCGAAAGTCTGGAGTGGATGTCTTGTAGCAGCCTCCATGCTGAATACCGGCTTGCCTGAATATTTGATGAACTGATTGATTATCACCTCGTTATAATCGGCTTCCTTGCTCTCGAAATTTGCAAAGGCGCGTACGCCGATAACATCGCAATAGCTTCCCATGACAGGAATGGCCTCAAGCAGATGCTCAGGCTTGTCGCTGTCCATGATCACGCCTCTTTCTGTCTCAAGTTTCCATGCACCCTGATTCACATCGAGCACAATCACATTCATACCCAGATTCATTGCTGCCTTCTGGGTGCTCAGTCTTGTGCGCAGACTTGAATTGAAGAATATCATCAGCAGTGTCTTGTTTCTGCCTAGTTCCTGATCTGCGAATGGATTTTCCTTGACATATCTTGCCGCTTCAAGGGCTTTAGACAGGTCTTCAAACTGTGTTATGGATGTAAAATGTCTCATAATGCTTCTGGTCTTTACTTGGTAAGCTCTCTCCAAGCCTCTACGAATCTTTCAGCGGTTTCCTGTGAAACTGTAAGCGATGGAAGAAGACGGATCACCTGTGCTCCTGCTGCTCCTGTATAGAAATGCTTGTCAAACAGAAGTTTGTCACGAAGTCCGACATACTCGTCCTTAAGCTCGAGTCCTATCATGAGACCCTTGCCTCTATACTCCTTGACAGCCTTGTCATTCTTGAATGCCTCCTCGAAGTATGCTCCGATCTTTGCCGCGTTTTCAATAAGATTCTCCTTTTCTATGATATCAAGTACAGCGAGTGCTGCTGTGCAGGCAAGATGATTTCCACCGAATGTAGTACCGAGCATACCGAAAGATGGCTTGATGCTTGGGCTGATGAGTACACCACCGACAGGGAAGCCGTTGGCCATACCCTTGGCTGTGGTTACTATGTCCGCCTTCACATCATAGTGCTGGTGTGCGAAGAACTTACCTGTACGTCCGTAACCTGACTGAATCTCATCAAGAATAAGGACGCAGCCATGCTTGTCGCAAAGCTCGCGGAGAGAGTGCATGAATTCGCGTGTAGGCTCATATATACCTGCAACACCCTGAATGCCCTCGATGATCACAGCAGCGAAGTCTCCCTTTGAGAGCTCAGACTCGACTGCCTCTATATCATTGAGCGGAGCAAATACGATATTTGCTGTCTCGTTGAAAGGAGCCTGGATCTTAGGGTTATCTGTTGCAGCTACAGCTCCTGATGTTCTTCCATGGAAGGCCTTGCGGAAAGCAAGAACCTTTGCCTTGCCTGTGTGGAAAGACGCAACCTTGAGGGCGTTCTCATTGGCTTCAGCTCCACTGTTGCAAAGGAAAAGAGCGTAGTCATCGTAGCCGCAAAGCTTGCCAAGACGTGCAGCAAGATCCTTCTGAAGCTGATTCTGTACAGCATTAGAGTAGAATCCAAGCGTGTTAAGCTGCTCAGAAAGCATTTTTACATAATGAGGATGGCAGTGGCCTACAGAAATTACTGCATGACCTCCGTAAAGGTCGGTGTAGACCTCTCCGTTTCTGTCCCAAAGAGTTGTGTCGAGTCCACGTACCGGCTCGAGGTCCCAGAGTTTATATACTTCAAATAAATTCATGATCGTTTAGAATGCTGACGGTTTGAGACGGAGTCCGCAGTCTTCAGGAAGACCGAACATAAGGTTCATGTTCTGTACTGCCTGTCCTGCCGCTCCCTTCACTAAGTTGTCGATTGCAGAAGCTATATGCACATATCCGTCGTGAAGTTCCACATGTACGAGTCCCTTGTTGGTGTTTACAACTTCCTTCATGGAAATGCCCTCAGCACTGTGGAATACGAATGGTGATGCTGCATAGTAGTCCTCAAAGATCTTTCTGTATTCATCCTGAGTCATACCCTCTACTGCCTTTGTATATACGCTGGCGAAGATTCCTCTTGCAAAGTCACCTCTGAAAGGTACGAAGTTCACTACAGGCTGCTCCTGTGCAGATACTCTCTGAAGGTTCTGCTTGATCTCGGCAAGGTGCTGATGGCTGAACAGCTTGTAGATCGAAATATTGTCACTTCGATAGCTGAAATGTGTGGTTTCTACCGGCTTCTTACCCGCACCTGTAGAACCTGTGATTGCAGTAACATGGATCTCATCCTTGATGAGGCCTGCAGCTGCAAGCGGGAGGGTAGCAAGCTGGATTGCAGTCGCAAAACAGCCTGGGTTCGCAACATCGTGTGCTGCCTTTACCTGCTCACGTGCGCTTTCACAGAGACCGTAAACAAAGTTGCGTCCTGCATAGTTGCCGTCAAGTCTGAAGTCGTTTCCAAGGTCTATGATCCTGCACTCAGGCTTGATGTCGTGAGTGTCGACGAACTGTCTTGAAATGCCATGACCAAGGCAGAGGAAGATCACATCCGGATCGTTAAGTTCCTTGCCGAAGCAAAGGTCTGTTTCTCCTATAAGGTCACGGTGAACAGAAGCTACCGATGTTCCCTCAGAAGAGGTTGTGGTAGCTGCAACGATTTCAACTTCAGGATGATTCAATAGTATCCTAAATAGCTCGCCGCCGGTATAACCTGTACCGCCGGCGATTGCTACTCTAATTTTCTTACTCATCGATACCTCCGTTAACGCTGTAATAAATCTTGAGTGGGTTAGCGATAACCTTTGTGAAACCGATTACGTCACGTCCTGTGTATGACTTGTTGATTTCACCGTACTCTCCGAACTTAGAGCTCATGAGGTCGTGCTCGCTTGTACAGCCGAGAACTGAGAAGTGATAAGGCATGAGGGCAACCTCTACCTCACCAGTCACGTTCTTCTCGATGCTGTCCATCATTGCCTCCATATCTCTGCAGACAGGATCAAGGTACATGGCCTCATGCATCTGCTGACCATACCAGCCTGCGATCTGCTCTTTCCAGTAAAGCTGTCCCTTTGTCAGGGTGTGTTTCTCGAGAAGGTGGTGAGCCTTGACGATGATGAGCGGTGCTGCAGCCTCGAAGCCTACGCGACCCTTGATACCGATGATGGTATCTCCGATGTGGATGTCACGGCCGATACCGAAAGGACCCGCTGCATCACGAACTGCCTCGATTACCTGTACAGGGCTCATCTCGACTCCGTTGAATGAAACTGGCTCTCCCTTGCGGAAACCGATCTTGATGTGCTCAGGAGCAGTCTTAGTCACCTTAGTAGGATATGCCTCTTCAGGGAGATAGCCGCTTGATGAAAGAGTCTCCACTCCACCGATGCTGGTTCCCCAAAGGCCCTGGTTGATGGAATATTTAGCTTTCTCCCATGAGAAATCGAAACCGTGTGAGCAGAGATAATCAATCTCATACTGACGTGTGAAGCAATGCTCGCGTACAGGCGCGATGATTTCTACTTCCGGTGCGAGAACCTCGAATACGATATCAAAACGAACCTGGTCGTTACCAGCTCCGGTACTTCCGTGAGCTACAGCGTCTGCTCCGAGGTCCTTTACATGCTTGAGTACTTCAAGTGCCTGGAATACGCGCTCTGAACTTACAGAAAGTGGGTAGGTAGCGTTCTTGAGGATATTACCATAGATAAGATATTTGATACCCTTGTTGTAATATGTCTCAACTGCATTCACTGTCTTGTGTGATGCTGCTCCGAGTGTAAGAGCACGCTCCTCGATAGCCTTCTCCTCCTCTGCTGAGAAGCCACCTGTGTTTACCATAACTGTATGTACTTCGAAACCATGCTCGTTCTTAAGATAAGGGACACAGAACGAAGTGTCCAAGCCGCCACTGAAGGCGAGTACTACTTTCTTGCTCATATATATAACTTTTTATTATTTCTTCTGATCTCCATCTTTCATGTTGAGGTCCTGCGGACGTGCAGGATCCATTGGGACGATGTGCTCGATTGGGTCGTAGAGCAGACCTGTGCACAGACACATTCTATGTTCGTTTGCCTCAAGTATCTGATAATTGCGGCAACCCTGGCAGCCCTTCCAGAACTCAGGGTCGTCTGTGAGCGCAGCAAATGTCACAGGTCTGAAGCCAAGCTCATAGTTCATCTTCATGACCGCCGCACCTGTTGTGATACTGAAAATCTTTGCCTCAGGGAAAAGCTCTCTTGAGAGTTGGAAAATTCTTGTCTTTATCCTCATCGCAAGTCCGATGCCGCGGAAATCATGTGCAACTATGAGTCCTGAGTTTGCAACATACTGTTTTCCGCCCCATGTCTCGATGTATGAAAAACCTGCAAATCTGCCATCTTCAGCGACGGCTATGACTGCCTTTCCTGCCAGAATCTTCTCTGAAACATACTCAGGAGTTCTTCTGGCGATACCTGTGCCCCTTTCGCGGGCTGAAATCAAAATCTCTTCGCAGATTTCGTCTGCATATTTTACGTGGCTGCTATCCGCCACCATGACGTTTATATTCATGTTTATAGCATATATTACGCGAAACCGCAAAACTACGGTTTCAACAACTTTTTCCTTATTTTTTAACGGATTGCCCACCTTGGGTGGGAGTCGATAGGAACCCTAACGGCAAGACAAACCGAGATTGTCAATTGCAGATTGGGAGGGAAATGCTTCGAGAGCCCCTCCTAAATTCGGACGAATATGTTCCCTAAAATGATCATAATGGCCACAAAGATAGTCATTTTATTCAGAAAATGCTTAACTTTGGCGGCGAAAAAAATTAAAGAATACATCAGAACTTTAAGCTTTACTGACCGTGGCCAAGAAAAAGAAATCATTGTCAGGTGTAGACCCTGAATATCTGAGGAAGCAGAAAGCATCGCTTGTCCGCAGACATAGGCAGGTCATCTACTTGAATGACAGTGAAATGGCGGCAATAAGACAGTACTGTGATAAGTTCAGAGTGGGAACCAAGACAGTATTTTTCCGTGAAGCCATCATGGAAAAGGTCTTGAAGGAACTTGAAGATAATCATCCAACATTATTTTAGTGTAATATGAAGAAAATACTTATTGTTATGGCCCTTGTATTTTCATGTGCTTCTGCCTTTGCACAGGAGCAGAACAAGGTGCAGGCAACTCCTGTTGCTGTGCAGACAGTTGATGACTATCAGGTTGTCAGCGACGAGGTAAGAGAAGGAGTAAGATATATTGTAGCGACACCAAGCGCAAAGGTATGCTCCAAGCAGATAGATATCGAAATCAAGGATGACATCATCATGAAGGTAGTCTACACCCGTGGATGTGAAGGAAATGCCAAGGGTATCGGAGCTCTTATCAAGGGTATGTCGGTAGAGGAAGCAATCAGACGACTTGAGGGAATCACTTGCGGAAAGCGCGGAACATCATGTCCGGATCAGCTCAGTAAGATCTTGAAGTCTTTGAACTAAAGAATGGCGCTCAATCGAGCGCCATTCTTTTTATATACCACGTTCCTTGCATATAGCCTCATATGCCTGTGAAACTGCCTTGAACTTCTCTTCAGCGGCTTTCTGTACATCTTCTCCCAAGGTCGCTACCTTGTCAGGATGATATTTGATAGCCATCTTTCTGTAGGCTTTCTTGACTTCTTCATCAGTTGCAGTCGAGTCTATCTCAAGAATCTTGTAGTTGCTGTCATTGTCCGGACGGAACTGTGCAAAGATAGAATCTACTTCGCTTTTTGACAGACTGATACAATTCGCAATCGTTTCAAGAACATCGATTTCACTCTGATGCATACCATCGCAGGCAGCCAGCGAAACAAGATAATGAAACAGCTGAAGACGCTGCGAATAATCCATATGCAGACTTATCTGTCCACAGACTTCATAAAGGTTGAAATCCTTATTGATCAGTTCCTTTACGATTTCTTCTGCCTCATATCCTGCCTGAACACCGAAATTCCTCGTAAAGAAGCTGCGCAGCGAGGCCAGCTCCTGTGCTGTCGTCTTGCCGTCAGCCTTGATTACAGCTGCAGAGAGAACCAGCAGACTCATGAGGAAACTGTTCCTCTGTCCCTGATTTATAGACTGCTGCCCGCTATAATCTACAGACACCTCAGTCAGCTTTTCTAATCTAGATGTGATAAAATATCCCAAGATGCCTCCGATAGGCCCCAGCATTGCCCAGCCGAGTGCACCTGCAATCCACTTTCCTAATCCCATTCCTATAAGTCTGTATTAGTCCCTGCGTGCAAGGCCGATGTAATAGAGCAAAGTGGCGAGTGAGCCGAGAGCTGCAACTACGTATGTATAAGCTGCCCATTTCAGAGCGTCGATGGCCATAGGCTGAGTTCTGCCGTCAGTGATTCCTGTTCTGCTGAGCCATGATATAGCTCTGCTGCTTGCATTTATTTCGACAGGAAGAGTTATGAAACTGAAAAGTGTAGTACTTGCAAAAAGTATGATGCCGAACCAGAGCAGGCCTGGGAAAGTATTGATACAGAGCACTCCTGCCAAAAGTACCCACTGGACGATATTTGATGCGAAACTTACCACTGGAACCAGGGCTGAACGCATCTTGAGGGGAGCATATCCCATGGCATGCTGAACTGCGTGACCACACTCGTGTGCTGCTACAGCTGCAGCTGCTACACTTCTGCTTGCATATACAGATTCACTCAAGGCAACAGTCTTTGTCTGTGGATTGAAATGGTCAGTAAGCATACCGTTTGTCGGTACCACCTTTACATCATATATTCCGTGGTCATGAAGCATCTTCTGTGCTACTTCCGCTCCTGACATTCCGTTAGGGAGTCCTACCTGTGAATACTTGTTGAAACGGCTCTGGAGCATATGCTGTACGATGAAGCTTGCTACCATCACCAGGATCATGATAAGCCAAATGTTCATTTTCTTCTATGTTTAATTGTTAATTATCTATGTCAACTGACATTTTGTCCTGTCATGTCTTGTAAATAATGCGTTTCAAGACGGTCGCATATATGAGCAAAAACCATGCTTATGACAAAAATACACAAAAGTTGCAGAATATTTCTTAATTTTGCATGTTATGGTTAGAAAGGATGATTTTTCAAGATTAGAGATCGATCTTCGAGCTTGTCTTGACAATTATAAATACTTCAGATCGAAGCTTGAACCTTCGACAAAACTTCTCGTGCTGGTCAAAGCCAATGCCTACGGTCATGGTGCTGTAGAGTTCGCTTCCTTGATGGAGGAAGCTGGTGCCGACTACCTTGCTGTGGCCTATCCGGTAGAAGGAGTGGAACTTCGTGATGCCGGCATCAAGACCCCAATCATGGTCCTTACGGCCGGAACAGACTTCTTCAATGAAATCATAGATAATGAACTTGAACCGGGTATACCTAATATGTACTCGCTTCAGGAGCTATGCAAGGTGCTGAAGGATAGGGGAGTTCAGGATTTCCCAATACATCTGAAGATTGATTCGGGAATGCATCGCCTCGGTTTCATGACAGAGGAACTTGATGAGCTTATGACCTTCCTCAATGATTGCAAAGAGGTGAAGGTCAAGTCTATATATTCCCATCTTGCAGCTGCTGACGAACCAGAGAATGATGAATATACTCTTGCTCAGATTGCGCTTTTCCACAAGAATGCAGACCTGCTTTCAGAGAGTCTCGGCTACAGGCCTATGTATCATATCCTGAATTCAGCAGGAATAGAAAGATTTTCACAATATCAGTTCGATATGGTGCGTCTGGGCATCGGAATCTATGGCGTCAGCGTGCTTGATGACCCGCAGCTCAGACCTGTCGCATCATTCAAATGCAAGATTCTCCAGATCAAGAGACTTGAGCCTGGTGACGGAACCATAGGTTATGGCCGTCATGGCAGGATCGCTCCAGAAGGAACCGTGATTGCAACCATTCCAGTGGGATATGCTGACGGTCTCGACAGACATCTCAGCCGTGGAAAGGGCTATTTCACCCTCAATAGTCACAGGGTGCCGACTATCGGCAATATATGTATGGATATGACCATGCTGGATATTACCGGAGTTGAAGCTCAGGTGGGTGACACAGTTACTATATTTGGAAACGAGCCTACTGTCAGCGACCTTGCACGTATCCTCGATACTATTCCATATGAAATACTTACCTCTGTGCCAAGGCGCATAGAACGCATAATTGTAAAATAAAACTATTAAATCATATCATTATGAAAAGAATCATCATGACATTGGCGGCCCTTGTTCTCGCAATGAATTTTGTGGCAGCTCAGGAGTATCTTCCTAAGTGGAAGGAAGGCTATATGGACATCCATACCATTGCTACAGGACGTGGCGACGCTACACTCGTCGTAATGCCTGACGGAACAACGCTTATGATTGATGCCGGTGATAATGGCAAGACCAAGGACAAGCAGCATCCTGATACCACAAAGAGAGCAGGAGAGTGGCAGGCGATCTACATGAAGCACTTCATGGAAGGTCTTCCTAATACAAAGGTCGACTATGCCATGATCACTCATTTTCATGATGACCATATGGGCGCAATCCGTCAGATGCTGCCTGGAAAGAACGGTTACGGCCTTTCAGGTATCACTCTCGTAGGTGAGATGGTGGGTTATGACAAGCTTATCGACAGAAACTATCCGGACTATGACTTCCCATCAAAGAAGAATGTGGCGAATGCCAATAAGAAGTTCATGGACGAGTACCATAAATTCGTTGAGTATCAGAAGACTCAGGGTATGCAGATGGAAAGATTCGATGTCGGAGGACTGAATCAGATCAAGATGCTCTACAATCCTAAGGCATATAAGAAGAACTTTGAGATCCGTAACCTTGCTGGTAATGGTGAGACATGGACAGGCGTAGGAACCGAGTCAGAGAAGCAGTACAAGGGAGATCCTACTCTTTTTGATGAGAATGTGAACTCTCTTGCAATCCGTATCACTTACGGAAACTTCAAGTATTTCAACGGCGGTGACCTCAGCGGTGGAAACTGGTCAAGCTACAAGTCTCCTGAGAGAGATATGGAGACTCCTGTCGCCAAGGTCTGCGGTAAAGTTGATGTCATCAAGGCAAATCACCATGGCTACTATGATACTTGCAACGGTTTCTTCATGAACGTACTTTCACCTGATGTTGTGATCGTTGATGCAAGAAGCGACAACCATCCGGTACCTTCAACAATGACAAGAATGACCGATCCTTTGGTTTGGACAGAGCAGGGTGAATTCTATATTACTGTAGATCAGGCACGTGGAAAACTTGGAGAAGAGCTCTGGAGCCACTTCAAGCCATGGGGACATATTGTAGTCAGAGTATTTGAAGGTGGAGAGAAATATCAGGTATTCGTACTTGATGCTGACAAGCTCGATTACCCAGTAATCTACAAGTCCGACGTAAAGACCGCAGGAAAATAAGTTGGACTTTAACAGATACCGATCATGAAAAAAACATTGGTATTTTCGGGAATGGGAGCTTTGGCTGCCTTGACCGGATGCTCGTCTCCAGAAACACAGAAACCTAATATTGTCTTCTTTTTTGCTGACGATATAGGAACGGAGTGCTTCGGATGTTATGGCGGTGCAGAGTACGAGACTCCAAACATCGATTCTTTGGCAAGCCAGGGAATCCGATATACAAATATGAATGCCATGCCTCTTAGCTCACCAAGCCGTGTGCAGGTAATGACAGGTCTCTATAATGACAGGAACTATGTCTGCTTCGGCTACATGAATGACGATGAGAATACCTTTGCTCATCTTGCCCAGCAGGCAGGCTATTCGACAGCTATCGTCGGTAAATGGCAGATGGGTCGCAGCCGTGAAATGGTGCCGAAGCTCGGATTTGACGAATCTTTCCTTGCACAGGTTGAGCTCTATAAGGAGAGCCGTGGAGAACATCAGACGGACCGTTATGCGAACAGCTGGTTCGATGATAACGGAAAAGAATATGAGTATTGTCCTTTCGGCCCTGATGCCATGGAGGACTATGCCTTTGATTATATCGACCGTCAGGTTGAGGCAGGTAAGCCTTTCATGCTTTATTTCACAGAGCCACTGGTACATACACCACATGTATCAATGCCTGGCTCTCATGAATGGGATTGGGATTATGACAGCCGTTTCACCAAGGGAGCAGATACGACCTACTTCCCTGGCATGGTGCAGTATCTTGACAAGCAGGTCGGCAACATGATCCGACATCTTAAGGAGAAAGGAGTGTGGGATAATACCATCTTCATCTTCTCTTCTGATAACGGAACCTCTACACGCATCGTGACCGAGCAGAAGGATGGTTCACAGATACGTGGAGGCAAGGGAGCTCCAAACTATCGCGGAACTCATGTCCCTCTTATAGTAGCATGGGGAGACCGTCTTGCAGGCAAGACAAGTGACCGCCTTACCGACCTTACGGATATCCTTCCTACCATCGCTGATGCTGTGGGCGTAGATGTTCCTGCAGAGTGGGATATCGATGGCGTGAGCCTCTATCCTGAACTTAGCGGTCAGACACCGCTTGACAAGGATCTCTGTCTGGTTCACTTCAATCCTCTCTGGCCAACTACAGCTTTCCCTAAGGCATCAAGATATGCTATGGATGACCGCTATGCCTATTTCTGGGATGGACGTATATATGAATACAAGGCAGACCCTGATTTCAAGAATCCTCTCATGTATGCCGATGCTTCCGAGGAGGTGAAGGCAGCAGTAGCTCCACTGAAGAGCCGTGTAGAGGAAGTAGACTTCTATCCGGATATGCCGGGACAGCCACGTCGCAGTCCATATTCGACCTTCTACGATTTCGCGCCGCCTCAGAATCCGTTCTAAGATGGCAGATCATCGCGATACCTTGACATTTGAGGATGCCGTCAGACTGACAGGTCCAACGGCATTCAATATTATGCTCAAGCCCGCAGGTTCCCTATGCAATCTTAATTGCGCATATTGCTACTATCTTGACAAAAGTGAAATCTATGGTGGACATGAACCACGTATGACTGATGAAATGCTGGAGCATTTCATAAAGGAATACATTCAGTCCAATGAAGTGAATGAAGTAACATTCAACTGGCATGGCGGTGAACCTCTGCTGATGGGACTGGACTTTTACCGTAAGGCAATGGAGTACGAAAGGAAGTATGCAGAAGGAAAGACTATATGCAATACTATCCAGACCAACGGTATATTGCTGAATGAAGATTGGTGCGGTTTCTTGAGGGATAATGGATTTCTTGTAGGAATATCTGTTGACGGTCCTGAAGATGTTCATGACAGATACAGACGCGACAAGGGAGCAGGACCTACTTTTGCCAAGGTCATAAAAGGTGTTGAACAGCTATATCGCAATGGCGTTCAGTATAATACAATGACCACCGTGAATAAGGCAAGCGAGGGCAGGGGATTGGATGTATATCGCTTTCTCAAGTCGATAGGAAGCCGTTATATGCAGTTCATGCCAGTAGTTGAGCATATAGGTGCAGATGGGCGTATAGCAGATCCGACAGACCCTGGTGCGGTCATCGCTCCATGGTCAGTGGGTTCCGAGGCTTACGGAGATTTTCTCTGCGATATATTCGATCATTGGGTATGCAATGATGTAGGACGGTATTTCGTAGGACAGTTTGATGCTGCTCTGGCAAGCTGGTGTGGCGTACCTCCAGGTATATGCGCATATTCGGAGACTTGCGGAGGTAACTCGGTGGTGGAGCACAACGGGGATCTTTATCCATGTGATCATTTTGTCTATCCTCAGTATAAGATAGGCAATATCATGGAGGCTTCATTGAAGGATCTGATGTACTCGAAGGAGCAGAGCCGTTTCGGAGTCAGCAAACGTAACGGACTCCCTGTGAAATGTATAAGGTGCAGATGGTTCTTTGCCTGTCATGGCGAGTGCCCGAAGCACAGATTCAATAAGACGGAGACGGGCGAGACAGGACTGAGCGTTTTGTGTGAGGGGCATCAGATCTTCTACAATCGCATAGCTCCATATATGGAAAGGATGAAGAACCTGCTTGCTGAGCAAAGATCACCTTCTGGTGTGATGCTCTGGGCACGTGAACAGAAAAACAGAAACAACATTATATGAAAAGAAAATTAATGCTTCTATTGCTGTCGCTTGCAGCTTTGTGCAATGTGGCAGAGGCCAGAAAGGTTACTGGTACAGTGACCTGCGGCGAGGAAAAACTTACCGGAGTCATCGTTACTGACGGAAAGAACTTCACCCAGACCAAGAAGGGTAAGTTCAAATTCGAGATTGAGGACAATGCCGAGTTTGTCTATATCGTCACTCCTTCAGGTTATGTGGCAGACTGGAGCACAGGAATACCTGCCTTCTACCAGCCGGCACAGGGCTGCAGCAAGTTCAGTTTTGAACTTCAGAAGACTCAGCCTTCTGACGAGTACTCGATCGTCGCAATTGCAGATCCTCAGACTCAGAATGACAAGCATTTCAAAAAATTCTCAGGAAAGCCTATGGAGGATCTCTGCGAGACAATCAAGGGCTTGGATAGAGTGACAGTAGGTCTTGCCTTGGGTGATATCTGCTGGGATACTCTCGAACTTCTCGAGAATTATAAGAAGGAAATCCTGCGTACCGGCATTCCTTTCTATCCTGTTGTAGGAAACCATGACCATGACAGAAACTCTCAGGGTGATCATGCTACTACAGCTGCATATAGAAAGGCAATGGGTCCTGAGAATTATGCCTTCTTCATCGGTAAGGATGTGGTGATCGTTCTTGATAACATCATCTATGATACTCAGAAGAAGTATCAGGAAGGTTATGCTTCCAATATCCTTTCGTGGGTGAAGGGACTTGAGGCTCTGCTTCCTGAGAGCTCTGATATTTATGTAGCTCAGCATTCACCAGTACTTCATTGGGACAGAAACTACCACAAGATCATCAATTCACATGACCTGATCGGTATCCTTTACGGACACGAGGTGAACTTCATTTCAGGCCATACTCACATTAACAATAACTTTGATTATGGCAACAATGTGTATGAGCATAATGTAGCTGCAATCTGCGGTGCATGGTGGGATACAGAGCATTGTACAGACGGAACGCCTCGCGGATACAAGGTGTTTACCAAGAAGGATGATAAGCTGACATGGTACTACAAGCCGGTAGATCATCCAAAGGACTATCAGGTAGAGGTGTATGGAATGGGTCAGACTCGTCTTCATCCTAACAGCATCATCGTCAATGTATGGGACTGGGATCCTCAGTGGAAGGTAGAGTGGTTTGAAGATGGTGTATATATGGGCGAACTTGATATGGTACACGCGATTTCACCTCTCTATTATAAGGAAATTCACGGCGTATTCGATTCTAAGGGTAAGGATATTCCTAATTACAAGAAGCCACGTATGAACTACCATTACTTTGCAGCGACTCCAAGCCAGTATGCAAAGAAGGTGATGATTTCGGTACAGAGCCGTTTCGGTCAGAGCTGGGTATATGATTTTGATATGTCTGACTATGTTGACGTACAGGCGCACAGAGGTGGAGCAGGTCTTATGCCGGAGAACACCATCGAGGCGATGAAGCATGCCCTTGATCTTGGCGTGAATACTCTTGAGCTTGATCTCCAGATCAGTGCAGACGGTCAGGTAGTCGTTTCGCATGACCCTTATTTCCATCCAAGATATGCCATCCGTCCTGACGGAAGTCATGTCCAGAAGGATGATCCTAAGGAATATATCTATACGATGCCTTACTCGGAGGTTGCAAAGTATGATGTGGGAAGCCGCCAGAGTACCGTATGGCCGGACAAGGCATGCATCAAGACAGTCAAGCCTCTTGCTTCAGACCTTATCGATTTCGTGGAGAACTATACTCAGGAAAACGGTATGTCACCGGTTCGTTACAATGTTGAGATCAAGTCCAAGGATATGAATGGTGAAGGCAAGTTCTGGCCTACTTATGATGCTTTCGTAAGAGAGTGTGCACTCCTTCTTCATTCAAAGAATCTTGGTGACAGACTTGTCGTACAGAGCTTCGATACCAGAGCTCTCGAGTATATGGAAGAGCGCTATCCAGAGTTCATACTTTCGTACCTTGTAGATGCAAAGGAGCCTGATTTCGATAAGTTCATGGCCAAGCTGAAGATCACTCCAGAGTGGCTCAGCCCTCACCACAGCATCGTTACTGAGGAACTTGTGAAGAAATGTCATGAGAAGGGCATGAAGATAGTTCCATGGACAGTGGATGCGCCTGAGGATATAAAAAGAATGATCGACCTCAAGGTTGAAGCGATCATTTCAAATTATCCTGACAGAGTGATTATGCAGACAAGAGGATATTAAAGATTTTCATAGAGCTCCAATAAACGGAGCTCTTTTTCGTCTGTATCCTCGAGGATCTGGGCAATACGCTCCGATGCCTGCTGAAGCTTGTCGAAAGGTAGTGTACCGCTGCCGAGCATTTCTTCCAGTTCTGCCTTCTCTGCAGCAAGAGCATCAAGATCCTTCTCAAGCTGTTCAAGTTCACGCTGTTCCTTATAGCTGAGCTTCTTCTTTTTTGCAGGAGCTTCAGGCTTAGGGACAGCCTTGGCGGCTTTCTCCTTTTCTATCTTTTCCTGTGCTCTGATCTGAGCCTTCTGTTCAGCTTCATATTCCTTTATGAATTCACGGTATTCACTGTAGCTGCCCACAAAGTCCTTCACAAGTCCGTTTCCGCAGAAAATGAACAGATGATCCACCAGCTTGTCCAGGAAGTGTCTGTCGTGGGATACTATGATGAGTGAACCGCTGAATTCCTTGAGATATTCTTCAAGAATATTCAGAGTTACTATATCAAGGTCATTGGTCGGCTCGTCAAGAATCAGCAGATTCGGCTGCTGCATCAGTATTGTGAGCAGATAAAGTCTTCTCTTTTCTCCACCGCTGAGCTTCTCGATCTTGTTGTTCAGCATCTCATGAGGGAAAAGGAAGCGGTTCAGCAACCATGTGTCATTGACTATATCCAGGACGGTATCCTCAGGATTGAATGACATGCCGCTCTGATGATAGTAACCTATCTTGAGAGATTCTCCTCTCTCTATTATTCCTGTCATGATGCCTGGAGCACTGCCATTATCATTTGAAATTGCTGCTCCTCCCTCTGAAACCATATCAGCAGTATAATTTCCTGTAATGAGGTTCAGGAAGGTAGACTTTCCGGCACCGTTTCGTCCCACTATACCCACCTTCTCATATCTCTGGAAATTATATGTGAACTTGTCAAGGTAACAGCTGTCACCATAATAGAAACTGAGATCCTTGCAGTTGATGATCTTGGTACCGAGACGTGTCGCACCCTTCATCGCTTCCATGCTGACCTGTTTCTGGGTATATACCTGTGATGCCCTGTCCTTCAGATCGTAGAAGGCATTGACGCGGTAACGTGCCTTACCTGTGCGTGCACATGGGGTACTGCGTATCCATTCCAGCTCCCTGCGGAGAATATTACGTACCTTGTCAGTTTCGGCATTGTAATTGGCGATTCTTTCCTCTCGTTTTTCAAGAAAATTCTGATAATTGCCTTTGTATGTATATACGGCACCGTGATCCATCTCCATCACGATGTTACATACTCTGTCTAGGAAGTAACGGTCGTGAGTAACCATGAGCAGAGTGCAGCGGGAGCGGCTAAGGTGTCCCTCAAGAAACTCGATTGCATCGATGTCGAGGTGGTTGGTAGGCTCGTCCATGATAAAGAACTCAGCCTCGGAAGCAAGCATCTGTGTGATTGCCACTCGTTTGACTTCTCCTCCTGAAAGCTCCTTCATGAGCTGATCCGGATTGTTGAGGTTGAAGTTGCTTAGGAACTTTATGACTCTACGTTCATATTCCCAGATATGCTCCTGATCCAGTCCCTTTGTGAACTCGGTACTTGAGGACATGATCTGATTGAAGATTGTCTTCTCAGGGTCGAAGTCATATTCCTGCTCAAGGAAGGCTATTCTTATGTCCTTGAGAAACATGATCTTTCCGCCTGAATCAGACTTGTCCTTTCCTGCCAATATCTTCATCAGTGATGTCTTACCGGTTCCATTAGGTGCAATGAGAGCGATCTTGTCGCCCTCATTTATATTGAATCCGATCTTCTCGAACAGGACCTTCGGTCCATAACTCTTGGAAATATTCTCAATCTGTAAATAACTCGCCATACTATCTAAAGAATTGGTCAACCTCTTTAACCGCCTCCGGCAAAGCAAATACCGCCACACGGTCATAAGCCTGAATATGGGTATCACCCACAGCAATGAACGACTCATTACCCCTAATGATACCACCCACAATCGCATTGCGAGGGAAACTCATATCCTTGAGAGGCTTCTTTGTAATAGCTGTATCCGGAGCCACAATATACTCAAGCACCTCAGCCTTGGTACCGCTCATATACTTGATGAACCTCACCTTGTTACTGAGCGTAAACTTGAAGATACGACCCGCAGTAATAAGCTTCTTGTTGATCACGGCATCAACACCCATGCTCTCAGCAAGCTTGATATACTCGATATTCTCGACCTCGGCAATAGTCCTGGCAACTCCAAGACTCTTTGCAGCCACACTGGCAAGGATGTTAGTCTCTGAATTATTGGTAACCGCCACAAATGCATCATATTCTTTTATCGATTCCTCCATAAGGAAATCTGAATTACGTCCGTCACCATTGACGACAATCACATTATCCGGCAGCCTTTCAGACAGGTCAAGACACTTGTCCTTGTTCATCTCGATAAGCTTGATGCTATCCAGCTGCTTGGACATCTGCTTTGCAAGAATCTCTGCGGTAGGACTGCCTCCGAGAATCATAAGGCTGTTAACTTCGATATCTCTCTTGCCGAGATAATTCATCAGTACTCCCATACCATCTCTCGTAGATATGATGAACACAAGATCGTGATATTTGAACTTGGTGTCCACCTTAGGGATGATGGTGTCATCTCCTCGTGCAATCGCAACAACTCTGAACTTCTGTCCGTCCTTTGCTGCAAACTCACTGAACTCCAGCATGTTCATGCCGAGAACAGGGGAGTCCTCCTCCAGTTTGAAGACAGCAATCTGCAGCTTTCCTCGAGCAAAGTCCATTGAGTTGGTCGAGGCAGTTCTCTTGAGCAGTTCAGCAATCTCTCCTGCCGCGATCTTTTCCGGATAGAACAACAGGTCGATACCCATCTCCGTGAAGAGGAACTTGTTCTCATAAGTCAGGTACTCCTCATTGTTTATACGGGCAGTCACCTTCTTGCTGCCAAGCTTCTTTGCAAGCATGGCGCTTACGATGTTCACGTCCTGTGACTGGGAAGGGTTTACGGCAATGAACAGGTCTGCCTTATCCACACCTGCCTCCATCAGAACCTTGATGGCTGACGGATTGCCTTCGACCGTAATGATGTCCGCAGCAGCACTCAATGCGCTAAGTCGCTTCGGGCTTGAATCGATTACGGTAATATCGTTGGATTCGTTGCTGAGCATCTTGGCAAGGTGTGAGCCAACTTCTCCTGCACCTGCAATTACAATTCTCATTTATCTAAAACTTAAAGAAGTCTGTTTCATGTATTCCGGAAAAGATGCTTCTTCCGTGCAGTAATGACTGAAGAACTATCCATCTTCCGTAAATATGTCTTACCTCTGTGTCATGATTCACCTTGAGGTAAGCACTTATGCTTTCAGTAGATATCTGCTGTCTCATCTTCCTGTATTCCTTATGCGCCTGCAGCACTGCCTTGAATGCCTTGAAGCGGAAAGTCAGCAGATATGCCGTTGCTGCCATAAGGTCCATAGCCATTCTGACGCGTATCATATACGCAGCTTCAGCTGAACCATTTGCTGCTGCTTCTGCTGCATTTCCGGATCCCTTGAAATGCTTAAGTGCATAGGTCTTGGCAAGATTGTTATTCAGCATCAGCAGATTATTGCGGAAGTTAAGGAAAAGCTTGAATGGAGAAGTTGACGGCAATGTACCGCCTCCGATATGATAGACAATGCTTGAACTTACGACGCAGATATCATATCCGCTAAGCTGCATTCTCCAGCACATGTCTATCTCTTCCATATGAGCAAAAAACCTTTCGTCCAATCCTCCTGTTTCAGAATAGACACTGCTTCTGACCATGAGGCAGGCACCGCTGGCCCAGAACACTTCAGGATGAGCATGGTCATACTGTCCAAGATCCTGCTCTACCTTTCCAAGCACTCGGCCACGACAGAAAGGATAACCGAAGCTGTCAATATATCCTCCGGCTGCTCCAGCATATTCAAACATGTTCTTTCTGTGCCAGCTTCGCAGCTTAGGTGCACACGCACCACAGTGAGGATGACTGTCCATCCACTCTACAAGAGGCTCAAGCCAGCCCTCAGTCACCTCAATATCTGAATTAATCAGAAGGAAATACTCCGGAGCCTCCGTTCCTGCCTTGCTTACGATTTCCTCGAAAGCCTTGTTATATCCTCCTGTAAAACCAAGGTTCCTGTCAAAGACGATAGTCCTGACATCTGGAAAATTCTCCTTCATGAATTGTGCAGATCCGTCAGTAGAGGCGTTATCGGCAACAATCACTTCTGCTCCATCAACTGACTTGACGGAAGCAAGGAGTCCGGGCAGGAACTTGCCCAGAAAGTCTTTGGTATTCCAGTTCAGGATTACTATCGCTGTCTTCATAACAGAAGCCTGTATTTGTTTTTTCTATTTTAATGGCATCCGCAGCCACCATCACTGCACTGGCCGCCTTCGCAATCTCCACAGCCACCATCGTGACCATGACAACCGCCGCATCCGCATGAGTGTACATACTCACCATGCAGACCCTCTGTAAGCTCCTTCTCAGTAGCCTCGCGGACTGTAAGGATCTCGCCCTTGAAATGGAGTGTCTTGCCTGCCATCTGGTGGTTGAGGTCCATCTTGACTGAATCCTCGCTGACCTCGAGAACGACACCAGGGATAACTCCGCCCATGCTGTTCATCATAGGGATAGTGTTGCCTGGAACGAGAAGGTCCTCACGTACTTCGCCGTTTACCTCAAATGCTGCCTTAGGAAGATCGATGATCCTTTCAGGCTCAACCTCACCATAACCATCAGCAGGAGAGAGCGTTACATCAAATGTTGCACCAGGCTCCATGCCCTCGATGTGCGCTTCGAGTTTAGGAAGAAGGCTTCCTGTTCCATGTATATAGTCAAGTGGCTTTTCCTTTGTGGTCTTGTCCACTACCTGTCCGTCAACTTCAAGTTCGTAGCAGAATTCCACTACCTTGTTCTGTTCAATCTTCATATTCTTTGTTGTTAAAAATCATTCTTTTCAATGTAAAACCTTATGTCGTTTCACCACTCAGCTTGACGACTGTGTCCTAAGCCGAGAATGAAACTCCCTCAAAGGCAAGCGTAGGCACCTGCCATCTGGTACACTCTCTGGCATCATTGCCGGCTGCGATAAGGCTGTTCCATAGGCTTATCATGTTTCCGGTTATCAGCATCTCCCTTACAGGATGCACAATCTTGCCCCTGCTGAAAGCAAAACCCTCGATACCGAACGAAAAATCTCCTGTCGCCGGATTACAGTTTCCACCGTTGAACCCTGTGACAAGAATACCGTTTCCGCAATGACGTAAAATGGCATTCAAAGATAATTCTTTTTCTTCTGATGTCAAATCTTTTCCCTTTATGAAAGGAAGCACGCAAGGTCTTGAAATATCCTCGACTGTAGGCTCGAATCCGGTCTTGTTCGCCATATAGGTATTGACAAAATACTGCATGACCTTTCCTTTTTCGATGATCGCGCTGTCTTTGGTTGCAACTCCCTCGGTATCATAGAGTCTGGAGCCGCTTCTGCCCACACTTCTTGCCATATCCATGATGCTGAGACCTTCAGAGAAGACCTGTTCTCCAAGAGACTTGTCCAGAAAAGACATCTTCTGCTGTATGGCTGAAGCATTAAGTGCCGAGAATAGTGGAGACACAAGCCTTGTTGCTACTGTGCTGTCCACGACCATCTTATATCTGCCGGATCTTCTCTTCTTAGGATTCATCTGCCTGACAGCTCTTTCCAGTGCTTTTGCACCGCATGATGTGACATCAAGCTTGTCGAAATGTGTAGTAGATTCCCACCAATGTCCGCTGTACTTATCTCCGCTTTCGCTTTCGATGGTCATTTCAGTGAAACATGTGAATGCGCTTTCTGTATGTCTGCCTTCAAAACCCTGAGAATCAACTGTAAAGCTATCGTCTATAGTGTCTGAATATTCGCAGTCTTCTGAAATCAAGGTCCAGCCCTCTCCTGTGCTGCCTTCCTTTCCGAAGATGGAAAGCTTACGCGCATTTTCGAGCCTTCTGTCTATGTTCATATCTTCATAGATACAGTCGTATAGACCAAGTTCCTTACCTGTAACAGCGTCTTTGGCAGTCCTCTCCACTGCAGGAAGCTGCCTGCATCTGTCTTCTCCGAGCATTCTGACCATGGCTATGGCCTTGCGGATGAACTCCTCCAATTCACGGGCATCCAGCCTGTTGGTCGAGAAGGTACCGTATCTGCCGTCTACGAACAGATATATGTATATCGACCTGTCAGCCGAATGTGTTACCTTGTCAATGGAACCGTTGAACATGGAGCAGCCGTCAGTGACGCATTTGTTCAATGTCGCTCTTGCTCCGTCAGCTCCGTTTGCCATTGCATATCTTATGCAGTCTCTTGCTGCCTGTATTTCCTTCTCTGTCAACATTTATTCTCCTCCAACAATAAGCCCGTCAATAAGTACAGTTGGCATGCCGCATGAAACAGGAACACTCTGTTCCTTTCCGCATGTCCATGTGCCGTTGTCAATCTTCAGGTCATTACCCACTGCAACAATGTCGGCAAGTGCCTGAGGACCGTTACCGATGATGTTTATATCCTTTACTGGTGCAGTAAGCTTGCCATCCTCAATAAGATGACCGCTCTTGACGAAGAAAGTGAAATCTCCCTCGCCGATCTTTACCTGACCGTTCGAGAACTCATCAACATATATTCCATGCTTTACAGAAGCTATAATTCCTTCCGGATCTGCATTGCCGTTTTCCATATATGTCGCACGCATTCTAGGAATAGGATTATATCTGAAGTTCTCACGTCTTCCGTTGCCGGTAGATGCTATTCCATACCATGCAGCGCTGATCCTGTCGTGAAGATATGAAGTGAGTATGCCATCCTTGACCATATAAGTCTTTTCTCCTGCTACTCCTTCGTCATCATAATTTCCTGATCCTCTGTTATATGCAAGTGTGCCGTCGTCCACTACGCTGACATTCTCAGGGCATACCCTGCTGCCTATCTTGCCAGAGAATATCGACTGCCCCTTACGGTTGAAATCGGCCTCGAAGGCATGACCCATCGCCTCGTGCAGCAATATGCCTGAGGCACCGGCTCCCATGACCACATTCATCTTACCTCCCTTAGGTCTGATAGCGGCAAAACGTTCGTCGATTCCTCTCACGATTTCCTGAGCGATCTCATGTCTGAGCTGTTCGCAGATCATTTCTGCTCCTTTTCTGAAACTTCTGGATACGCTCTTGTTTTCTGTCCTTCCATCCTGCTCGAAAACAGCGGTTGCAGTGACGCTACCCATAGGTCGGGAATCTGTTGTGAGTTCACCGAGGGAATTGAACATCATCACATCGCTCACTGAAGATGAAAGTCTGATGATGACCTTGACTATTCTGCTGTCTTTCGAGAAAATTTCCTTCTCCAGGTCACGGATAAAAGGCAGGAAGGCATCAGCCTCTTTTTCTCTCCAGCTTGTGCATGAAGGATAAAAATCGGACTGCCTGTTACATGCTGCTGCGTATGCTCGGCTGGAATCAGCTCCAAGAGCGATTGCCGAAGCCGCCTCTGCTGCCTTTATCATATCGCTCATCGCAGTGTTCTCGGAATATGCGTATCCGGTCTTTTCCCCTTTGAGCACTCGGATTCCGACTCCGAAATCAGTATGGAATCCTCCTGCAGAAACGACACCGTCCTTCATCAGCAGATTGAAGAATGTAGTATATTCGAAATAGAGGTCTGCGAAATCTCCGCCGTGTGCCAGGGCTGTGGCAGTAAGCTTCTCGAGCTGCGGTACGCTTACCTCAAAAGTATCAAGATAGTATTGGATGTCAGTCATTTGCCTTGTTTCTCCTATGTTCCTTCTGTACAGCTGCATGTCTTTCCACTGCAAGCTGTCTTATTTTCTCGTATGTTGCCTCATCCTTGATGTTTATGACATCCTCTTTCGAACCTTCAGCTATGACTCTGAAAGGAATCTGAGAATTGTCTGCAAGAATCCATCTGTCACATATCGGGGCATAGTCATGGAAAAAATAATCAATACCCACAAAGTATCGTCTCCTGATTGTTTCCTCAGGTATGTCATGACCTCCTGTGCCTACCCTGGCTGCAACTCTTTCCACTGCAAGATCCGGGGAATTGAGCCAGAAATACAGCAAGGTTATCGTGTAACCGGCATTCTTGGCCATGTGAATGGTTTTCATCAGGGTACGGGTAGCCAGTGTCGTCTCTATGCCAAAGTCCATCTGTTTCTTGAGCAGATATCTGATCTTCAGGAGCATATACCTGCTTGCCTGAATCGAAGCCTTTTCCGGATTGAAGGGCGACAGACCCTTTGCGAATTCATCTGAATTCACGAACTCGCTGCATTCCAGCATTTCCGGAAGCATGGAATATGAGGCTGTGGTCTTACCTGCTCCATTGCAGCCTGATATGATATAAAGCCTTGGCATATAATAAATTATAAATCTTGTATAAACTGCGTTGCTGCTTATCTCTTAAATCATCTTCCCTGATGAGTGACTCCGTATCCGAATAATGCGAAATCACCTTTGCATGGATCTTCCGGCCAGATCTCCTTGAATGCGTCAGTGATTTCCTGAGCGGTGACTATATCCTTCTGTCTGCGTCCAGTCAAGCCTAAATCCGTTGCCTGAGTATATACATGTACATCCAATGGAAGCACAAGGGCTGTCTTGTCTGACTTTTTCCATACTCCCAGATCGACCTTTCCGTCATCCCTGACAAGCCATCTGCGCATCATGTTTATCTTCTTGTTCGGTGCCTTGCGGTCCTCCTTCTGTCCGAAAATCTGAGTCCTGATTTCCGCATCCGTCATGCCTTCAATGCTGTCTCGGCTGCTGTATATATCCTTGAGCCTTCCGCATATACCGGCAAATTCGCTCCATTTTATGGTTCTGTGCAGACTCGCATCTTCATTGCGATAATCCTCGCTCATTACATAGTCGTATGGTCTCCACTGCATCTCATCGAACATCCTGCCGCAATCGCGCACGATCATCGCCCTTCTGCCCCATGCAAGATGAGATGAGAGCAGAGCGGCAATCTCAATATCAGCCAACACTGCTTCTCCTCTGGAAAATCTGCGCGCAAAGTCGGTCGGGAAGATTATAGGATCCTCCTGAAAGTATTTTGGGTCGTTATATTCCTCCGCCCAGGCGATGAGAGTTTCTTTGATTTTTCCGTCCATAACAAACTACAAATATAATAAAAATGGTCAGTTACCATTGATGTAACTGACCATAAATATCAAGATATTCGGATCTGCTTATTTTGTTGCAGCCTCAAGCTTCTTCATGATTGCAAAGATGAAGATTGCCGATACAAGGCAAAGTGCGATGAGGAGAGTCCAGATACCCCACAATGGAAGCTTGTCCCAGAGGAGGGCAGGGATGGAAACGAGGTAGTTTCCGATTGCAGTCGCTGCGAACCAGCAACCCATCATCATACCCTTGTACTTAGGAGGAGCTACCTTTGAAACGAATGAGATACCCATTGGAGAAAGGAGAAGCTCTGCAAAAGTGAGTACAAGATATGTTGAGATGAGCCAGTAAGGTGATACGAGGTCAGGGCTTACTGTTCCACCGAGTTCCTTAGGTGAAGCAAGGCCGAATGAACCGAGAGTAAGGATCATGAAGCCTGCTGCCGCAACGAACATACCGAGACCGATCTTACGTGGAGCTGATGGCTCCTTGCCCTTCTTTGCAAGTGCACCGAAGATAGCAAGTGATACAGGAGTGAGAGCTACCACATAGAATGGGTTGAACTGCTGGAAGTCTGAAGGAAGGATGTTCACGACAGAAGGCATTCCGAAGTAGAATGCAGCTGCACCGCCCCAAAGAAGGAGTGTGATGATACCTGAAGTAAGCTTGCCCTTTCCTGTCTCTGACTGGAACATTCCGAAAAGTGTATATACTGAAGCTGCGATGAATACGAGGCTCCAGATGTTGAAGCCGATACGCATGATGCCGTCAGCAGTATTTGCAGTATAGTCACGTGCGAAGAATGTCATGGTCATACCGTTCTGGTGGAATGCCATCCAGAAGAAGATTACTACAGCAAACACGAGAAGAAGCGCAGTGATACGGCTCTTTGTCTGCTCAGGAGTGAGCTCCATCTCAGCAGATGGGTTGGCAGCCTGTGCCTGCTTTGCATTTACGTCAGCGTGCTTGAACCATGCACGGCAGCTGTAGTAGATGATGACTGAAACGATGAGTGATACACATGCAACAGCGAAACCGTAGTTGTAGGCAGTAGAAAGCTTCTCGATGTAGAAGTTGCTGAAGTCGATCATGTTCATGCCTGCAGCACCCGGCATTGTAGCAGCGAGTGAAGAAAGCTTGTCCATGTTCTCAGCGCTGATGCTTCCGTCAATGCACTGGTGAGCGAGAGCAGGGATACCTGCATCATAAACGAGACCTGTCTTGTTGAGGAAGAAGTTTGTCACCGCCTTGGCAGCTGTAGGAGCGAACATTGAGCCCACGTTGATGGCCATGTAGAAAAGGCTGAACGCAGAGTCGCGCTTTGCAGAATACTTAGGGTCATCATAGAGGTTACCTACCATAACCTGGAGGTTACCCTTGAAGAGACCTGTACCGATGGCGATAAGAGCTAGTGCTCCGAACATGAGAATCTTACCTGCTGCGTCTGGACCTGTAGGGATAGCGAGACATGCATATCCGAGGAACATTACGCCGATACCGGTAGTCACACACTTGCCGTAGCCGATCTTGTCGGCGAGGATACCTCCGATAAGAGGCATGAAATAGACTGCAGCAAGGAAGATAGAATATACCTGACCTGCTACCGCTGCGCTGTAACCGAACTTCGCCTGAATGAAAAGCACGAAGATAGCGAGCATCGTATAATAGCCGAAGCGCTCACCTGTATTGGCGAGCGCAAGGGCAAAGAGTCCTTTTGGTTGACCTTTGAACATATTGCTTTTTTTTATTGATTATCCAATTAGGCTGTAACCTTCTCAAGCCACTTCACCATACCGAACATTACTCCCATTGAAATGAAGCATACGACTGCAAATACAGTCCAGCACTGCCAGATTGGCCATGCGTTGTACATGAGAGGTCCGAGGAAGAGGAAAAGGTTTCCGATAGCTGTCGCTCCGAGCCAGAGACCCTGGCAGAGACCGAGCATGCTCTTAGGAGCTACCTTAGATACGAATGAAAGTCCGAGTGGAGAGATGAAGAGCTCAGCCACTGTGAGGAAGAAGTAAGTAGCGATAAGTACCCACCAGTGTGCCTTGTTTGCCATCTGCTCTGCGATAGGGAGAGCCTTGTATGATTCAGCTGAAGGATAGCCCTTGAGTACTGAGAAGATTGCGAGGAATACGAATGCCAGACCTGCGATAAGCATACCGATGCCGATCTTTCTTGGAGTTGAAATCTCCTTTCCACGACGTGCGAGGGCGGCGAAGATCGCCATGATCACAGGAGTGAGGACAATCACGAAGAATGGGTTGATTGCCTGCCATACTTCTGGGGCAACTGCAGATGAGTCAACGAAGTCTCG
>JAEIGA010002737.1_pt1 | contig 27941 bp, 26 predicted proteins | sample 9270691 | NCBI WGS metagenome assembly JAEIGA01 (sample SAMN17057246, study PRJNA624740) | gut metagenome | biome: biome; isolation source: fecal sample | host: Bos grunniens | place: China: Xizang | collected 2019
GGCTTATTTATTTGGTACATCAAACTCTTCGTTTGCTTTCTTTGCTACATCTCAAGAACTTGCTTCAGAAAACTTAGAGAGATTGAAAGCACAAAGAGAGTTATTACCACCATTCCTGAGATTAAGAGAAGAATGTGTTATCGATGCCATATTAGGTACTAGGGATAATGAAATAGACAACGTTAGAAAAATATATAATCCTTTAACAAAGAATACTATAGTAACAAAACCAAAAGCTAGTAGTAAAGAAGCAGCTATAAAACTAGGAAGGGGTAATACATTACCTATTACGTACTCTGATGAAACAGAATTTACAGATTACATAGACGAGATAGTTAAAGCGGCTGGACCTGCATTTTCAACAGCTTCAGAGAATGCTAAGCGAAATGGTGCAGCATATTGTCGTATATTTAGTAGTACACCAGGGGACTTAGATAGTGCAGCGGGTCAAGCAGCTCAGAGAATACTTGATAAAACTTGTCGTTGGACTGAAACATTTTATGATTTAGGTCCTGATAAAGCAAAAGAAATAATAGCGGCTAATTCAGAAAATAATATAGTGTATATAGAATATTTCCACACACAATTAGGATTAGGTGAAGATTGGTTTAGAAAACTATGTGCATTAGTCAACGGTGACCCAACTGCAATTAAAAGGGAATTGTTATTACAAAGAATCAGAGGTAGTAAAGATTCTCCTTTTAGTGAAGAAGATTTGATGGCTATACAAGAAATAAAACCTATTGTTATAGAAGAACATTATATAATGGATATATACCAATTAAATGTATATAAAGCATTACGAAAGGAATTTCCTTATTTAGTTGGAGTCGACGTTGCTACAGGGGTAAATAACGATAGTACTGCTGTGTCAATTGTCAACCCATATACTTTACAAGTAGATGCTGAATTTAGAAGTCCTATAATGAGTTATCCAGACTTAAAAAGATTTTTATATCAATTAGTTAAGAAATATATTCCTAATGCTGTATTATGTATAGAGAAAAACCATGGTGGGGATTCTGTAATACAAGACTTAAGAGAAACTATTTTAAATAGAAATCTTTATCATAGTATGAGTAAAGAATTAGTGGATGATAATAATGCTAAAATAACAAACGGGCATATAGAAAGAGAAGTGGAACGAAGAAGAAGTTATGGTGTGTTTACTGGAAAGAATTCGAGAGCATTAATGATAGATTTATTATTCTTAACAGTACAAGAAAATAAAGATAGAATAACATCACATTTTATAATAGATGATATACTTAAATTAGTTAGAAAGAACGGAAAAGTACAAGCAGCTCAAGGAGAGCATGATGATAGTATAATGTCATATTTAATCGCATTATATGTTTACACATATGGTAAGAATTTAAACAGATGGGGAATCATACAAGGTATGAAAGAACCTGGTTCTGAAAATGATGATGGAAATGCACAAGAAGAAGATGCGTATCAATATATGTTAGATAATTTATCTGAAGAAGATATGATGTTCTTCCAAGCCCAAATGATGGCTACAAAATCAAGTAATAGTTATGATATAGCTAATAGGAAAGAGATGAGTTTTTACAATAGACAATCAGAAAAAATAGATAAAGATATAAATGGGTTAACTCGAGTTGAAGATGTTGACCAAGAGGATTTTAATTATGATTATGACAGAAGAAATGAAAATAAAGATCCTTGGGCTTTAGATGGATTTGATGATTTAAATGATTGGTAAAATAATAGGGTTTATCCCTATTATTTTTTATTTCGACATTAACAGTTATTTAGATACAAAATATAGAAAAGGAGAGTAAAAAATAATATGATACGAGATGATGAGTTTATAAATGGTTTTGATTTAGATAGGATATTAGGGGATTTACCTATAGATATAATAAAGGAAAACATAAAAACTCAAATAGATGATCCTTTGATATTTGCAATGGATCAATGTGATCAATTCTATCAGACTATGGACGAAGCATCTAATGAGTTTGATCATATTGACGAGTATAGACATGAGATAGAAGAATTGAAAGACGATTTTAATATATTTTTAGGGAATGAATTAAATAATAAATTCAACCTGGGTATAGATATGGAAAACATGCAATCGTATGAACTTGAAAGTATTGTTAAAGCAGGATATAGTTTTTTTGTATTAGATCTTAAAGAAAATGTAACTAGATTTATAACTAATTATATTTTATCAAATAAGACATCTATATATGAACTATTTAATGATAGTTATAAACGAAAAGATGTTACAACAACGAATATGAAAAAACTTACCAAGAATAGAGAAGATGTTGTAATACTTTCTAATATAATTTCAGTAATATATCATGTATTAGATCTAGAGCATGATCCAGAAGATTTCATGCAATTAGCAATGGAACCAGGAGAGTACAACGGTTCTATACTTTATGAAGCAGTACATGATTTCAGAATAAGCAATAATTTTGTTCAGGATATACTTTCAGAAATAAAGTATAATCATAATGACTATATAGATGAAATAGCATCCGATATAGTATTAGCGATGAGAGATGATTTAAATACTGATTCAATAGAATAAAAAATGGGAGGGTAACATATTATGAACTTAAATCAATTAAACACAGATGCATTAAAAGCCGTACAAGAATGTAGAGAAAAATACTTATTTGATATTGAAGAATTATTTATTCAAATGACAGAAGGATTTACTGATGAAACATTTGATAAAATGTCTGACGGTGAAATAATAGGATTTAATAACTATGAAAAAGGTAAATGTATATTAACAGAACCTGATTTCGATAATAAACATGAATTAGCAGAATACTTAAGAGCATTTTTTAAATTTTTCGTTAATACGAATAATTTTAATAAAGAATTAGATGAACAAATGGAAGAATTGAATACCATAGTCGAAGAGTCACAGGAAGAGATAGATAAGATAATTGATGAAGAGAATCCAGTATATGTAATTAGAAATAGAATAAACGAAGCAATTGAACAATTAGAAAATGAACCAGAATTAAATATGGAAAAATATATAAAAGTAATACAAGCAAAAGACACATTTGAAGAAAGTTTTAATTTAAGACGTATAAAAGAATTATATAAAACAATAGATCCTGAAAATTTAAAATCAGACGCACAGTCAGTGAGATCAATGGATATGTATAAAGATTATTTAAAAGCACAATCTAAATTAGGAATCAAATACGATATAGTTCAAATACATGATTTAGAACTTAGATTTTTACCAGAAGAATATCATGAATTAAACAATTTATTTATATTTGCGTGTATGAAATATATAAGAAAAGCAGCAAAAACTGGCGATAAAGATGATGCATTTTTTATATCACAATTAACAAGTAATCTATATATGTTACACACAGATAAATTACCAGGAGAGTATAAAGATATATTATTAGAAAATATAGAAAAATTTTTAGATATAGTTAGATAATAGGCGAAAGCCTATTATCTTTTTTTGTCGTAAAAAACAATATCATAATAAATAAATTAAAATGGAGGGATTATATTGTTAAAAGCAAATGTAATTAAAAAAGACGGGTTTATAGTTTTAAATTGCCCATATGCTGAATTCTATGTTCCTAAGCAATATCTTGAATCAGGATTAGCTGAAGATAATGGTGAGACATTTAATGCTTTTGGATTAATGTATTTAAGAACATTTTCAGCAAATGAAAAACCTAATGAATATGAAATATTAAAAATTCCTAACATGCTTTCTTTCTTCCCTAACGATAAAGAAAATAGAAAAATAACTATTGGAAACGATAAGGAAGATGATTATATAGTATTAAAATTTTTTAAAGGAGATAAATTGTTTCAAGAAAAGATAAGATGTGATAGTGCAGCACCTGAGAACTTCCTTAATATGGTACTTGGTGGTAAAATACCTAAGAATATACCATATGATAAAGTTCTTGAAATATTCCTAAAAGTATTTGAACAAAATAAAGTTAAACTACCTGTTCCATCTATAATGTTAGAGATGATATTAAGTGAAGTTTATCGTTATAAAAATAGCCCATCTCTTAAATATGGTCAATTCTTAGCTAAGAACTTTGACCCTAATAAAAAACAATTAGATTATTCAATGGCTAATGTTAGAAGTATTTGTGCAAACAACAGTTCATTTGCTGGTGTATCATTTGAAAACTTTGATGAAATGGTAACATCTGCTATAAATACTAATAAATACAGTAGAAAAGAAACACAATCACCGCTAGAAGAGGTTATAAAATATTAGTAGTTTGCTTAATACAATACATTAATAGGGGTAAATGTACTATTTACATGAAAGCTGTATTGAACAATTATTTAAATTTAAATAATAAAAAAGTTTAAAGGAGGAAATAGAAAATGTATGTAAGTAACAAAGCTAACATAATTGATTACGATCATCCATTTAATGTCACATTGATAAATGACAACTCTGGGTTTGACAGATCAAAAACTGATGCTGTTTCTAGAGTTAATTTTTTAAATGTGTTCATGTGTGGAAAAGGTAGAGATAATAAATTATTAAGAATAACATCAAAAGCTGAATTTATTAGAGAGTTCGGTATACCAAATGCTGAAAAATATGGTCAGGCAGTATTAAATGCTTATGCATCTGTAATAGACCAATATTCTCATGCATACTGCATGAGAGTAATGCCAATGGATGCTTGTTATTCGAATGTAGTTGTTTCTGCTAAATATAAAGTTAATGACGAAGGTAATTTTGAAATAAAATTAGTTTCTGACAGTTTCGGAAGCGTTAAAGGTGAAGATGGATTTATTGTATTATTTGAAAATAGATTAAAAGAAGAAGCAGATGAAGCTGGATATAAAACAGTACCTCTATTTGCTGTAAGATGTTTAGGTAGAGGATCATATGGTAATGGTTATAGAATAAGAATGACAAATGTATTCTCAAAAAGAAACCGTGGATACAGAACTTATAGATTAGAAGTGTTAGATGCAGATAACGGTAATGTTGTTACAGAATCTTTCGAAGGATGTTTATATGATCAAACAGTAAATTCTAGATCTTTATCATTCTATGATGTTCTTGAAGGTGAAGAGATATTCTCAAGAATAATAGGATTTAATTTATTCGAAGATGCTGTTGAAATGATGTATGATGAATATAAAACTTTATTTGACCCAGGAACTGTTCCTGTTGAATCATATAAATTATTTGACCCTATATTCGGTACAACAAAAGATCAAGAAAAAGCACCTAAATTAGTTATAAATAATAGTGAATTAGCTCTAGATAGATTAGAAGGTGTTCCACTAAGAAACGGTAATGACGGTTCATTAGAAAATCCTGGTGAAAAATCTGTTGATGAAATAATCGAAAGATTATACATAGATGCATTCCAAGGTAATATAGATAAAGCAATATTATCTACAAGAAGAACACCTGTTAAATTTATGCTTGATGCGGCATTCCCATTAGCAGTTAAACGTGAGATGGTTAATCTTGCATTAAGACGTTATGACTGTTTAGTATATCTTGATGCTGGATATATAACTAATCATGAAGAAGCATTAATATATGGTGATGAAACTTTTGACTTAAATTATAGAATAGTTTCTAAATCATATCAACATTACAAAATAAGAGACCCATTTACTGGTAAGAGAATACCTGTAACTATGACATATGATTTAGCTTGTAACTTAGCTAGACATATAGATGAACATGGATTAAATATACCATATACTGGTGAATTATATGCTACATTAAGAGGTGCTGTTAGAAATTCATTAGTACCTATATTAGATGAATGTGATGAAGAATTAAAAGAAAAATTATATGATTTAAGATTAAATTATTATGAAGCTATAGCAGATAACGTGTTTGCTAGAGGAACTCAACAAACTGCACAAGATACTGAAACTGATTTAAGTGAAGAAAATAACATGATAGTTACTCTTGAAATAAAAGATATAGCTGAAAGAGAAACTATATCAAGACGTTATAACTTTGCTGAACCTAACGATAGAAGATTATTTACTGAAATGTTAAATGAAAGAATAAGATTTGTTAGAGAAATGGTTAGAGAAGTTAAAGTATTCTACGATATGTCAGCAGAAGAAGAAAAACGTTCTATAATACACTGTTATATAGAAGTAATATTCAAAACTATGGCTAAATCTTCTATAATCGAAATAAATATAAATAAAAGGGTATAATGAAAGGATTGGTGATTAACAATGGCAAGAGATAGTCATAAAACGCTTCAAAGCAATATTAAAAACAATTCAACAGACATGACTGGATATTCATTATTCCTTGGTGGTTTAAATGTTAAACGTGCTGCGTTGGAACAATACAATGTTTTAAAAACTGGTAAAGCTAGATTATTCTTAACTAAAATGCCTAAATTCATGGAAGCTATTATGCCAAACGCAACTAAAAACTTTAAACATGTAATGGAATATGGATTTATGAATGTTGATGGTATACAAGATTTAACAATGGAATTCGACCAAATAACTGGTGGATATGCTGGTAGATCTTTTGAAATACCTACAATATTAAAAGATGATACTCAAGAAATAACTGTAAAAATTCTTGAATTTAGTGGTTCTCCAATGAGAGAATATATAGAAATGTGGTTAACTGGTGTATCTGACCCTAACAGTGGTTTAACTCACTATCATGGTAAAGCTATACCTTATAAAGATAATAATGATTGGGTAACTGATATAGAAGTTTCTCAAGCTAACCATACAATGGAAGCATTTTATGTTGTAACTGACCAAACTGGATTTAATATAGAATTTGCATGTATGCTTTGTAATATGTTCCCTAAAGGAATAGCAAGAAATCAATTCAACTATTCTTCTGGAGAAGCTCCACATGTTGAATTAGATTTAGCATTTACTTGTACAATGTATACATCTCCTGATATAAATGCAGTTGCTCAATTATTACTTAATAAATATAGAGTACTTTACAACTTCTTAGATTTCAAATCAGATACAGCTGATTATTCTGATGAAGCTCAAACTGATGGAACTACAGTATCAACACCATATCTTGATGATACTAAATTCCCTGCTCCACAAATCAAAGACTGGACTTTCGGAGAATAATAATATATGTAGAATACCAATTTGGTATTCTACATATTTTTTAGAAACTAAAATCATCATTAGATCCACTATCGTCACTACTTGATGTATCAGACGACATACTTTCATCAGGATTTTCCTGTTTCTTTTCTATTTTTCTAGCTACGTTGTTTAATTTGATTTCTGATACTAATTCATCAACAGTTTCCCAAGGTAACATTGGTAATACTCTTCTAGAGAATAATTTTTTAAATTCATCTTTAAAAAAGCTAGTATCTTCAGTCTCTTCACTGTATTCACCAAATTCCACTTTAGTAACGAAATCTAAAATTTGATCACCGTATCCCATTATATCAACTAAATTGTTATTAGGTAATGTTTTAGGTCGCATTAATGTATATGTGAAGTTTGCTATATCTTCTAATTCAAATTCAGTACAATATACCATTAGTTTTTGATACATTTCAGTTAATTGTTCATTGAAATTATCTTGATATAACATAACTCTTCGTAATTGTTTTGCGTTAGCCATTACTAATGTCTTAGCAAAATCTGCCTCATTGATATAATTCATTATTACAGAAGGTACACCAGTACCATTTATATATGCTTGTTTTAATTGTTCCATTAAATCTTCTTGCATATTAACGTCCTGTCCTTGTATTACATCCCAAGATAACCCTCTCTCACCTGATTCCCCTTCGGGAATAAATAGATCTCTACCAGTACCTATCTTACTATATATAGAAGAATAGTCCATTAAATCTCCTATACCTATCTGTTTAGATTTCCATTGTTTTGCTATATCCATTGTTTTATTTGCAAAGTTTTTATCTATACCAGATGTTTTAACGTATGTTACTACAGTATCTTGAGATTTAGTTAAATATGTTACCATATTAAATACCAATAAAGCTAGATATAATTTAGCGTAGAATAATGATTTGAATAACATTGATTGTCCGTTACCATTTTCATCTTCATTTATAGAGAATCTACATATATTATCTGCTGGTATGAATTGGTAATGTAATTTACGTTTATACATGTCATTGAACAATAAAGAGTTTATTATAACATCTTTGAATTCTTTATTATCTTCAAGATATTTTTTATCGAATGAACGTATAACTGCATCTGCTATATTTGCTATTACGTTTTGTTGTTTTTCTGTATTATTAGTAACATCACCTAATACATTAGTAAATCTTCTACCATGACTACAATGATGTTGGTGATTTGTTATATCTAATTCAGCATCATGGATGTAATAATATCCTATAGTATAATTTAATAGTTTAACAGGAATGATCTTTTTAGGATCTAGCATTTTTATATAACATCCTTTAACACCACTCCAGTCATCCATTTTCATACTTTTTACACCATCACTAAATCCTAATGTGCTATATTTATCTTTAACACCTTTTTTCTCTTTCTTATCTTTTTTCTTAAGATTTTTTAACATATTTCCTAAATTATTGAAATCTTGTAAATCTTTCATAGCTCCTATCATACCTTTGTTCTCTAATAAAGGTAATGGAACATTTGTATTGTTAACTTTTACGTTTTCTGAAACATAAGCCACTACATCTTCTGCTTTTAGATTTTTATAGTCTGGATTAGACTTATCTAAATCTAGACTTTCTAATAGTGATTCTGCAGCCATAGCCTCCATGCTTGCTCCATTTGTCATTTCAAGTTTTCTCTTTTGAGCATTTTCATAAAGTTGTTGCTCAGGTATTATATAAACATAATATTCACCATACTTTAATGTTTTTGGAATTATATGTTCCCTTATTAGATAATTAAGTTTATAATCTTTTTCCATTCTTTTAACATCTTCTATTAATTCATCATATTCTTTAGAATCATCACCGTCTAACGAAAAAGATAAAGATCTTGATATTTCTGACCCAAGATCATCTGCTGCAACTATATCATCCCTAGTAGTATTTATAGCTTCATTTAACTCAGCTAACTGTTCAGTTATTATTTCTAAGTCTTGGAATAATAATTGTTTATTTTTAAATCTTTCTTCAAACGTACTAAATATTGCACCGTCTTTAGATAAAAATAATCGTTCTAATGAATCGTCGTTTGTGTTACCTGCTAATGATTTAAGTGTAGAATCTCCTGTATTTTGTATTGTATTCAATAAAAAACGAGAGATGTCATTTTCTCCACCATATTTTTTCATTTCATCTAAATCATAATTCATTACCCTATCTACTTTATCAGTAAGATTTTTTATCTGATCTGTATGACTATCTTTATCCGTATCATATGTGCTTATTGATAGTTTTTTATATAAATCTTTAAATAATTCTTGTAATCGTTCATTGTCTTTTTCATTTATAACATTATCTTGTTTAGACTTATTTTCAGCCATATTATTCAACTCCTTTAACCAAATTAATTCCTCCATTATTACGTAATTGTTTCAGAAGGTAAAAAAATAAGTACTCATATGAGTACTTATATAGTAAATTCACCACTATATCCAGGTCCAGTTAGATTTCTATAATACACCATTTTTTCATAACTCATAGGTATATAATGGTTTACATCAACACCAACATTAACACCATATGGTTTTATGAATGCTAGATCATGAACGTGACCAAATAGATTGAACATGCTTGGATCATGTTTAGATGGTTGATGGATCATATTAATTTTAACTCCATCACATTCTATTATCGCATTATATTCAAATACTTGTTCAAATCCTGCTGCTAATAACATTTCTTTAGTTAATCCATTCTTTACTTCATGGTTACCCATTATCAATCTTATTCTACCATTTAGTTTTTTCAATATATCAAGATTACCAAAGTCACCAAGATGGTATACTATATCATTAGGTTTTATATATTTATTCCAGTTTTTAATCATTGCTTTGTCCATTTCATTTACAGAATCAAATGGTCTACATGTTACTACTCTAGTTTTATCACGACCAAAATGATTATCACTTGTAAACCATAAATGTTTTAATTGGTCACCATTAAATTTTTCTATCTTGTTTTCTTCTAATAAAGTTAATTTTTCCATGTATATAGTTTGTATATCTTTCATAATAACACTCTCCTTTATAAATTTGTACTATCTAAAAACAAATAAATAGAATGAGAACCTAACGGTTCTCATTCTCTAAACAGTTGCCCCATAATATATGTTGTATTCTGTTTAAATATAATTCCAGTTCTTCTTCACCATCGATATTTGATATACCAAAATGATAATATGCTTCTCTAGTATCTTTGTAGTATTCTAATACTTCTTTTTCTAATTGAATTAAATTTTCCAATTCCATATTTTTTAATTCACTTAAAGAATGAAAATGTGCTTTATTTAACATATATAAATACCTCCTATTATATTAATGAATTATATTATTATTTCTCATGACTCATTAATATAATATGGTTTTGAAATATCGTAAATTACATTAATTTAAATCCATGAATCTATAAATATAATATACATTCATTTCAAACGTTAGTTCATTCTTTTTATTTCTTTCTTCTACGTGATTTTTAAACAATCCATAAAAAGTCCCATCGTTTAAATCACTTGCATTAAATTCAAATGAAGTTGCTTTATTTATTGCTGGAAATAATTTATGTGTTAATATTAAATCATATCTATCTTTTTTAATATTTATAAATTCTTTATTATTAAATCTTTCTAACAGTTCGTTTAAATTACAAGTATAATTTACATTATTTATTATTTCATCCATATATCCAAAATTTATTTTTTTATCTTTTTCATAATATCCGATTATAAAATCTTTTTCTGTTGTAGATATTACTAAATTATTCATATCATCTGTATAATATCCAGTTATCTTTGTCTTTCCACCTTTTAAACATTCTGATACCTTTCCTGTGTTCAGTTTAAACAAAACATTTGGTTCAATATTAAATAATTTATTGAGAGAAGTGTAACAATACACTCTCCCGTTTTTTATTTTACTTTCCACACAAAATGCTAACCCTGCATCGTCTATATAAACTTCATCAAATAATAATTTTAATATTTTAATATTATTTTCTAAATCTTTTAAAAAACTTGATTTGACCTTCTTATCGACATTTGCAAATATAACTTCCATATAATACCTCCTTAATCTCTTCTATAATTATTATCTTCTGGTATTATTTTGTCTACGTCTTTATTAAAATGTATTGCAACCATTTTTAATATCTCTGTTGTATTTGGTAAGTTCATCCAACGTACACCAGTCATTACTGGATTTTGACATAATATATTTTCTATTATATCTTTACCTGAATCATATTTATCACCTTTATCATTAAACATTTCAAATGCTGTATATCTATCATAAACTTTTTCCTTTAATGATATTTTACCTACTAATGTATGAGGTGCTAAATTATGTGCTATTTTAATACTTGGATAAAGTGATGTATAGTCAAAGTCTATTACATACTTTCTCATAAATTTATTCTTAATTCCGTTTATTTCCATACCATTCTTTTCACTGTTTAATAGAGGATCTGCTACTAATGCTCCAGAGAATTTTTCTTCTTCTTCCTCTTCTGGTTCATTAAAATCCCTTTCATAATCTATATTTATATTATTACCTATAATATAACCTTGTTTTAAATAATCAACATAACATCTATTTCTTAATAACGCAGTTTGGCTAAATACTTTCTTATAAGGTACACTATTCATTATAGATCTTGTATATAAGTTATCTAAGTCACTTGTTTTTCTTTCTATACCATATTGTAACAGAACGTCTTTTATATTGTATAATAGGAATTTCTTATAATTTACATATGGTAATGTCTTGATGTTTGCTTCTTCAGTATAATCTAATTTTTCATCTCCTAATTCTTCTTTACCTATAACATTAAGTCTAACTGAACCTAATTCAGATTTACCTTTACGAACTTGTGCGTACACTATCATTTGGTCAACCCAAACTGTATAATCTGATATAGTGAACCAGTCTTTCTTTAATTTTGCTGTAAAGTTCTTTCTATCTTCATAATAATAACATTTCTTTAATTTAAATTCAGGATGACACATTATATCCGCTGGATTATATCCTAATTCTTTTATTCTATCCATCATATAGTTCGCATCGAAGTTCATATTCCAAAAAGTTATAAAATCTCTTTTTAAAATATGAATTAAATTAAAATAATCCATTAACATTTTTATTTCATCTTTTTCATCATAAAACATCACTTTGTAATCAAATGATCCATATGATTCATCGAACATTGTATGACATTCATTCACAAATCCTTCTAGGTCATTTTCCAATTCTTCTATTTGTGGATTCTTATCATTTCTTAATGCAAATGTATAACATACTCTGGTTTTTTCATCTATTAATGTTATTGCATTTATTGGTGCTTCACCATTTGCAACCATTCCTTCTACATTTATACCGTCAACCTCTATATCTGAGTATAACTTATCTATAGGTTTTGGTCTATCATTTAAATAATGACAAGAAAATTGTATTCTATAATAAGATTCTGGATCATAATCACTTGCCATTACATATTTATATTTATGAAGATTTTTCATTGCTTTTCTATTTCTATTATTTTTACATTGGTTATAATAATTTAAATATTGCCCACCTGCTATTTTTGCTATATCACCAGGTGCATTTTTACAACTTATAGGTTTTATCTCAACTTGTTCTAACGGTAGAACATATTTTGGATAATCGTAATTTTGATATTCTGGTTTTGTAAAATATACATCCATATTTGGATTTACTATCGTTTATAAATGTTTTTGTCCTGTTGTTAAATCTTTATAAACTATATCCAAAGTGTCAGTCCAATTCGTATCAGGACTTGGTTGATTATATATAATATTAATTAACATAATATCATCTTTTTTACTATGTTTTAATTTTAAAAATTCCATATAATATATTACCTCCTTAAAATTTTATCTGATATTATTTTGTTAATTTACTAATTAATTTTAATGAAAAGACAATATTATAATAACTAATCTAAAGGAGGTAATATATATGTACGACGATTTACAAAACGATAATAACTTATCAGACAACACTAATTTTGATTCAAGTTATTATGAAGAAGAAAATTTTATAGAAGATTACGAAAAGATGATGGCTGATTTAGACGATCAAGATCCAATGGATATAATACCAGAAATGGACGATTGTGTTCTTGAAGCCTTAGATGGTTGGGGTGAATATTATTACGAAGAAGAACAGATAACAGATAGATTAGCCAAACAAGGTAAGAACTCTCACAAGAAATTTAAAGAAGATGAAAATGAATTTAAAAAAGAATTCTCCGATGAATTAGCGATGTTATATGATTTGCTGGATGAAGCCAATAAATTTAATAAGAAATTAGTTAAGAAATATGATAGTATCGATGGAAGTAAAGCTAAAGGTACATCAAAATATCTTAATGATTTAATAGCTTCTGTAATAACTTCAAATACAAATAAATTACAAATAATAAAAGAAATAACAAGCTTAAAGAAAACTATACAAGAATTAAAAATAAAATCAGATGGTAAAAAAGCAGGAGCTGATACTTCAAGTATAGAAGGTCAAGCTAATAGTTTCTTTAAAGATATAATGAGCGTTGGTCGTAATAATTTCGTATCAGCACTTAATGGTGACCCTGATAATAATTTTATAGACATGGAATATTCTGATGATATGGATATAGAATATGCCAGTACATTACCTGATGTAAATGATTATGTACATGATAAGATAAATGAAAGACTTTTGGAATCTAGTACAAGAGCAGTAGATGCTGAAAAATATATAATGTACGAACATTTACGTCCAGAATTAGTCGTTTTCTTTAATGTGTTAGATAATACATGGGAAGTCGTTGCATTAGATAAGGATGGTCAAAAAATTATAGATTATCCTGTACCTGATCGTAAAACATTAGGAAAATGTAAATTCTCATCTGATAATAGATATATGACAGATGCATATGGAAGAAGTTATAAAGTAGTAGAAAAATATAATTAATGAAGAATAGGATATCCTATTCTTCATCATCTTTTTTATGTCTTTTTAAGTTTAGTTTATAATATCCATCATTTATAACGAATAATATAAATGTACTCCATATCCAAACATTCTGGAAGTTGCCACCTCCAAATAATTTGGCTATTATCCATCCATATACTAAACAAACTATCAATAATGATATACTCATAAAATACCTCCTTAAGGTTTAAATATTATATTTGCATTTTTATAATTATCAATATCTATATCACCTGTTAACATTAAATCAATACTTTCATTATCAAATACATTGTTATGTGATATTATGAATATCTGTTCTGAATTTACTTGTTCTATAAATGAATATAGTACTCTTATAAATTCTTCTCTGTTACGTGTATCTAATGGTCCGTCTAATTCATCTAAACAAATTATATCATACTTAGTCATAGATTGTATTATTAATGATAAAGATAATACTATTGATATAAAACTAGACTCACCTTGACTTGCCATTACTATATCAGGAACTCTTACTCCTGATTTAACAAATGGAATTCTGAATTCATTTTCGTCTATTAAAAATCCTTCTATTTGTAATTCACCGTCATATATTGTATCCAATAAGTTATTCATCATTATAGGACAGTTCTTAAGATATACTTGTAAGAATATTAAAGGAATACCTTTAGATGAATTTAACGCTTCTTTTATTTTTTCAGCGTCTTCGAATAACAATTTTAATGCAGTGTATTCAGTAATTAGATTTTCATATGTTTCCATATTAAACATTATCTGATTCTTTTTAGATACAAGATTATTTAAGAAGTCTGTTACTTGTCTTAGTTTACATTTACAATCATTTATATTTTCTAAAAGATATTCTTTTTCTCTTTTAAGTTCTTGTATTTCTATTCTTCTTAATCGAAGTTCATTATGTCTTTCCAACATAGAATCAATTGAATCTTTTATTACTAATGCTTTGATTATTTGTTCTGCATTCAATGTTAATTCTTCTATTCTTTTTTCAATATCTATTTTGAGTTCAGTGTTTGATTCTATTATCTCATTCTTTGAGTCTATTATATCATTTATATCGAGAATTTTGTTCTCTATGTCTATTACATCTAATCCCGAATTTTTTATCATATCATATTCATTAGTAAATGATTCTAAATCTTTTTCGTATTGATTTAATGATTCAAATTTCTCTGCATCATCTATTGCTAAATTTAATAAGTTTATATTTAATACAGGTTTACCTTCAATATAATTTTCAAAACATGAACTCCAATCATATTTAATAGGAATATTATTTTCAGTATAAGTCAATATATGGTTCTTAATGAATATGAGATTATTATATAGATTAAACATTTCTTCATATTTTAGTATTGCTTTATTGACTTTATTTCTTTCTTCTATATATTTATTAAGATTATTCCTTTTACCTACTGTTTCCATGTAGAATTGTCTATAAGGACAATCTTCAGTACATAAATTATCTTCTATAATTTCATAATCTAAGTTCATGTTTTCTATATTGATTATCTCTGCATTTAATCTGTCATACATGGATTTATGTTTTATATTCTGAGTTTCTAATCTTTCCATAAGATTATCTTCAAGTAATATACTATCCATTAATTTCTTTATTTCATCATCTTTGTATATGTTTAAGTCCCTAACATAATCCATAGTTTTAACACAATGGTCTTTTAATATCATTAACTTAGTTTTATCATAATGTGTTCTTCTTGCTAATTCAGTTTTTAATACCGATATTTTCTTTTTATAATCCTCTATCATATTCTTAAGGTTTTTTACTCTCTCCGTAGATGCTGCACGTTTAAGAGATTCTTCTAAATCTTGTTTTTGATTGTAATATATATCTCTCTCAGATATTGCTTTATCTATATTAGATTTATACTCTAATAATTTTATTTCCATTGCTTGTTTTTCTTTTTCATATTGAAGTTCATATTCTTCTTTTGAAATATTCATGTCTCTAACCAACTCTGTAAGGCTAACTGCTGAATTTAATTCGGTTTCCAGTTCAAAATAATTTTTATCGACTAACTGCTCGTCGTCTATTTTTATATTAGAAACTTTATTCTCGAATGTTATTATGTCTCTTTGTAATATATCTTTATCTGTAGTATATTTAATTATTTCTGATTCAGTTATAGATAACTGCTTTTCAAATTCTGAATTATCTTGTACATTGAATTTACTTATCTTATCTGCTGTACTTTTTAATACTGCTCTCATATTTTTATATTCCTCAGATACTTTCTTATAGAATCCATTGTATACTTCTATATCTGAGAATAATTTGGTTGCGAAAGTTTTTCTGTTAGTTGATTTCATGTTAATAAGACTTGTTACATTACTACCTAGTCTCATTAATTTAAGTAAATCATGATCTATCCCTAAATGTTCATTCACTACTTCTTTAAATGATTTGACGTTTCCATTCTCATTTAGTTCCACACCATTTTTAGATATAAAAGATTTTACTGATTTGGTTTTCTTTGAAAACATATAGAAATGCTTTATCACATACTCATCGTTTTTATCTTTTATATGAACTTCCTTGTAACCGTCTTTACCTTCGATTATTAGATTACAATCTCCTCTGACATCCATATTACCTGAGTTCGCAAATGGATGTAATTCTGATAATAAACTAGTTTTTCCACTACCATTCGGTCCACACAAAAGTATTAATTTATTTCGTGATTTATTAAAATCAATTTCAATTTCTGTCTTTTTCATTCCAACCTTAATATTAACAAAGTTCTTTAATTTAAGATATGTTATTTTCATATAAACACCTCCGTAAACAAAAATAAAATTCCAACCAATTGTTTGGTTGGAATTTAAATATTAAAGACTAGTTATAAATACTGTATTTCCTCTTTCACATAATTCGTTGTAATATTTTGCTAAATCAATATTTACTGTTTTATAATGAACTCTAAATCTTTCATCTGTTTCAGTATTTGTTTTTTCATATTCTATTGCACTTTCTTTAACACTTTCAACTATTGACATGTCTACTATAAAAACTTGATCATTTTCACAATGTATTATTAAGTTTTCTCCATAGTTGTATACTCTTGTTGCATCTACTCTTATTAATGCATCTGTCAAATCTTCTACTTCTGCATACATTGCAACCATTTCTTTATTAACTAATTCTGCTAATGTGAAATCTTGTTCCATCATTGCTTGTTCTTCTTTTTTAACTAAAGTTCTAAGTGTGTCATTATATTTTTCCATGAATTTAAATTCTTCGACATTTCCTTTTTCTGTCATAAATACATGGTTTATTACTACTGTCATTTTCTTAACAGAAACTTTTTCACTTACATCATCTAAGTTATAAACTTTTGGATTAGGGTCAGTATAATAATCTGTTCCTGCTTCTATTTGTTTATATCCTTGTTGTAAGTCACCCCATTCAAATTTCATTGCACTATCCATATATTCTTCAAGTAAATCAGTATAAAATTCGATATATGTTTTATCTTCAAGTAAATCTTCCTGCTCATTTAATTTATCTAATATAGTTTCTTCTGTTCCATCTGCTATTTTACCTAAAACAACTAATGCAACATAATCAACATTATCTGATTTTATATCATATTTTTCTCTAAAATAAGATTTAGTTTCTGCTGATATTATATCATTATTTTCGTTTATGAATACTATTACATCTTCATTTTTAAAATCAGGTCTAACGTTAAATAATACATTTGGTTCTAATCCTAATAAATAACTTTGTTTATCCCATATAAAATAATTCATACCAATTATCCTCCTACATTTTAATATAATTCTACTAAATTGTATTACCGTTCATTAAATTTAATATAATGCTATATATTCATCTATACCATCATTTTTAAAATGAACTTCAAAATCAAATTTTAATTCTTCAGTCAATCTCATTATAAAGTCAGGGATCATAGAATTATTTTCAGTTAAATATTTACCAAATCCCTCTGTTGTTACAAGTTCTAATCGTACACCAAAAGTTCTCGGTTCCTCTTCTTTAAAGAAGAGGAAAACCTTATTCATGTCTCTTATTATTGATTTTGTGATTGTATCTACTAATATATTATTCATCATCGTCATCAGACAAATCAACTCCTTCTTCATCTTTTAAATATTCATATCCTTCTGCCCATTCTGTAGTATAACCATTTTCACTACTATATTTAAATAGTTTACCACAAGGTAATTCTGAATCTTCTGAATCTTTAAACACTACTTCTATATCCATATCTAATAATTCCATCCATCTACATAGATTTCCTATAGTAAGAGAACCTTTCTTACCATCAGGACTTGTTTTAGTTTCTAATGCTGCTTTTATATTTGTTATTCCATGACTCTTAGTAAACTTATGTTTAAATTGTTTTATATCTATCTTCTTCTCATGTAAAATAAGTTTTACTAAATGTTTTAAGAAATCATCATTAGGATCTAACTCTGGAAGATAAATATCTGATGAGTTAGTTATCTCTCTCATTATTTTTCTTTTAAGTTTAGGATCTATTTTCTCTGCCTGTTTAATTATTGACTGTATTGAATCATCCTTAATATTTTCAAATGAATATTTAGGTTTATCTATATCAGTTAATGCAAACTTAATATTTCCTTTCTTATCTGTAAATAATCCATTCTTAAATTTCTTTTGTCTTGATATATCTCCTCTGTATATATAAACGTACCCATCTTTTAGATACCCAACATTCTTCTCTAGTTCAACGCCTTCATAATAAGGCATTACTTGATATATATTTTCATCGCCTTCTATACTTATCACACAATTTCCAAAACAATAGTTCATACAATTACCTCCTTATTTTATATACTTCAATTATATAATATATAATCGAAAAATAACCTTTTTACATTACTTCATATTCACCAAGTAATTTAGTTTCTCCATTATCATATATAAATAAACTATTGTCTGTTAAACATATTAGTTTCTTTCGTCTTCCTATATCCATCATTGATAATACTTCTTTATTCTTTTGATGCTTAGGATTATCTATTTGATAATGTACTATAAGTTCATACCCGTGTATTAACCCAAGTCCTTTCTTGGATTGGTACTTCCTATAATCATCTTCTATATAAGGTACTTCCATGTATTCATTTAACAATGCTAATGTGCCTGCACTTTCACCCATAAATAGTTTTTGTTCTTTTAATCTATTTATAACTCCTTGTAGTTTTAATGCTTTTACAACAAACATTATATTTTCCATGAATCCTCCTGAGAAGAATATAATATCCGCTTCTTTTAACAGTTTTATTATAGACTTTCTTTTCATAGATAATCTTACCACAGATATATCTTCCTCTTCTACACCAAAACTTTTGAATACTTGAAAATGCTGTTCTTTATATTGAGTAAAATCACCATTTAATTGCCAATGTATCTCACTTGCAAATGGTACACAAACTACTTTCATTCCAGGTTTTATATAATTTGATACCTCGTTATATGAATACCAGTTGTTACAATTATTACAACTCATCATTATTGCTCTCATATATGTTCCCTCCTTAAAAATAAAAAATAAAGGTCTATGATTACTCATAGACCTTAATATATTATTCTGCTGTTGCTTCTTTATCATTTAATACTTCGTATATTTCTTCTAAGTTCATTTCTTCTTTTTCTTTTAATACTTCTGCAAATGCTTCCATTTTTTCTTTATTTAGTATTACCATTTTTATAACATCATCATAACATTCGTTTAATAATTCAGTTTTGTATTTTTGTATTAAGTTTATTACGAATGGATTGTTTAAATTGAATGTTGATAATCCTAATTCTTCAACTAATCCGTAATTACATATCATCGCTTCTACTAAATTATTTGCTTTTTCTAAGTCATTTGATGCTCCAGTAGTAACATCACCGAAGAATATTTCTTCTGCTGCTCTACCTGCTAAACATACTCTTATTCTGTTCATAAGTTCTTCTTTACTACTTAAGAATTTATCATCTTCATCCTCGTTAACATGCATTACAAATCCTAATGCAGAACCTCTAGGAAGTATACTTATTTTCTTAGTTTTGTTTACTTTAAATAATTCATTTGCGAATAAATGTCCTGTTTCATGTATTGCTACTATTGATTTTTCTCTATCATTTATTCTCTTAGTTTTTGATTTTGCACCACATATCATTTCTTCAAATGCTCTCTCGAAATCTTCCATGTCTATTTGTTCTTTATCTGCTTTAAGTGCTATACGTGCTGCTTCATTTGCAACAACTGCCATATCTGCACAGTTCATACCACTCATATTTCTTGCTAATTTATCGAAATCAACATCTTCACCTAAAGGTCTTCCTTTAGAGTTTAATTCTAATATACCTTTTCTACAATCGAAATCTGGTAATGATACTTCTATTTTAAAGTCACAACGTCCAGATCTTAAGAACGCTGGATCTAATAAATCTATCATATTTGTTGCAAATATCATTACTATATTATCGTTTTCTGGTGATGACATTTGAACTAATAGTTCATTTAATGTTGCATTTCTTTCTTTATTGTTTTCAGACCCATCTCTTTTTGCTGCTATTGAGTCAACTTCATCTATATATATTATTGATAAAGGATGCTTTCTTGCTTCCTCGAATTTACTTCTTATTGATTTTCCTGATTCACCAAGGTATTTACTTATTATGTCTGCTGATGATAATGGGAAGAATTCGGCATCTATTTCATTTGCGAATGCTTCAGATATATAACTCTTACCAGTACCACTTGGACCGTGTAATAATATACCTTTTATTGGTTTTATATTCCATGCTTTATATTTTTCTGCATTTTTGAATTGTGCTATAACATCTTGAAGTTTTTCTTTTACTTCATGCATTCCCACAACATCATCGAATGTTAATGAAGTTCTATTTTTCTTTTTAGATTCTTCTTTTTTCTTTTCTGGTTTTTTGCTTCCAAACATGAAATTATCCATATCCGCCATAAATATATCATCTCCCATAAATAGATTATTTGGTGTTAATGGTGTTAAATTTTTAAAGAACTCTTGATTATGGTTTAATTTAGGTGACACTGTATCTGCTTTATACTCTAAATGGAAGTCAAAAGGAATTGTCTCTAACATTGCCATTGTAGTTCTTATTAATTCTAAATCAGAATCAACGTCATTATATTTAAATATATCGTCAAGACTTGCTAATAATGATGCCAAATTTAACGCCGTATCTGGGTGATCTTTTGCGAATATTTCAAAGTTTTGATCGTATGTTATTCTTGCTCCAACGCCTTCATAACATCTTACTTCTACTAATAATAAATCTTTTCCACAATATACATCAAAATCTAATTGGTTGTTTTTCATAAAAACATACCTCCCATATTTTATTAATATACTACTATATTAACTTACTTTTTTGTTACTGTGTTTCTGATTTTTTATTCAATACTTATTTTAATATTTAATAATTTACATAGTTTCATAAAATGATCAAATAATATTACATCATTACATAATTTAACTTCTTGTAATAACATCTCTATATTGACATTAATATATTTGTCTGTATCTTTATGAAATATTATATTGTATAACTCATCATTTATTATTCGATGTAATGTATGACAATCGAAATCCAATAGGTGTATAAATTTTATTGAATATGAACCATCTACTTTTAAATGTGCTGTTATCTTATAGTGTTTACATAATAATACAAATTCTTCAAACGTTATCTTATCAATATTCCCTTCTTTCTTTATTTTTGAATTTAATCTTCTGAAATACAATTTATCTGCCAGAGTTTGTTTAACGTAATATGATTTATTTCTTTTATTATTTAATATTACTTTCTTACATTGAATTAATAATTTATGGTTCATACAAATCACACCCCTTATTATATTAGAAAGAATGATAAGATTGCTCTTATCATTCTTTCTTATTATCTAATGTACAACCTACAGTTGTATCATATATCTTACTTATCATTTCTTCATAATCCTCATATGTTTCTATACCAAAGTTTTCTAAATATATATCTTCATTCTTTACTGCTTCTGATATTATTTCTAATAACTCAAACTGTTTTGACTCTGGTTCTTTCTTATCAGATATATTCAATCCATAAGTTTTTATGAATGGCGTTAATACTCCAGTAGAACCAGGATCACTATTCCCTACAACATTTAAATCTATACGTCCAACAAAGGATGGGTCTATACCTCTTTGACAAGTTGCTATTGTTTTACCACTGCTATTTCCACCTTGTGAGTTCGGACCCTTTATAGTGTATTTTAGTTTATTAAAGAAGTCCATATCATTAACAACGTCATCATACTTAAATAATCCTGAGTTGTATAAACTATTTATTAATATATCTCCTCTAAATGCGAATAGTTCTTCTAATGTATTCAGATTTCTTGATTGAGGTTTTCTAACTTTACTCATTACCCTATATAATGATCTAGATAAATCACTTGTCATTAATGATGCTATATATTCATTATCCCTTAAACGTTTATTTGTTATATCCATTATTCTCTTACTCTTAAGTTCATTGTAGTTCATAAACATCCATCTTAATGCACTATACATACTATCTTTATGATTAGGTGCTATATTAAGAACCCTTCTAGTTGTCATATCCATCATTCTATCTGCTGATAATAGAAGGTTCTTTGCTTTCGCACGTTTAAATGCTGGTTGTTGGATGTTCTGCTGATTACCTAATTTCTCTAACCAGAAGTTAACGTCATATACGTTAGATATTGTAGTTCTGTTATTCATACAATCCATCATCATTCCTACAACTGATTTAACTTCTGCTGATTCATCGAACATAAATCTATTTACTTTAATGAAAAGATTTTGATTTACTCTGAAGTATACATACTTCTCTAAATCTTCACCCATTTCTTCTGTCATTGATACCACATAATTCATACTAAGATAAGTTAATGCTTCTTTAAATCCCATCTTAGAGAATAATAATAACATCATATTTATTTCATTCTTAAATATAAGTGTTGTATATACTGGAACTATGAATTGATTTCTATCCACATCATGTATATGTTTAGATTTTCTCTTTAATGTGATAGGCATGATTGATTTTAATACAACACTGTTTGATGTACTATAAGTTGTTGAGTCAACTAATTGATACATTAATATATATCTTTTTCCTTTCAACATATAATATCCATCTTCATCCTTTAATGGAATTAATATATTCTTATTATATCTCTTTGTCATTACTTTTGTTGTACCATCATCTTGTTTAACATCTATACTAAGTTCATAATGAATAGTTAATTCACCACAATGATTCTCTGGAATATTCATTATTTGAACTGGATCATCTTTTGTTTTCTTTCCACTAACCATTCTTGTTCTTTGATACTCATGCATCTTTATATCACTCTCTTTATCAGTATACGTGTATCCTAATATCTTGATACATTCGAATACTTCTAAAGATTTTATTGTTTCGTATACATAAAGATATAAATCTTTATCTAATGTTCTATTTATTAACGGCATATTTAGTTTATCATCAAATGATCTTGTATAATCACTTAACATTTTAATCATATATCTTACCTCCTAATTATAATGTAACCCTTTATAATTTTTTTCATCTTCAGACTTATCAATTTTTTGTATTTCTTTTTCTATAATAAGTTCACTATAAACATCATTCTTAACCATTAGTTTATATTCAGGCATTACATCTGTTCCCCACATATCATCTTCTTCTCTATAATTGAAATATAATATGTCATATAACTTATAAATGTAGTCTTTCTTTTTATTATCTCCTAAATCATAAAATACTTCTTCTAAGAATATTTCTAAGAATGCTAATAATATTCTTTTATCGTCTAATACAAAGTTTATATTTGTATATATTGCGTCTAACATTTCTTGTAATAAATCGTTAACTATATTATCTGATAATGTGTCTTCTTTGATATTTACCACTCTCCCTTTATAATTACTTAAAGGGACTTGATGTTTGTTGTATTTATAATAATCCATTCCACACATTTGACATGCTCTATTACCTAATCTAAAATCAGGTAATATATTAGTTGCTTTCTCAGTTTCATCAAAGTTAAGTTCAACTAATCCAAATGTTATTATATCGAATAGATTTATATATACTGCATTATCTGAATCATCTCTAAGTTCACCCATCTTACTAATCATACTTTTAAGACAAACGGAACCTAGGGCTGGAATAAGTTCTCTTTTCAGAAAACATATTCCATATTCATAACTTAATCTTATAAATGTTTTAGATGCAATTCTATCCATGGCATCTACACATGCACACGTATTTATATATTTCAATTCTCTATCATTAGGATTTGTAATTGACATATAATCCACCCCTTAATAAATAATATTATTATATTCATTATTGGAAATTGTGAATATATCAAATAGATTCAATTCCTCATGAAGTTCTTCTTTTCTCAATACTTCTGATACAGTTATTGCAAATACCATAAATGCTTTCCCGTATAATTCTTTCGGAAAGTTTTCTATTCCTTCTTCTTTAATATGTTTTAAGAATTCAGTATTTCCTTTGAAGATAATATTAATATCATCCATCGTCACTTCAGTTGTTATCTGATTCGATAACGACTCTTTATCATAGATGCTCCATGAATACCCATCTTCTTCTTTGTTCAATTCTATTCCATCAAATACTAATCTATCACAATTTTCGTTAGACTTGATGTAAGGAATAACTTTTTCATCTACAAATAATTTTATCTCTTTAAAAATATCATTTAAATCATTTGCTAATATCCTACATTCTTTATATAAAATACCTCTGTACAAGTTTTTAAATTTATCCATATTAATTACCTCCTCATAATAAAATCAAAATAAGAGCAAGAGCTCTTATTTTGTTCTATTTTCTGCAAATTCATCATCTTCTTGTTGAAGTCGCACTGCTTCTTGCATCATCTGATCATGTATTACATTTATCGTGTTTTGTAAATACTCTGATATTTCTATAGATTCGAACATTCCGTTATCATCTAATAATATCGAGAATTGATCAAACACTACTAATGTATTATCTGATACTTGATTTACTTTGATATATGATATCATTTCATTAAAGAACACTTCTGCAACTTTAAATATGATTTCATAATCTTTTATATATAATCCATGTCTTTCACTTATATATTCCATTGCCCTCATTGATATAGACTCTAATAATTTAATATCTATATCAGATATTTTTTCTGTACTATTTATATCATTTTCATCTTCAGGCATTTCTAATTCTAATTTTCTCATACCCATTCTTCCTAAAGTTATTATTGATAATAATTCAGTTGATTCTTCACCAGGAACTATCTCATGGACAAATCTCAACATTTCAAATAAGTTTATCTCACTTCTAACACTTTCTACTCCTAATAATTTAAGACTTTCATACATTGCCGACTCTATGAAACAATCTACAATTACTGGAACTATAACATCTTGAGATACTTTTAATTTATATTCTCTCTTTAATGTTGATATTGTTGATTCTACTATTTTACTTATTTCTTTTTCACTACCTATAAATTGTAATGGTTTAAACATATACAATTACCTCCAATATTTTTATTATAGTACTTCACTTCTATAATATATAATCGAAATATGACCTTTTTACACTTTAATAAATGTAAGTAAGCATCTATAGTTTCCTATAGATGCTTGATATTTATTTAAATAATTCATAATCATATTTAACTACAACGTCATTTAATTTCATATAACCTATAAATTTCTTTTGTTTATCCTTATAAGGTTTTACTAAAGGAACGTTTTTACATCTTCTCTTCATATTTCTTAGAAGAAGTGGAGAATTCTGTTCAGTTAAAATCATATCGTATTTTTCAACATTATCTGGAACTTTGAATACTAATGGTTTATTAACTAGGTTTACTATTGTATTACTATACTCTTCTTCTGGTACACCCATTATTTGTTTAAGTAAATCCCATTGTTTACCTTTTATTTCCACTTTACCTATAACTAATACTGTTTTAACTATTTTATTATTCATTCTCTTTTCCTCCTAATTTTAATCTAGGTACACCTAGTACATCTTCTTCTACTACTTCTACTCTTAATATATCAAAAACTGTATAATAGTTTTCATTATGTCCAGGCATAACACCGCCTAAGACTGATAACATTGCTACAGGATTTTTAAAATTCATATGCGTTTGTACTGACTGGTCTATCATTATATAAAAATATTCTTTGTCATATGTTTTTACTAAACCAATTATTTCTCTAACATTATTGTAAAAGAAACCTTCTTTTGATTCTTCTCTTTCTTTTTGTGGTCTATACATATAGACAAAACAATCTTTTCTTTTAATTCTGTCATCTAAACAACGGTTTAACGATTCTGGATCATAATAAATTCCGTTATAGTTTACCATACCCTCTGGCACGTATCTTGGGACTTTTAATATTTTATTTCCCAAACCAATCACCCTCTAATTGAATTTTTATTTCTACTAAATTGTTACAGTGGAAATAAAATTTTAGACGGTGGAAGGGTGATGTGATTCTACATATACCCCATCCAACTACATAGTAACCACCTTTTCTCTTCTAGCACATAAAGGTATTAATTATATAATTGACATCAGATAAAGATATCTTATTATGATGTATTTACAAGTAATGTATGTGTACGCATCACTAGAATCTAACTTTTAGTCCCAATATAATTGGTGAGTAAATACACCGATAATAAAATGATTCAATATCTTTTTGAGTATACAAGTTATAATCAAATATAACCGAATCACATCACCAGTTCCAATTCATATGTAAAATAATTAAAAAAATAAATAAAAATAAATCGAAGTATTTCACGTATTCATTTTCATCACATACTGTTTAATTATGTACTATCATAAACCTCACATTATAATCAATTCGTTCATTTATTCATAAAAAAGTAAGATTTCCAGCGTCTACTTTCCAGCTAAAAGCGTACTGATAGAAACGTACTTTCATAACATTTTTATTCAGACTACTAAAATCAATATAATGTTAGTGTTAATCAAATACAAATAAAAAAATATCGATAAAAATATAACATGAAAATGATTTATTCGGAATAATATACTAGACCCTCAACAATTCAATTGGTCTTGTTTCACATGCATAGCCGATGCGTACTGATCCGCATCACTGGAATTAACAGCTTACGTCGTTCTGGTTACGGCTAAGTAATTCTCATGATACTAAAAGCCCCAATAATTGTACCTTATTGGGGCTAGTATTTATTCCTCAACTAATCTATAATAATTTATTAATAGATTGTTCTAAAGTTAATATTTCTATTTGATATTTTTTCGCTTTAGTTATTTTACTTGAAACAACATCTAAACTTGGGACTATTAAATAATCTGTTGTTTTAGTTAATGAGTCTGATACTTCATAACCTCTACTTATTAATTCAGATTCTAATTTAGGATCTCTTACTTGTGAGAAACATATTTTACCTTTTAATTTACCTGGTTGAACTTTTTCTTTCAATGTCAACACTTCTAATAGGAATTCTATTGTTTTAATATTATTATTTATTCCTTGTTGAACTCTTACTGCTGTTTTCTCACCGAATCCTGATAATCCTATTAACGAACCTACTAACATTTGATCTTTTGCTAATCGTAATAATGTTTCTAAATCATACACACTTAATATATTTTTAAATATTCTTTGTCCTATTGATTGTATTCCTAGA
>JAEIGA010002738.1_pt1 | contig 27939 bp, 19 predicted proteins | sample 9270691 | NCBI WGS metagenome assembly JAEIGA01 (sample SAMN17057246, study PRJNA624740) | gut metagenome | biome: biome; isolation source: fecal sample | host: Bos grunniens | place: China: Xizang | collected 2019
GACGAAGCCGTATTATATACACCTCAAGACCTTAATGAGGATCAAAAAGCACAAACAAGAGAAAATATTGGTGCTACTACTATTGATGAAGTGTTTGAGGCTACCGATGTTCAATTTTACAGCAACCTGTCCACAGCCATTGCAGACATCAACAACGGCATTACGGACAATGCCTTGTCCTCTTTGGAGCAAGGAAAAGTCAAGGTATTCACCTCAGAAAACGGTGCAAAGACTGTCATGCTTTTGGACGATGTGACAGAAACCGCACAGATCAGCATAAACAAGGATATTCACCTTGTGCTGGCTGGGCATACCCTAAGTTTTACGGAAACTGCCGCTAGTTTGGTTTTTGGTGCGGACACCGATTGCGTTATTGATGGCACAGTGGTGGGTAGTACCATTTACAAGAACACCGCTGGCACTGGCACAATCATCCTCATGCAATCCGATGGTAAAAAGCTGGTCATTAAGGGCGGTGAATATACCCTGACTGGCCCAACCAGTGTAGCGCTTCTGTTTAGAATGAATGCCGCAGAATTTGAGATGTACGATGCAGAAGTCAACTGTTCTGCGCCAACAAGTGCTACGCATTCAAGAGCAATTCAGACTACTGGAAATGCAATCTTAAAAAACTGCACGATTACGGCTGTGGGCGCAGAACAACCAATAAGTCTGTATGTAAACGGGGGGCAGAATGTAACTATTGCAGATTGCACATTTGAGGCAACATCTGCTGAAAATAGCAACGCACACGCATACGGCATCAGAGTAAACAACAGGGATGTGACATTTGTTGTCGAGAGGTCAAAGATCACGGCTGTTTCGGGTAAGTTTGCTCATGGTATTTATAACCCCACTGGATATTTTTATATTTCCAATTCTACGGTATTTGCAGATACGCCGGGTGGTCATGCTAATACTAGTACTGCGGTTGGTATTCATGTGGGAACGACAATGTTCTGCAAGGATACGAATGTAACTGGAACACACAGCGGTATTTCTAACTATGGCGCACTATATGTTTCTGGTGGTACCTTCATGGGTAGCACACACGGCGGTTTTTATCTGACTCATGGTGCAGATGGCATTGCCTATATCCGCGATGCAACCATTAGATGCGGATTGTATACGGGTCAGTTTACAGATTTTTGGACAAGCGGAGAGAATACCCTCTTGGGAGCGTTGTATGTTGGCGGTGGTACAAACGCATACAATAGCAATGTTACCGCCTATCTGGACGGATGTGTAATCAATGATAACGAGGAAGGTGCGTTTCATTGCCTTGTGTTGCGTGGCAGTGATGGAGAAACAGGACACAACATCAGCATCAGTAACAGCCAAGTTACAGGGCATATTCGTATTGATAACGATACGATGAAGCTGAATGTTGGCGTAGGTACAAACATCACAACAAGCACTCTTGCTGGCTCTGCTGTAAATTATACCGAGTTCACGGACAAGTTGTACCGCAAGCACCACGAAAGTGAAGCCCTAAACGGAAAGGATTTTGCAGTATTGCTTGCATACGCACAGTAAAACAATAAGCACCATCCTCCGGGGTGGTGCTTTTTATAAAAATTAAATATAAATAGGAGGTGTTACTGGATGCCACAAAATATATTTAAAATATACGATGGGCGTACTAATTTTTGGCAATGGGACACCAAACAGAAATTAATCGTTCTTGATAACGATGTAACTGAGGTTCATTTTTCCAATAGAAATATGACCCATTCTGTCAAAAGACATATATACATGCAAGATAATCTAAGAGTTTGTGATGTTCCAAGTGATTTGTTGCAACTTCCAAAAAATCTTGTTGCACATGCTTGCGTAGATGGCACAACTATTAAATCTGTCAAATTTGCCGTTATGAAGCGTCCGATGCCTAACGACTATGTATCCGAGCAAAACGAAGAGATTGAGGAAAGATTAACACAAATTGATATACAGCTTCAAAATCTAAATGAAAACAAGGCAGACAATATTTATTGTGATGAAGATGGCCAATATGTGCAATTAGTTGCAAACGGTGCACCAATCGGAGATCGTGTAGAACTATCTTGCAATGATGTGTGTAGTGTTGTGAATTGTGAAATTAACGAAGAAGGTCATCTTATTGTTACTCTTTCTGACGGTAGAATTATCGATGTCGGATATGTTGGCGCGACAGATGGTGTGACATTCATACCATATATTGATGAGGATAAAATTCTTACATGGACAAATGATGGCGGACTTGAGAATCCAAAGCCTGTAGACCTTAATCCTTTTGATGAGTGGACTACACTCCCAGATGAAGGTGTAGAGACTGAATATGAATGGGAATTTTTATAATGTGATAATGAAGGATTAGTCCTTTATTATATTAAAATTTTTAGAAAGGAAAGTGATAAATGTGGCTCAAAATGTAAAGTTTATATCCGTAAGATTACAAGAAACTTACAATGCTCTTGAACCAAAAGATTCTCTTGCGTTGTATTGGATACAAGACACACAGAGATTGTACAAAGGCGAACATCTATATGGTGTTGGTCTTGCTGCAACTGCCGAGTTTGCTGGTTTAATGTCTCCTGAAGACAAGGCTGCACTGGATGCACTTATTGCTGCTGGCAATGGTATTTCAGGTTTAACTGCCGTTGATGGAACAATGAAGATTGTTGACACAGAAAACGGTGGCAAAGCTATTGGTGTTGCGATTTCTTCAGAAGCTGGTAATGTTCTTGTAAAAAAGAATGATGGTCTTTATGTAGAAGGTACTGGCAATATTGACTTGCCATCTTATTCTATCGAAAGACAAGGTGTTGCCGAAGACGGTTACGCCGTGAGCTACAAACTCAAGAAAACTGTTGGTGAAGAGGAATCTTATGTAGGTGATGTGATTAACATACCAAAAGATATGGTTCTTCAATCTGCAATTCTTGAAACAGTAGTTGAAGCGGGTGTTCCTTATGATGGTGCCGTAATTGGTGATCTTTACATCAAAATGACATTTAATGATGCTAGTGCCTCAAACATTTATGTGCCGATGAAGGGTCTTGTAGATGTTTATACTGCTGGCAGTGGAATTGAAATTTCCAATAATGTTATTGGTGTTAAAATCGCTGAAAATAGTCATGGTCTTGTGGCAGTTAACGGCTCTATGTCAATGCTTCTAGCTACTGCGAATCAAGATGGTGCAATGTCTAAAGAAGACAAAGCATTTATCGACTCTATTCCTACCACTTATGCAACTATTACGGGAATTAACGATATTGTACATAGTTATATAGAACAACATACGATTACTGAAAAAGTTGCTACTTTAGAGGAATCTATTTCTGCAATGGAAGAGTCTTATACCTGGGGCGAAATGTAAAAAATTATTAATATTAATAACTAATAGATTTTTATTTTTAGGAGGAAAATTAACATGGCAGACATGATTAAATTTTATCGCGGTTTAGTTGACAACCTTCCTGCAGCTGGCGACAATGGCGCTCTTTACATTACTACTGATGAGGGTGCAATATATTATGGCACCGGAACTGGTATGAAGCGCCTTGGCGACTTTGTGCAGGTTAACAATGTTGCTTCACTTCCCGCAAAGGCACACGAGAGTTGCCTATATTACTGTGTTGCTGAGAATATTCTAGCTAAATGGAATGGTACTGAGTGGACACAGATTAATAAGCAGCCCACTGCTGAAGAGCTTAAGACCCTTCTAGGTTTAGGTTCTCTAGCTTATTTATCCGAGGTTGCTGAGGATAACCTAAGCTCTGCATTAAAGGAAAAGGTTAATGCTGCTGCAGAGGGCAACCATGCCCATCTTAACAAGGACGAACTTGATAAGGTTGCTGATGGTGATGTAGAAAAGTGGAATGCTGCTTATACTCACTCTCAGGCTGATCACGCTCCTGTTGGTGCACAGGCTAATATCATCGAGTCTGTTAAGGTAAATGGCGAAGCCCTTACTATTACTGACAAGGCAGTTGATATTACTGTTCCTACTGGTGCACTTGCAGGCAAGGATGAGATTACAAAGGATGACCTAGCTGAAGCTCTTGCAACTGAGATTGATAATAAGGTTGCAAAGGAGACTGGCAAGTCTCTTGTGGCTGATACCGAGATTGAAAGACTCGCCGCAATGTCCGATGGCGCTAACAAAGTTGAGACATCCGAGACTAATGGCAAGATCAAGATTGACGGTGAAGAAGTTACTGTTTACACTCATCCTGAAAAGCATGCTATTGCCGAAGTAGAAGGTCTTGAGACTGCACTTGCTGGTAAGCAGGATGTTATTGCCGAGAACACTTATGATGCATACGGCGCGGCTGGTCAGGCACTAACTGATGCAAAGGCTTATGTAGACGAAGAAGACGTATTCGAGACTGATATGACAACTATCAATGCACTCGGCGGCATTGCAGCAGGTGCTGATCTTAATGGTTTGACTACTCATGAAGTTCTTAAGAAGCTTCTTTATCCTTATGTAGATGCAACTGTAGGTAATGCTACTGCATCTCCCAACGGTGGAATTTATGAAAAGGGTGCCACTAAAACTATCACTCAGGTTAGCATTAGTGTAACTAAGAAGTCTGAGCCTATTACTAGTGTTGCTCTATATAATGGCTCTACTCTAATCGAAGAGAAGACTGGCGACGCTGTTAAGAACGGTGGTACCATTACATTCAATGGACTAAGTGTAGAAGTTCCTACTAACGGTAACCAGTTGACTGTTAAGGTGACTTATCCTGACGCTAATGGCAATGCTAAGACAGTTGAAAAGAAAACCACTGCTCTTACTTTTGTATATCCTTATTACATGGGTACTTGTGCAGCTGGAACCGCTGTTGATGAAACTCTTGTTGAGAGCCTTACTAAGAAGATTGAAGGCAAGGGTAACAAGTCCAACTCCTTCACTGTAAGTGACGGTCATATGGTATTTGCTTATCCTAAGGCACATGGTGTTTTAAAGAGCATTCTTGACCCCAATAACTTCGAAACCATCGGTAACTATACTCGTAGCGAAGTTAGTGTTACTGGTCTAGATGGAACTGCTCAGACCTATTATGTTTATGTAAGTGGCGCTACTACTGTTAGCGGCTTCACTGTAAACTTCAAGTATTAATTCAGGAGGATTTGAACTATGGCTATTGAAAAGACTTATCTTTTAGGTAAAAATATTACTTTAGGTTGTGGCTTTGACCTTCAGGCCAAGGCTCCCCTTGATTCTAGACAAATTGTTCCTGAATATGCTGGATTACAGGCTTTAATTGATGGTAATGCCGCATATGAGGGTATGATCGTCTATGACGAAGAAACTAAAAAGACTTACCAAGCACAACTAGTTGACGGTGCTCTAGCATTCAGAGAGTTTGGTATTAACGAGGCTGAGTTAAAAGACCTAATCGCATCTGAGACTACTGCCGCAATGGAGTTTAAGGGTGTTGCTACCGCACTACCTTCTTCTGGTGCTAAGGGCGATGTGTATAAAGTTTCTACTGGTTTTACCGTAGAAGCCGCCAACGATGCTCAGGCTGCTGGATTCGATGCCAAGATTGGTGACTCCATTGTATGTGATGGCGAGGGCAAGTGGTTCCTAATTCCTTCCGGTGATGATATCGAGGATACTTGGAGACCCGTAACTGATGTCGCCAACGATGCTACTCTAACTTTTGCTGCAGGCGACAAGCTTGATGTAGCAGTTGCTTCTAACGGTACTATTACTTACAGCCACGAGGCAATTGATGCTCCTACCGCTACTCCCGTTGGTGAGGATGAGCAGACTCGTACTTACATCACAGCAGTCGAGACTGACGGTCACGGTCACATTACTGGCTATAAGACTGCTACTGAAAATGTAGAGGATACTAACACTGAATATACTTTCGAGGGTCAGAGCGACGAAACTACCTCTGTATATTTCCAGGTTACTTCTAATGAAGAGGGTGCTACCGCCGAGGTTATTTATCTAGATGCATACAGCAAGAATGAGGCAGATGGCAAGTTCGTTGCAAAGGAAACAGGAAAGTCTCTTGTTTCTGATGACGAGATTACCAGACTTGCTAGTGTTGACAACTATGACGACGAGGAAGTTCGTGGTCTTATTGGTGATAATACTCAGGCTATTGAGGATCTTGAAGCATATGTTGGCACTATTCCTACCGACGAAAAGTATGCAGACATTACAAATGTAATTTCTTATGTTAACAAGAAGGCAGAGGAAACTCTTGCTGCTGCTCAGGGTGGCTCTTCTGAGACCGCAGCTTCTGTTAAGCAGCAGTTAGATAACTATAAGTCTGAGAATGATACCAGAGTTAAGGCTGTCGAGGACGATATCGACGCTATTAACAATGCTGATACTGGTATTTTAAAACAGGCTCAGAACTATGCCGATAGTCTTGCTGGTAACTATGACGAGGCTGGCGCAGCCGCTGGCGTTCAGACTGCACTTGAGGCAGAGATTGCAAAGAAGGTTGACGCAGAGGCTTATGCAACTGACAAGGCTACTTTTGCAACTAAGACCGAGCTTGGTGATGTTGACAAGAAGTTTGAAAATTATAGAACTTCTGCAAATCAGGATGTCATTGACAACGATCACAAGGAACGCATCGAGGCACTCGAAGCTAAGTTTACTGGCGATGATAGCGTAGATGCTAAGATTGCTGCTGCTGTTGATGCAGAAAAGCAGAGAGCAGAGGGAATCGAAGGCGGTCTTCGTACCGATGTAAACGCAGTTGCCGGTAGAGTTTCTACCGCTGAGGGTAAGATTACCGAATTAGAAACCGAATCTGCAAAGCATGCTCTAAAGACTGAGGTTGAAGCTGTTGATGCTAAGTTTGCTGACTATACTAAGGCTGCTGATCTTCCTACGGATCTTGGTGATTTCACCAACGATGCAGGTTATGCAAAGACTGCTGATGTAAACACCGAGCTTGACAAGAAAGCCGACAAGACACAAGTTGCAACTGATATTGCAAACGCCATCGCTCCTCTTGCTACAACTGAAGCTCTTAATGGTGTTAAGGCTACCGCTGAGGCTGCTACTACTGTTGAGGAAGTAGACGCTCAGATTGACGCTAAGATTACCGCTCTAAACCTTGGTACTACTTACGAACCTGTTGGCGCTGAAGATAGAGCTAAGGCTTATGTTGATCAGAAGTTCACTGATGCTGACCTAGCTCAGTACACTACTGAAGCCGAAGTTAAGAGTATTGTTGATGGTGTTATTGCTGGTGCTGCTGATAGCGAGACCTACAACAGCTTAAGCAAGCTCGTTGACTATATTGATACTCACGGTGGCGAAGCTACCGAGATGGCTCAGGCTATTGAGACTCTTGAGGGTGATGTTAAGGGTCTAAAAGAGGCTCCCGCTGCAGGAATTAAGGCTTCTGATATCGAAGCTTGGAATGGTGAGATTGGCGCCAAGGCTATTGCTGAGAGCAAGACCACTACTGCAGAGGTCAAGACTCAGATTGAAGCTTACGGCTACGCTACTACTGAATATGCAGACACCGCTGCTTCTAACGCTCAGACCGCGGCTGAGGCTACTGCCGCTGGTGCACTTGCTACTGCTAGAACCGAGATTACTGCTGAGATCGACGCAGACGTTAAGGCTCTTGCAGATGGTCAGGTTAAGACCAATACTGAGGCAATTGCAACTAAGGCAAATGCTGCTGACGTATATGCAAAGACTGAGACCTTCACTAAGGAAGAGGTTGCCGCAGCCATTGCCGCAGCTGTTGAAGCTGCTCATACTTGGGGCACGTTTTAATTTGATTAAATAAATTTCTAGGCTAGTGGGTACATCCCACTAGCCTTTTTTAAAAATAACACAATTATATTTGTGCTAAATTGTAATCTTACTCAGAGAGGAGATAAAATATATGGCACTTTTTAAGCCTTTTAAGGGAAGCAGAGCATCATTAGACGCACAAGAATTGCATGATGGATATGCATATTTTTGTATTGATGATGGTAGTTTCCATATAGATCATATGAACACTGATGGTGTTTTACAGAGAAAACAAATTAACGCAAAAGAAGCAGAAAAATTGGTTGGATATAATATTACGAATACATTAAATTCTAACAATGCAGAAATTCCAACCTCTAATGCCGTTATGAATGCAATAAGTGTTGATCCTACGGCGCTTAATGCAATGTTAGAGGAGGTGCTTGTATGAATATCTTAGAAGCACTAAGACAAACAACTACTAGCATTAAAACTTGGGTGGATAATAAATTTTTACAGAAAACTGAGATTGAAGGCCTTGCAACTGAGGATTATGTTGATAGTTCCGTGTCACAGAAATCTCAAGTACAAATGATTACTCTAGATGCATCCGAAATTTTACCAGTATTAAAAATACACGAATTAACTCAGGAAGAATATGATGAGAAAGTTGCAAATGGCACTTTTGATGAAGATACATTATATCTTACTCCAGATGAGGAAATTGATTTAAGTCAGTATGCAACAATTGAGGAATTAAATGCTAAAGCAGATTTAAATCATAAACACGAAGATGTAAATAATTCAATTACAAAATTAAATAATTTGGTTGGAAACACAAAGGTATCAGAACAAATTAGCACAGCAATCGAAGATACTACTGCTAATGACTTTGGTATTTATGTTCAATCTCAAGAACCTGCTAATGCTGATGCATGCGATATTTGGATTGATACTGCAAATGAACCTAGCTATATTCCATCTACATTACCAGAGATTACAGAGGATGATAATGGCAAGATACTTATGGTTGTTGATGGTAATTTACAATTAGTAAACTTAAATATGTCTATTGACGCTAATGGCGTTGTATATATGCAAGGGGGTTGATTAAATGCCAGTATTAAAAATTAAGAAATCTGATGGAACTTGGCAAGAAGTTTGGGGTTGTACGAGTGTTGATTCTGGTGGCACAAGTGTTGTAGCAGATAGTGTTCTATGTATCCCACAAGACCTCACCGAAGAACAGAAAGCTCAAGCGAGGGAGAATATCGGTGCGGCAAAAGCCGAGTGTGTAACCCCTCAAATGTTCGGTGCTGTCGGTGATGGTGTAGCGGATGATACTGAAGCGATAATGGCAGCAAGAGCAAAGGCAATCGCTGAGAAAAGGCCGCTGTACTTCCCTGCCGGAACATACCTGTTATCGAACGCCATTGAACTGTGGGATGGTGCGAATATCTTTGGTGATGGAAGCAATTCTATTATAACAAAAATTCCTGCGGTTACAAAAGAAATCACAAACAAGGCATCACTTACCGCTGGCTCTTCGCCAGTTGTTGTGACAGTTGATGATGCAAGCGGTTTTTCTGTTGGTCAAGGTGTGTGTGTTGGACACGACTGGTCACATGAGGATTGCAACCCAATCGGTGTTATTTCGTCCATTGTTGGAAACACAATCACCATAAGTGAAATCTCACGATTCGGAGCAACAGGAATAACTACCGACTTCACTAGACGGATAGCGGCTTACCCGGATATGCCTGTTTATATATCCACATCCTTCTCTCTGTTTAGATCTTACGCTTATAAGCAGAATGGTGACAGCATCAGCCCTACCTCTGTCAATAATATCACAATTCACGACTTGCAGCTTGATGGTAATGTGCAAGACTCTGAGTTGCGTTGTTATCTTAACAGTTGTATCTATATTGACGGTGGCATGGCCGGACAGACAAAATTTTGGAATAAAACTGTTGATTACGAGCCATCCGTATGTAACGAGAACATCAAGATTTACAATCTTCTCGTAAAAAACAGTTCAGGTGATGGACTCTCAATTCAGTCATCTAACAATATTGATATTCAAGGATGCGTTGTAACAAATTGTAAGTACAATGGCATACATCTTGGCATGGGTAGTTCTAATGCAGTTGTAAGTGGCAACCATGTATCCGAAATTGACTACTGTGGACACTTTGATTGCTCTGGCAATGAAGATGTCAACATAACAAATAATAATTTCTTGAATTGTACTTACGGACTTGGAGGGTTTGACTCCATGACAAAGGGATTGAACATTTCCAGTAATACATTTACATGCTGCGCCACAGGAATCTGTGCATCCGTAACGCCAAAACCAGCGAATGGACGACCTGCATCAACAACAATGTCTGAATATACAACAGGAAATGTCATTTGGGGTATCATCATAGAGGGTAATAGCTTTATTGGTGACTATAGCAAGATAACCGCATCAACCACATCTGGTGCTGGTGTTGGCATCTATTTAGAGACTGTTGGTAATACAATAGTTACAAACAATATGTTTAAATTCCTTGATGCTGCTTTCCTTATCAATGGAATAGTTCAGCGCAGTGCAATCTCAAACAACATTATTAAGGAATGCAGAACGACAATCAGCCGAACAACAACCAAAACTTTTGTCGGTGTAACATTCCTGAATAATATCGTTGAGTGTAGAGCAGCGGAAGGGACAACTGCGCTAACATCTGCAAGTGTTGATTTCAGCGGATTAACAAGTGGCGTGGTTGCAAACAACATTATCTATGGCAACAATGCAGAAATTGTTGTTGATTCGGATGCTGTTGTGCAGAGGGACAACTTGGTTGGATGACAGTGATGAAACGAATGAAAGCACCATCCTTCGGGGTGGTGCTGATATAAAAATTAATAGTACGTTTATAAACCTTTCTCGCCCACGAAAGTGGTGTATATAAGGAGATGCAAAAATGTCTCAATTAGTAAAGAAAATTAGAACAAGTGCAGGAGATTGTCGGATTGACTATAATGCACTTGCAAATCTACCAACAGTTAGTAATCCAAATTTGCTAATTAACGGTGATTTTAGAAATCCTATTAATCAAAGAGGTCAGAGTAGATACGAGGGCATGACAACTAGGGGGTATACTATAGATAGATGGTGTATGGGTGAGCAGGATTACCAGAGAACAGTCGAGCTAGTCGATGGCGGCATTACTATCACTAACCCAAACACTACATATATTGGAACTTTTCAACAAGTTTTTGAGAAGGCACTACCACAAGGCACTTATACATTAAGTGTGAAAGTTAAGTCAATTGCATATGGAGGTGCAACTATGTCTTGTGGTGGTAGTCATTATGATACTAGAAGAGATTTAGTTGTGGGTATCAATACTCTAACCTTAACCGATGCAACTATAGATACCTTTAATATTTATTTGGCGCAAAACTCTAGTATAACATTAGAGTGGGCAAAGTTAGAATATGGTGCTGTTGCCACACAATTTATTCCAAAGCAATATGCAGAAGAGCTGATGATTTGTCGTAGATATTTTTGTGTTGTTGTGCCGTCTACGATGATTATTGCTAGACAGAGATATGATGGCAATGTCTCATATTTTGCTGGATTCCCATATCCAAGTGTTATGAGAGCGTTGCCAAATGTTAAATATGAAAGTAAGACTTCCGATACAAGCGAGATATTGACTGGAAAACTAGGATTAACACATGATGAATTTTGTGCAAAATTTTTTAGCATAGAGGGAGATTATGATGACGTCGAACTCACATATATGAGTCTTGATTCAGAAATTTATTAAAAATAGGTGCCTGGGTGACTGGGCACCTAACATAATTTTGGAGCGATTCGAAGGTTTCAAAATTAAGACTGCGGGGAGACTCACCTCTCCCGCCATTATTATATTTAGGGGGTGAATCTAGTGACACTTCAAGAAATCGCAACGGAATGGTTAAATAGTGGCAAATTTTGGGTCGTTATTTTATTTGTTGCATTAACACTTGTTGAAATAACTCCAATTAAAGTTAATCCATGGACTTGGATAGCCAAGAAAATTGGAAGTGCCTTTAATGGCGAGGTTATGAGAGAAATAGGACATTTAAAAGAAGAAATTAAAATTGTCAAAACGGATGTTTCTGATATCAGAGAGGAAGCAAAAGAGCGTGAGGCAACAAATCGTCGTACTCGTATTTTAGAGTTTGGCGATGAGATATTGCACGAAGTTGATTATAGTAAAGAACATTGGGATCAGATATTGTTAGATATTACTGAATATGAGAATTATTGTGATGAACATAAACATTACATGAATAATGTTGCAAAAGCAACAATCAAACATATAAAAGATAAATATCAAAAACACTTAGAGGACGACAGTTTTCTAAAATAACAATACAAAATGAATAAAAAGGGGTTGAATATATGAAGTATTCAAAAAGCAATAAGCCCATGGAGTGTATGATGAAAAACAGTACATGCTACAAGGGCACTGGAAAAATGCAAGTTAAAGGTATTTTGTGGCATAGCACTGGTGCAAATAATCCAAATTTATGTAGATATGTGCAACCGCATGAATCTGACGCAAACTATAACGAGCTGATTGCTGTGCTTGGCAAAAACAAATACAACAATGACTGGAATCACATTAAAAGGGATGCTGGTTTAAATGCTTGGATTGGCAAACTTGCTGATGGATCTGTTACAACCGTTCAGACAATGCCATGGGATTATAAGCCATGGGGATGTGGCAAGGGCAAAAATGGTAGCTGTAACAATAATTTTATCCAATTTGAAATTTGTGAAGATAATTTAAAAGACAAAGATTATTTTAACAAAGTATATAAAGAGGCTTGTGAGCTAACTGCATATCTATGTGATATGTATAAGATCGATCCTTGTGGGTCTGTGATGTATAACGGTGTTTCAGTTCCTACAATTCTATGTCATGCCGACAGTTATAAGTTAGGACTTGGCAATAATCACGGTGATGTTCTACATTGGTTTAAAAAACATGGCAAGACCATGGAGGATGTTCGTAATGATGTTAAGAAATTAATGAAAGCACCAGATCCTGTTGTTGCAGATAAAATTGACACGGTTAAGGAAGTACAAAAGTGGCTAAATGTTACTTATAAATCTGGACTAGCTGTTGATGGCTCTTATGGTAAGAAAACAAAGGCTGCATTAGTGAAAGCATTACAAGTATGTCTTGGTTTTACCGGGAAAGATGTCGATGGATCTTATGGTTCTAAGACTAACGCTGCTGTTAAGAAAAACAACTTAAAGCGTGGAGATAAAAACGAAATGGTTAAGGTATTACAGGCGCTACTTGTATGTAATGGTTATCCTGCTGCTTATGTAGATGGTAGCTTTGGTGCTTGTACAGAAAAGGTAGTTATTCAATTCCAAGCTAAGAAAAAGTTGAAGCAAGACGGAGTGGCTGGAAGCGGTACATTTAAAGCACTATGTAAATAAATATAAATTAGTCGTTTAAAATAAGGGGGAAAATACATGTCGAATAGTTCATTAGTAGATTATACAAAATTATCACCAAATTATAATAAAAGAACAGCAAAGATTAATAAACTGACCATACATCATATGGCAGGCAATTTATCTGTTCAAACTTGTGGAAATGTTTTTGCAAATGCTTCAAATGAAGCTAGTGCAAATTATGGGATTGATAGTGATGGACTTGTGGGCATGTATGTCGAAGAAAAGAATAGGGCTTGGACAAGTTCTAATTTCTACAATGATAATCAAGCCGTTACTATCGAGGTTGCAAATGATGGTGGAGCACCAAATTGGCACGTGAGCGACAAAGCATTAAATAAGCTTGTCGAGTTATGTGTTGATATTTGCAAAAGGAATGATATTAAAAAACTTAATTACACAAGTGATGCGAGTGGAAATTTAACTCGTCACAATATGTTTACTTCAACGGTGTGCCCCCGGCCCTTATTTACAAAGTAAGTTCCAATGGATTGCAAATGAAGTCAATAAAAGACTTGAAGTGAAAAAGTCAATTGAGGAAGTTGCAAAAGAGGTTCTTCAAGGTAAATGGGGTAATGGTGCAGATAGAAAAAACAAATTAACCTCTTCTGGATATAATTATGATGCTGTGCAAAATGTTGTTAACAGACTTATTTCAAACAAAAAATCTGTTGACCAAATTGCTAAAGAAGTTATACAAGGCAAATGGGGAAATGGTGAAATTAGAAAGCAAAAATTAATAGAAGCTGGATATGACTATAATAAGGTTCAGCAAAAGGTTAATGAATTGTTATAAGGTGTGATGATTATGAGCGATAAAAGATTTCAGAAAAAACTAGAAAAAATTAAAAAACGCGGTGAGCAGTATAAACAAGAAAAAGAACTTAAGGATATGTATGCCGAATACGTACCAGAAAGAAAAAAGAAAAAGGTTTCTAACATTATGCTAGTTGTTGTTATGATTGCAATTATTGCATATGCTGCAGCTAATTTTGTTCTCCAATATTTCACTTCAATAGAGGTAAGTTCTACTCTTACCACTTGTTGGTTTACTTTTTGGGGTGCAGAAATTTTTGCACTTGCTGGTATTAAGATTAGCAAGGTTAGAAGTGGCTCTGAAGAGAACATTGATTGTTCCGAATATGATTGCGGCTAAAAGGAGATGTTTATATGGAATGGTATGAAATTATTGTTAGTATTTTAAGTGGCCTAGCTGTTACTATTCCACTAGTAATTAAATTAGTTGAATATGTTAAGAAAGCCGTGCAAGAGAAAAACTGGAATAAACTTTTAGCTCTTGTTATGAAGCTAATGGCAGAGGCAGAAGAGAAGTTTGATAACGGTGCAGATAGAAAAGAATGGGTTCTTGGAATGGTTGAAGCAAGTGCTGATATTGTTGATTATAAGATTGATCTTGAGCAGGTTGGCGAGCTCATTGATTCACTTTGCGCTATGAGCAAGAAAGTTAATGCACCAGATAAGGAAGTATCTGAATAATATTTCCTACAATAACATATAGTAGTTTTTTATTGTAGGGGATAGTCCAAACGGGCCGTCCCCTATTTTTTACGTTTAAAATTAAAGGATGTGATGAAATATGTCTAGAGTGATGTCTATAGACCAGTCCACACGTTGCAGTGGTTACTGTTTAGTCGAAGACGAAGAATATGTGTGTTCTGGTGTTATCGATATGAGTAAAAGTGACTTGGATACACCAGAGCGTTCGTTTGAAATGGCAAAAGCCATTTGGAAGCTTATAAAAAAATATAAACCTCAGTATTTGATTATCGAAGATGTGCAAAATCAGAGTTCTACCAAGACGGTAATTATACTTGCAAGACTGCAAGGTATGATATTGGGCTATGCTGAAGCTCATGGTGTTCAGACACATATCCTAGCACCGACGGTGTGGAGACGAATATTAAATTATTCTCAAGGACCAAAAGTGAAGAGAGCAGAGCTCAAAAAGCAAAGTGAAGATTATGTTAAAAATAAATATGGATTTGTTAAATCCGAAGATGAAAATGAGGCTATAGCGCTGAATGATGCTGCTCGTCAAAAATTTGATTTAGATGATCTTTTATGATAATTAGGTTTGAAAACAATGCCACGGGTGTGGTTTAAAATAAAATTTTATGATTAAAAGGAGAAATGAAAAATGAAAGTGTACGAATTTATTGAGGCTGTTAAGAAAAATCCCAACCAGGCTACTGCCGTATGCAAGAAGCTTATTAAGACTAGATATATTCCAGTATTAGAGAAGAGACAGTTGGCCGAGCTTGTGTATGAAAATTCTACCGATATTGAAAATGGTATTGTAAAGGTTGACTCTTTAAGTAAGTATTTAATTTTCACTCTATTGGTGCTAAGAAATTATACGGAGTTAGAATTTACAGTTGATGAGACTGGTGCGGCATCCGAGGCCGCAATTGCAGAGTTTGATGCTCTTTGTGAAAATGGTTTAATTAATCCTCTTATTGCCGAGTTCCAAGAAGATTATGCTCGTGCAAATGAGATTATGAATTATGTATTCCAGGATAATCTTGCGGTTAATAATACTGTAGAGGCTGTGGTTGGCAGAGTTGGTGATGATCTACTAGATATTATTGGTGGCTTTGCAGATAGATTGGGTGACAAAGTTGACGAGATGAATCTTGATTTATCCAAGTTTGATATGGGCAAGTTTGACGCCATTATGAATCTATTGGGGAGAAATAAGTAAAAATAATTAAGTTAGGTGTGATGTATTATGAGTAATGTTGTAGATCAAATTATTGAAGACATTACAAGAGACGCAAAAAATACACTTAATCGTGTAACTCGGCATATTGCAAATCGAGTTGCAACAGATTGGGAATTAAAGGCCATAAGTGTCATGGATGATTATTATGGTGATTATTCCAGAACTACCAAGCGTTATAATCGCACTTATTCTTTATTTTATGATGCGGTTGTGCCAGTATTTTGGAAGAAAAATGATATGTATACGGTAGGTATTAAATTTAATCCATCTAATATGGACCATGGTCCACTTCCTATGTTTAGTGAGGAAGGCATTTGGAGTAACTTTATGGAAGGTGCACATGGTAGTGCCGCATATGGTGGTAATGAACATGCACGAAATATTGTTATGACATCTCCAAGTCCAAAGGCTGTTTTAGATGAATATTACAATAATTATGATAGACAATTGGATAAATATTTTGATGAAGCGGTAAAGCTTCATGTGAAGTAATTTAGAAAGGAGGATAAAAATGGGAGATATAAATAAGAGATATGTTATAGGAGTTGGTGCTGATAAAAAGTCATTAGAACAACTCAAGGCAGATTTAAATAATACAATTAAAGATGCGTTTAATAAGATTGGAAAAGATGGTCAAGTGCATGGTTTGAGCAGAGCGGATAAGGCCGCTATTAAGGCAGACCTATCATCTGTATTTGACATTTCTTCAGAGCAAGCCGAAGCTCTTCGTAAGATGGTGCAAGGTATTATTCCAAAAGATACTAAAGCAATTGCAGAAATGCGCAATCAGCTAGAAGATACATTAAAGTTTGCAACTGGCATTATGGAGCAGATGAAACAGCTTGGTGCTTCTACTGATTGGATGAAGCAGGGTGTAACTTTTGTAGATAAATTCAGTAATCTACAAGGTGCACTTTCTGGAACCCAACAAGTTGTTGCCGATATTCAGACAACGGTTGATGCGTTAACGAAGTCTTTTGGTGAATTTAAGAACGCACTTGCTGTAACAAATCCAGATGCTTTTGCTAAGAGATTTGGACAAGCTGCTAAGTCTGGCACTCATGTTGATGCAAACATTAAAGCGATTGCCAAGGAAATGACTGATGCCGCTGAGCGTGCAAGTTTAAAAATCCAAGATGTAATTTCTGAGTTGGAAGATGAGGGTATTAAGATTGCCGTTACTCTACAAGATCCTGATGCTGCCGAGTTTACTTCACAGATTAATAGTTTTGTTAAAAAGGCATCTGCTCAGTTCCAAAAGAATCCGATTAAGTTAGATGTAGAGCTTCTCGACCCATTTAAAAATGGTGCTGGAGCCAAGTTAACAAAACATCAGAAAAAATTAGCAGATCAAGCTAAAGAGGTTGCTAAGAGTTCTGGTTTTTCAGACGAAAGTTTAATTGGTTTGGATAGTCCAGATACCTCTAGAACTATAAGACATATTATAGAGTCTTTCCAGAATATCAAGAAGGCCGTTGATGCTGGACAGCAGGATATTACTAGTGCAACTAAAAAATGGCGTCAAGATATCAATCAAGAGCTCACACTAAAGGCGAAGTTTGATAATTTAGATATTAAAGCCGAGGCCGCAAAGTTAATGCACGAGTTACAGGCATTCTTAAATGAAAATCCACCTTTATTTATCGATGTAGATATTGACAATTTTGTAGAGTCACTTCAAGAGGCATTAAGGGAAACTGTTTTAACTGTAAATGTTAAAGCTGACAATATTGATGGAAAAGGTGCAACATTAAATTTAAGTGGTGCTCAACTAGCTTCTGGTGATAAGATTGAACCTGTTCGTAATGATCCGCAAGCAACTCGCCCACCTCAGTCCGCTATTCCGTCTATTAATGCTACGAAAGAAAATTCTGAAGTGATTGGTGAATCAACTCGTGTACAGAATGTTTTAAAAGACGCAGTACAACAACTAAATAAGAGTATTATTGCCAATAAAAATAGAAATGATATTGTAGAAGAAACCAACACTCAGCGTGCCGAAGAAGCTAAGAAAAATGCTGAGCAAATTGCAGAATATAGTGATAAGATTGCAAAGGCTCGCGAAGATATTGATAGTGCCGCAGAAATCAGAAGGGCTGCAAGGGAGAAAATACCAGATCTAGAACAAAAACGCGCCGATGCTTTAAGAACATATGCAGGTCGCGTTAAGTCATTTAATGATGCAGTAAAAAATAATGACAACGAATATATTCAAAAGGAATTTGATTGGGCCGTTCAATATTTAAATAGAGAAAAACAAGAAACAGTAGAACATATTGACGAAATTCGTTCTCGTGTAGATGATGCAAATAAAGATAAGAAAATACAGTATTTTAAACGTGTTTCTGACGATATTGATTCTTTATTAAAAAACAAAGAAAATCAAGAAGATTTTATTTTAAATGTATTACAAAGATCATATCATACAGAAAGAGACGAAATAGAAGGAACTATAGGCGGTTTAACTCGTACCATAGATTGGCAAAGTAAGAGAATTGTTGGTATCAATGAAAACATTGATTATTATAACAGAGAGATTGAACATCTTAGCAAAGAAAACGAAATTACAAGAAGTCAAAAAGGTATTCAATCTAGAAAATCTCAGTCTAAAAATCAACAACAAAGACTGGATAACATTCAATCTGTTTTAGATTCTAACCAAAGTCCGGTTCAATTAGTTTTTAATGAACTTCAAGAGTTTTGGAAAAAGAGTTATAACACTATTGAAAAAACAAAAAACGAACTCGACGAATTAAAGAACGGTAATTATTCTGATGATTTAAAGGCTAAATTAAGCAAACTTACAGAAGACGAACAAACAGCAATGATTCAAGGGCTGATTGGCAAAAAAGAAAAAAGAATTACCGACTGGACAACACGTCAGTCTTTAATGTCACAAAAAGGTCTTGGTGAATGGAGCGACGGTGCAAAACTTGAGGATGTATTAAAATCTTTTACTGTTGAATCTTTGACTGATGTATTAAGCAAATCTTCTACTTTATCTGATGACTTATTAAGCAATAGCAGCTTAAAGAGCTTATCCTCTATTAAAGAACTTGCGTATTATGCTAATATTGCACAAGATGCCCTTGGTTTTAAAGTACAAACTGACAAGGAATATGTTGACGAGGCAACTCTACAAGCAAGACTTATGGAGCTTGCTAGAATTAAAACTTTTACAGATAAAGTTCAAGGAATGTTCCCTAAAAATAGTGGAACACCAGAATTACAGGGCATTGAGGCCTTTATAGAGTTTTTTGAGAAATTAGTCGCTGCCAAAGCAGATATTTCTACGATTGTTTCACAAGCACAGGGCAAAATAGATACTATTCAAGAAAATTTAATTCAAAAGTCAATTGAGCGTCGTATGCTTGGAGAACCAGAAAATCCAATTGAGTATGAAAATGCACAAAGAGATATTGCCAGATTACAAAACATTATTGATTCTCCAATCAATATAACAGACGCCGCAAAAGAATATTTAGAATCTTTTAAAAAGTTTGCAAGTATCACTGATGGCGATACTAGATTTGCACCCAGAGAAGACGGCAAGACATTATCCACTTCTCAAATTGCACAAGTAATTTGGGACGGAATGGATGCTACGGTAAAAGAGTCTGTCACGAAAGCTATGCTATCTAGCAGTGAATTTGCTGGTGTAAAAGAACTTAACCAAGTATCTATTGCCGGTGTATTAGACAAAATGACAAAAGTCTTCGAGACTGGTGCACTTAAAGATATCACTAGTGAAGACAAGAGTTATCAACAGCTTGTTGCTTTATTAGATAGACAGTCTAAATTCCAGAGAGCAAAGACTGTTACAGATTTACAATATTCTGGATCCGTGAAATCCTCATTATACGATGCAAGAACTCCAGATAAACCTATTTATGTTAAGGTTGTTGGTAGCCATGGCGAAGAAACAACATATGATGTCCACAAGCCTGGAAAGGGTAGAGCGGATTCCGATCGATCCTTCAGTACCAATCCGAAAGGCTTAGAGAGATTATTTAAGCATTTAGGAATTACTGAGCAGGTTGACCAAATTGTAGAGGCTATGTTTAATGATCCTGCTTTAGCGCAAACATTAACAGACCAATTATTTGCAGGCAAAAATATTAGTCTTTCTACTAAACCATTTACTAGAACTGCTTCTAAATCTTATAGTTATGCAGATACACCGCTTGCGCAGTACAGACAAAATAAAGATAAATATGATGCACAAGCAAAAGAGTTAGAGTCTGATATTGCTAAATTACAATCTGGGCAATATAGTGAATCTTTACTTAAACAGATAGAAGAATCACGTGTACATGCTCGTCAAGAATTACAGAAACAGGGTAAATCAGAAAGTGATATAGATGCACACCTAGAAAGCTCTATGAGCACTGAGAATGTTATCAAAAAAATTATAGAGAGTAAACAAAAACAATTGACTGTAATTCAACAGTTGAAACCAACAGAAGAACAAATTACAGAATCATTGATCGCATTGATGAATGATATTGAGATTGGTAAGGCTCAAGAAAAAGATGCAAAACGGAGTGCGAGACGTAATGCGAATCGAGCAGCTAATTTAACCGATGCCGATAGCCCAGATTGGGCATATCAGACTAGACAAAATACTGAACGAACCGCTGCAAAGCGTGCTGCCGATATGATTCGTTCCGGTACAAAAGGCTCCTCTCAAAGTCTAGAGAGTCCATTACAACAAATTATTGATAGCGTCAAGGTTGCAAGTCAGTATGGCTTAATGGATACTAAGGAGATTGAACAGCTTCTTACACAGTATGATGAAGCATATAATGTTGCTAGAAATATGCCTCGTATTAAAGATGCTAGTACCCCGGTGTCTATGTTCGATGATATTAATGACGCTTGGGAAGAAGAAGAAGAATTACGTAATCAAGTGTTTGATGCTTTCTTCGGTTCCGATGGTTGGTATGCCGTACAAGTTGTTACCGATCAGATGTCGGTAATCGAGGGAGAACTAGCTAGAAAAGAGCAATCAATTACTAGTAGTGCATCAAGTGCAAATAGTGCTATTGATACACAAATTGCAGATATTAATGCAAGAGAAGCTAAAGCCAAGCAAGATGCTGATGTTTATGCAACTAAGCTATATGATAAATATCTAAGAGAACCAGAAGAAGAAATTCAAGCAGAGTTAAGAAGACGTTCTGTGGAGATTGAAGCAAAGGCAAAACAAACACAAGATGCTAAAAATAATTTAGGTTCTTTAGCCGATAGAGATGCTGGATTAAAACAGCTTAAAACCGATCTCTTTAACCAGATGCAACAAGATGCTAAATATATAGAGGCAAATCAGTTAAGACGACAGTCTACTGTTGGTAGTCCTAAACATCAAAGATATACACAGGAAATTGAAGAAATTGAAAATAAATATACGGCTGAATATAATAAAGCTCGTCAGGCGTGGATTGATGTCAAGGCTACTGAACTTGATGCCGAGTATGAAGCATTCGTTCAGTCTGTTAAAGATAGTGCCGTTGGTGATTCTTCTAAGAATGCTGTAGCTAAATTTAATAAAGACTTCAAGGGTAAAACTACTAGCAAGAGAAAGATTTCTGGAATTCAGAAGTTTATCGAGGCTGAAAAGAAACGTATGTATCAAGAAGCAGAAGCTGCTACACAACAGGCAATGGCTACCCTTGATATGTCTGGAACGGTTTCTCAAGAGACTATTAATAAGGGTATTGAAAAGGCTAGAAAAAATGCAGAGAAAAAGCGCAAAGCTGTATTAAAGTCTGTTAAAAAGAAGTCCGATGCTGAATTAATGGCTGAGGGGTCTTATGGTCAAGCAGCGACGACGGCAAGTGCCGAAGTTGAAAGACTAAAAAAACAAAATGCAGATAATGAAAAGTTATTAAAAGATTTGATGGCTCAATATGGTAGAACCAAAGAAATGCTAAATGCAGAAAGAGGTATTTATGAGTCTAGTCAAGCCACACAGACTGCTATGCAACAACAGTTGGGTGATGATGACTCTCGTATGCCTGGTGGTGCTGGTGGTGGGTATCTTGGTACTATTGATACTTCTAACCTCGCTACCGAGTCTACTCTACGTGGCATTTATGAGTTATTAAATGGTGCTCCTCCTGCTGGTGGTTGGGGTGATACTAAGAGTACTGATACAAGTGATTATTCAGATAATGAATCTGATGAAATCGCTAGTAGTGCGGAAAAATTTGCTAATAGCTTAAATGAAATTATTAAGAGTGCAAATACTCGTAAGACAGAGATGGCTGCACTAATTGGTGAAAGTGGTCAACTTGGCGCACGTGTGCAAGGAACTAAGAGTGGTGTTAACGCTAAGGATATTAGCCGTGCTTTGGCACAGCAAGTTAAAGAACAAGTACTTGCCGTCCTACACAATCATCCGTCTGGTTCTGCAACACTTTCTTCTAAGGATTTGCAGGCGGCATACAATCGTGCATACTCAAAAGGAACATATAGAAATAATGCACCAGTTAAGGTAAGTGGCTCAATTGCCAATGGTAAAATTACCGCTGTCGATTTCACAGACATTGATGAGAGTACAGCAAGAAAGATTGTTGATACTTATAAGCAAAAACGTGACGAGTTAGTTGATGCAACGGAAGAGGATATTTATAAGACATTAACAAGCGTCTTTGAACAATTTGGTCATATTGACGCCGTGCAACAAATTGACTCTACGAAAATTGAAGAGTTAAGAAATAACTTAATTCAAAATGCACAGAAGCAAGTTGCAGAGATATCTAGTGTCATTATGATGCCTGACGGTGATATTACCGATAAAACCGCAGCCTTGTTATCTAAAGAGATTAATGCATCTCGTGGACAGCAAGATGGCGGATCACAAATTGCAAGTGCATTAAGTTCGTTGTCTCAACTTGGTTTTACGAAAGATGATTATACATTTAAATCTGATGATAGTGCAAAACTAGCTAAAGCATATAGTCAGTTGCAGAATGGTATGTCACGTGCCATCAAAGATAAATTACATGAAAATGTAAAGGATTATATTAAAGTACTACAAAATAAGCTAGAAGAAATCGCAAAGGCTAATAATTTAGACTATGCTGAAATTAATAAGTCCGTAAATGTTCAAGATGTTGATACACCAAAGGTTAAAGTTTCTAAGAAGAAAAATAAGAAGAGTACAAGTGTAGACAATGTGGTTCAAACTCCTAGCACCACTACTTCTAACAATGTAGACTCATCAAGTGGAAATACACAGGGTGGTCTTATTGGAATTTTAAGTAGGATTGCTACAGAGGATACTCTAAGCAGTATTGCCGCACTGTTGGCAAAGGGTGTTAAGACTACTTCTGGTGAAAAGGGATCTAGTAGCAAGAAAAAGAGTGAAGATGGTTCTACTCTGAGTCAATCAGATGCGGAAAGTAAATTACGAGAATATCTTAACAAACACTACGAGGGTGCAGGTTATGTTGCAGGTGCAGTTAATAGCACACCTACTGGATATTCTATTAATGCTTCACGTCAAAAGGATAATACAGATGCAATTAAAGAAGCACAAGAAGCTATTGCTAAGTGTGAAGTAGGTACAGATGCATGGTGGGAAGCAACAAAGAGACTTACACTACTTCAATCAGAACAAGAAAATATTATCGTAAGAATTAATGCTGAAACTGGTAAGATTACTGCAAGTAGTTCATTCAAGAATCTTGCGGTTGGTGCGAAGGCGGCAACAAAAGAGTTGCAAAATATTGATGATATTATGTATCGTCTACATTCTTCTGGTGCTTTGTCTTTTGGTGATGACGGTAGCGTTACATCTTCTAATGCTTCTGTACAGAAATTCTTATCATCTATTAGTGCTTTAAATGCATTTACAGCAGGGAAATCACAGGAAGAATTATTAGATCCATCTAACAATGCAACATTAAGCAGCTTAGCTCTTGCAGTACAAACTTATCGTAAGGAAATTGTTGCGTTACTAAATGCGGTTGATCAGTATAACGGTGGTGAAAGCAAAGGTATTTTAAGTGGTGTATTAGGCAATGATAGTGAAATTAAAAGTGCTATGCAAAGTGCTATTAGTGCGAGCACAGGACTTGAAACATCATTTGGCAATTTGACACCAGTTTATAAAAATAATCAAATTGTAGCTTATCAATTAGCTTACACTATGAAGATTGGCAAAAAAGAAGTCCAGGATATGACCGCTTCTCTGAATCCGTTAACTCATGAATTGACAATTCAAAAGGGTGCAGTTAGAGAAGTCGAAACTGGATGGGGTAAGTTCTTTAGTGGATTAAAGAGTAAGTGGGCGTCAATCGTACAGTATATGGCTAGCATTACTAGCATCACCGATATGATCAGATATGTACGTACCGGTGTGCAGTATGTAAGAGAAATAGATAGCGCTCTTACTGAACTTAAGAAAGTTACCGATGAAACAGATTTAAGTTATAGAAACTTCTTGCAAGATATGTCTAAAACTGGTGGAGTAGTTGGCTCTACGGTTAAGGACTTAACAACGATGGCTGCAGAGTGGGCTCGTTTGGGCTATTCTATGCAAGAGGCTGGCAAGCTCGCTAAAAGCACTGCTATTCTATTAAATGTTTCTGAGTTCAACGATGCTACAGCAGCGTCTGAGGCATTAATCAGTACAATGCAGGCATTTAAATATACTGCGGATGAAAGTGGACATGTAGTTGATATTCTCAACGAGATAGGTAACAATTATGCAGTGTCTTCCGATGGCATTGCAACAGCATTACAAGATTCCGCTAGTGCACTTATGGAGGGTGGAAACAACTTAGAACAGGCAGTTGCATTGGTAGCGGCTGCTAACCGAGTGGTTCAAGATCCGAATTCTGTCGGTAGTGCATTGAGGACCATTTCTCTAAGACTCCGTGGCACCTCTGTAAAAATCCTTGAAGAAATGGGAGAAGAGACTGAGGGTGTTGTAGAAAGCACTAGTAAACTACAAGAAAAGATTAAAGCCCTAAGTGGAGTAAATATTCTCACCGACGCAGGTGATTATAAAGATACATACACGATACTAAAAGAAATAGGAACGGTTTGGGAAGATATGTCCGATATCGATCAGGCAGCGCTCCTTGAATTAATGGCGGGTGAGATTCTTGCCCGTTGTGCATAGTGATATGCATAAAAGTACACATCTAATTGCAGAAACCCCTTAAAGCTATATACCACAATATAAAAGAAATTATTATATGATGGTGCGAAAGCAGAAAAAACATATAGATGACATATGGTCAAAAACCTAAGTGTTATTACAATAGGAAATCTGCAGCCAAGCTCCTAAGTCGTTTTTAGATATGGAGAAGGTTCAACGACCAGCCGAAAGGCGTACATTACAAGCTTATGGTAATGGAAATGGTGTGGATCTATGTAAATAGATTTAAGAAATGGTCTGTTCTTACATGAGAGTGTAAGGTGTTATTGATGTATTAACAACACAAAATTAATTAAAGGAGGTGGATTTATGGTCGGAAAATTTACAGATGAGGAAATAAATAAAATGGTTAGTCAATATCAAGCCGGTATGTCTGTTAAAAAATTAGGAGAGATATTTGGCGTACATTATCAAACGGTTTCTAAGAAATTAAAAGAACTTGGTGTGTTTACACCAAAAACACACAATTGGACTGATGCCGATACTAAAAAATTATTGGAAGTATATCCTATTGGGGATTGGAATTTAATTTTTGCAACATTTCCGAATAGGAGTAGGGCCTTCTTATACACACAGGCATCCAGGTTAGGCATATGTGCCGAAAGTTATCATTGGACAGAACATGATAAAAATGTATTAATTAATTTCTATGGAAGTATAGATGTTGAGGATATTCAAAAGATGTTAGATCGTGAATATACGATTAGGCAAATTCAAAATCAAGCTAAGAAAATGGATCTTACACGGCAAAGAAAATGGTCGGATGAAGAAATTGCAATTTTAATCAATCACTATGCAGATGAAGGTTCTGATGGAGTTAAAAAATTATTACCTTATAAATCAAACCGTGCAATTATAGGCAAAGCGATGAAATTGGGTATAACTTGTAATTGTTTTTGGAGTGATGATGAAATCAAATTCTTAATTGACAACTGGCCGAAACTATCTGACGAAGAAATTGCGAAAAAATTAGGGCGAGGTGTAAAAGGTGTTTCCGACAAAAGAAGATGTTTAGGGTTGTATTTTCCTAAGAATGACATAACGTATTATAATATTGAGGATTTTATACGACATAGAAATTACGAATGGAAAAAAGATTCCATGCGAAATTGTAATTATAAATGTGTCATTACTGGTAGCTCTGATTTTGAAGTACATCACATCTATAGTTTTAATTTAATTTTAAAAGAAGCTATGTTAGACAATGAGTGGATAAATAAGAATTTTGCTGATTATACAGTTGATGAATTAAATTATAATTTAAATATATTTTTACAGCACCAATCAAAGTATCCACTTGGTGTGTGTCTTTCAATTGATATGCATAGAAAATTTCATTCTATATATGGGAATCGTATTAATACACCAGAACAATGGGAAGAATTTTTTAAGACATATATACATCAATAACCGATTAAGTGTTGCAAACTTAATTGAACAAAAAAAAGAATCGCGCTAACACACTTAGTGCTATCCTGTCTAACATGACAGACTTAGAAGGAGCATATAATGACGCTCTTAAGGCCGAAGGATCGGCACTTAAGGAGAACGAAGCATATCTCCAATCTATACAGGGTCATATTGACCTATTTAATAATTCACTTCAAACTATGTGGATGAATTTTGTTGAAACTGACGCTATCAAGTGGTTTGTGCACCTAGGTCAAGCTGCGGTTGAATTTGCTGATGACTTAGGACTTATTCAAACTGCATTGATTGGCATAGTTGGTTATTTGACATTCTTTAAGAAAACTCAGTGGCACGACATGTTTACATCAATGCTTCCAAAAGACGGTTTTAAAAATCCTGTTAAGGAATTTAAAAACACTTTTGAAAATGGTTTTAAGAATGGTATTACACATATATGGAATGACATACGTAGTGGAAGTTCTTTTAATTTATTAACTGGCTCTCAATTAGATGCGGAAATTAAGAATTTAAATGTGGCACTCGCACAGGGTCCGGAAGCTCTTGCTCAATATAAAATACAAGCACAACAAGCTGGTAACGGCATGGATATTTTTGTAAATAAACTTGAACAAGGTGTTATCCAAACCAAAAATGGCAAAGTTGCCGCACAAGATTATACTCTTGCACTACAACAACAAACTACAGAGGCTCAAAAGGCTGCTAGAAGTGAACAACTAAAAAGTGCTGCTATTGGCATAGGTATTATGGTGGTTACTACTGTAATTTCTGCGATAAGCAACTATGTACAGAGCTTAAAAACACTAGAGGAAACATACGAAGAATTACAATCTAGCATCTCTGATTTAGAGTCCAAAATTAATTCTATAGATTCTGAATTGGCAAAAATAGATGAACAAATAGACGCTTTGTCTAATAGAAATCTTTCGTTAGTTGAAGCTGAAGAACTTAGAAAACTAAGAGAGCAATCTGCCGAATTACAGAAACAGAAAGAGTTACATGAAAGCATATTAAAAACTCGTGAAAAGCAAAACAGCGTACAATCGCTTTCGATGATTAACAAATTGTTGGATACGACTGCAGCTAATCAAGAAAAAACTGCATCTTCTGCAAAAATGTGGGGTTCTATTATCGGTGGTGTTGTACTTGCTGCTGTTGGCGCGGTTGCTGCATATTTTACTGCTGGATCATCCCTGGCACTTACTGCTGCTGGAATTGGTATGGTAGCTGGTTCTGCTGCCGGTGGAGCCATTGGCGAGAATTTAGGAAGTCAATCTAAGGCTATATCTGGTGACGATGCTGCCGAGCGATTAATCAATTGGTATGATTCTTATGAAAAGGCTATAGATGAAGCCGCACGAGAGGCA
>JAEIGA010002739.1_pt1 | contig 27936 bp, 29 predicted proteins | sample 9270691 | NCBI WGS metagenome assembly JAEIGA01 (sample SAMN17057246, study PRJNA624740) | gut metagenome | biome: biome; isolation source: fecal sample | host: Bos grunniens | place: China: Xizang | collected 2019
ATTATTATTTCTGCACTCCTTGGTATTATGACGTGGCTTCTCGTGTTAAATTATACGAATCCTACAGAAAATCGCTCTTTGGACATTCCGCTTAATATACTGAATGTAAATACACCGGCTACTTTGGGTTTGAGTGACAGAGACTCTTCTGTTCCGAATACAATAACGGTTAAAGCATCTGGGCGAGCTGATATAATAGGAAATCTAACGGCCTCTGATTTATATGCGGCTGTTGATTTTGCGAAAATTACGGCTTCCGGCAAGACTACGCTTAAAATAAAAGAACCGGAATGCAACAGATTGGGTATAAAAATTGAGGATTACTACCCTAAAACAATAGATGTAGTATATGACAAAATATCGCATGCAAATGTAGATGTTGTTGTTGAATATGATAATAGTTTACTTGCTGAAAACTTTGAAATTCTATCAGTTACAGCAGAGCCCGGGACAGTTCAAATTTCAGGCTTTGAATCAGAAATCGCAAATATAGATTGTATTAAAGTAAAACTTAATGAAAGTCTCACGGCAGGCTCTATTGATTCGGATAAAAGCGGATCCTTTTTGGGTCATTATTATTTAAAGAGCGGAGAAGAAGTAACGGCAGATTACGAAACAGAAAAAATTACCGTTAAAATCGAGGTCGCAAAAAAAGTTCCCGTAACTTATTCAGTTTCGGGTATACCGCATAATGATTATTATTTAAGTAAAACCGGAATTACTTCTGATGCTGTATTGCTTTGCGGTGCTGCATCGGATTTGAGAAATATAAACAAAATTGAATTGGGTACAATTGATATTTCAGGCGCTTCTGCAAATGTAATAAAAAATTTCGATATCACAGGATATCTGCCGGCAGGAATTACAGCATATCAAACAACAGATGTTTCTGTTTCTGCAGAAATCTTAAAATATCAAATTAAAAATTTTGAAGTAGACATATCAAATTCCGTAAGTACACCGGGAAAGAATCCCAGAGAATTTACGTATGAATTTTCTGTTGAAAAATTCACTGTTGCCATAAAAGGAAAGGCTGCCGATTTGGCAAACTTGTCAGTGTCTTCTTTGGGTCCGACTATTGATTTGACAGACCGGGGAGTCGGAGAATATATTTTGCCTCTTGAGTTTGCAGATATAGACAGTAATAAATTTACTGTGATAGGAGAGTACGTATGCTCAGTGAAAATTGCTGAATACATTGCACCTACCGGTAACCCCGGAGAAAATACAGCAGCTCCTACCGGAGGTATATAAGTTTATTTTATAACTCCTGATTGTATTGCTTCAGCTAAAAGAAGCTCTACTACTTTACCATAGTTTTTAACACCATCTTCTACATTCATAACGGATAAATATGTATCGTTTACTCCGGATGTAAATTCATGGCTCAAAGTTTCAAACTGACTCCAATAAGCATTTTCGCGAGAAATATCTTTTTTTACGTTTTTATCGACGGAATCCATTATAGCTGTCCATGTTTTTGTGTCATAATATCGTAATTCATCCATTGCGTAAGAAAAGGCTGTATAATATGCGGAATACGCAAAAATCGGATTGTCGCTTTGAAGACAAGCCATATATGCAATAAAATTAGCCTCATCTTCTCTTGCAAAACCTCTTTGATGTGCCATTTCATGGCAAATTGTATGAGGTAGGCTCATGATAGGCGTATGAATATTCACGATTGCCTCGGGTAAAATATACGGATAAATTCCTGTAATGTGAATATTTGACATTACGATGGAACTGTAAGCAAATTTAACTGTAGGGTAGTCTGTGTAAGAAGAATTGTATTTCTGAGGCAAAAGATTATATGCCTTCTTTGCTTCTTCTGCTAATTTATACGGATTGTATTCTGAATATGCCTCGTCTATTGAACCATCAATTTTTGTTTCGAGTGCTTGTCTCGTTTCAGAAACATTTTTACCCATTATATAACAGAATTGACGTAATTGTTCCACTGTATAATTATTTGCAGTATATTCTGCTTTTTCGGAAAATGTCATGCCCGTATAATTTATGCCGCCAAAGAAAATGAAAACTGTAACAATTATGCAGAAAACAGAAACAAAGCGTAAACCCAGATTGCCTGCAGGACGAAGCATGGAGCGTCTTTCCGGGTAATAACCTTGCTTTTTCATACGGAAAAAAAGTATTATGGCTTCAATTGTGGCGTATATGGTTTTAAATAAGAAAACAACAGTGCAGATAATAAAAACATATAATAACAATTCGGCAACAGAGAAAGGAATGTATCCGAAAAGCTTTGCCAAAGGGTAATTAATAAAATAAAAAATTTTATCTGTATATACTGAAGACACTGCTTTGTCACTAAAACATAAATGACAGAGTAAATATATTGACAAAGCAAAAACCCCTGCAAAAGAGCTAAGTGAAGCCCATGTAGCAGAACGATGGAGTTTACGCTTGTAGATGTATTCATAATACGCATATTTTTCTTTTGATGTTAAAAGTTTATCGCTCAAAGAAATACCCCTTTATTTAAGTAGTTATTATATTTTGCCACGCAATAGGGAAAATATCAACTGTTTAATTTATGCCCTGTTTTGTTTGACAAACAATATTGATTGTTATAGAATTACAACAAGTTTTAAATCGTAAGTTTTAATAGAAAGGTTGTGTTTAAATATGTCATTTCCTGTAGCATTGCAGTTGTATTCTGTAAGGGACAACTTGGAAAAGGATTTTGAGGGTACACTCAAAAAAGTAAAAGAATTGGGCTTTCAAGGTGTAGAGTTTGCAGGACTTTACGGACATGATGCAGACACAGTAAAAAATTTACTGGAAGAAATCGGATTATGTGCAGTTTCTGCGCATATTACAATAGATGAATTTTTAGGTGATATTGAGGGTGTTGTTGATAGATATGTGTCTATAGGTTGCAAATATGCTGCTATTCCTAATCTGGCATTGAATCGTCGCCCCGGTACTGATATGTGGGAACAAACTTTAGAGGATATTAAAAAAATAGCCATAGCAGCAAAATCTAAAGGCTTGCAGCTTATGTATCATAACCATGACTATGAATTCACAAAAATTAACGATAAATATGCACTCGATGAGCTTTATGATAGAATTTCGTCTGATTTGCTGGAAACAGAGCTTGATCTTTGCTGGGTAAATGTGGCAGGAGTAGATCCTGCATATTATGTCAAAAAATATGCAGGCAGAGCAAATATATTGCATCTTAAGGATTTTGCAGGAAGCAAAACAGAAAACATGTATGAGCTTATCGGCGTTAAAGGCGAAAAAGCAGAGCAGAGCAGAGCGTTTGAATTCCGTCCTATAGGATACGGCAAGCAGGATATACCTACAATTCTTGAGGCAGCCGCAGTAGCCGGCACAAAGTGGCTCGTTGTGGAGCAGGATTCTCCGAGTATGGGTAGAAGTGCACTTGAGTGTGCAGAATTAAGTATTAATTATTTAAAAACTTTGCTATAAAAGAATTTTTATAAAATGAGGTGTTTTTATGGGTAATATTTTAGACAAATTTAAAGAAGTACAAGAAGAAAAACAAGAAATAGATGCAAGCAAAAAGCTTAGAGTAGGTATTATAGGTACCGGCTGGATTGCGGAGCCTCACGCAACTTCTTATATGAAGATGCCTGATGTTGAAATTGTTGGTTTAGCCGATTTGATTCCGGGCAAAGCAGAAGCGTTTGCCGCACGTCTCGGTATATCCGGGGTGAAATTTTACGGCAGTCATAAAGAGATGCTCGACGATGAGTCTTTGAATCTTGATGCTGTAAGCGTTTGTACGTACAATTGCCAGCATGAGCCTTGTACAACTTATGCGTTAAAAAAAGGTGTTAACGTAATGCTTGAAAAACCTATGTGCGTTACAATGGAAGAAGCTATTGCAATTTGCAAAGCGGAGAAAGAAAGCGGTAAAATTGTTTCCGTTGGATTCCAACCAAGATTTGACGAGAATATGAAAATGCTTAAGAGAATTGTGGAATCGGGCGAATTGGGGCAAATTTATTATATACAAACCGGCGGCGGCAGAAGAAGAGGTATTCCGACACCTTTCGGCACAACTTTTATTGAAAAGGAAACAGGCGGTATAGGTGCTTTGGGCGATATTGGTTGTTATTCTCTTGATATGGTAATGAATGCCATCGGATATCCTAAGCCACTTACGGTAACAGGTTATAAATCCGATTTCTTCGGTAAACGTCCTGATTATTATCCGGGACATCCGGAATACGCTGAAAAATTTGGCGTGGACGATTTTGCGGCAGGTTTTATAAGACTTGAGGGCGGTATTGTTATAGATTTCCGTATTGCATGGGCAATGAACATTGACACTCCCGGAGACACTGTTATTCTGGGTACAAAGGGCGGTTTGCGTATTCCTTCTACGGAATGCTGGAATGGTTCTATCGGCGGCCCCATGACAATTTATCATGAAGTTGCAGGCGACCAAGTAGAAACAAAAATTCCCGTTAGGTCAACTAACGGCAGTGTATTTGAAATGAAAATTCGTTCTTTCCTTGATGCTATCAAATCAGGTGCACCGGCTCCCGTTCCTACTTCACAGATTCTTTATAACCAGGCTATTCTTTCCGGAATTGCAACTTCGGCAGAGCTTGGTCACGAAATAGAAATTCAGATTCCCGAAATCTGATTTATTTAATAATCCGCCGGAGAGGTTGTGGTGATTTCAGCTTTCTCCGGCTTTTTTACGTGAATACATTACGGAGACAGTATTATGAAATTATTGGACACTTCTCTCTTGTGCGAAAAATTAACAGAAAGACAAAACGCTTTGATTAAAAGCGGTAAACTTGGCGGTTGTGAAATACTTATAAAACAAAATGGTAAAGCTGTTTTTCACAAAGCTTTTATCAATGAATTAAACAGTATGTACAGGTTAGCCTCTATGTCAAAGCCTGTTACCACGGTTGCCGTTTTGATAGAAGCGGAAAGGGGACATTTATCTTTAGACGATAAGGTGTCAAAGTATCTAAGCGGTTTTTCGAATATGTATGTAGGAATGCTGGATGAAAATGGCAAGGCTGTGCCGAAAGAACCTGTAAAAAATGAGATAACCGTTGAGCAGCTTCTTAACCACACAAACGGCTTGTTTTCGGATTCTGATGGTGTCGGAGTGTATCAAAGTTCGCTTTTTACAAAGGCTGACAGACAAAATCTTGCTTCTTATGCATACAAAATAGAGCGTTCACTGCTTTCTTTTCAACCGGGTGAGTACGCATATTACAGTGGGGGAGCGGCACATTCCGTAGCAGCAAGGCTCGTAGAAATAGTATCCGGATTACCTTTCGAAGAATATATACAGGAAAATATTGTAAAACCGCTGGGCATAAAAGATATGACTTTTGTTCCTAATGAAGAACAGTGGGCACGTATGGTTTCTGTGCATAAATATGATGGTGAGAAGTCGTGGTACATTGATATAGGCAAAACAATGTTTGAAGGTATACCACTTACTTTCTATAGCGGTGCAGCCTCTTTAGGCGGAACGGCAGAGGCTTATTCTGCTTTTGCGGAAATGCTTTTAAATGATGGAGGCAATATTTTAAAACCTGAGTCAGTATCACTTATGAAAAAAGCTTATGTGCCGATTTCGTGGAACCCGGCAGATTCACAGTGGTGGGGCTTAGGAGTAAGAGTTATAAACAATAATGAGTATATACTGCCAAAAAACAGTTTTGGTTGGAGCGGTGCTTACGGTACGCATTTTTGGATAGATCCGGAGAATAAAATAACTGCCGTATATTTGAGAAATTCCCATTATGATGGTGGTGCGGGGGCGCAGATTGCAAACCGGTTTGAAGAAGATGTAATGGGTAGTTTAAAATAAACCATGCAAAAGGAGCGTTGAATTATGTTTAGTGAAACAGGAAGCAGAGATGCCGTTACTGCGGCAATTTCCGTAGCAATAACAAAAGACAGGATGGCAGAAAAAGCTGAACAGTTAAGACTTAAAAGCGAGGGCATTAAGACGGCGGCTGTGGATTTTGGAGGAGAGTTTATCGCCTCAGTAACAAAAGTAATCGAAAGAGCTGTTGTTGCTGCTAAAAGAGAAAATTTGATTGCGGATTTTCACGCCGAGGAGGGTGCCGTGGCAGGTGCCGCAAGAGAGGCAGTTTCGCAAATTGTAAATAAGGCTATTGGTCTTAATATTGGAGGTAAAATTGCTATTGCGCGCTGCGGAGAACATATAAGTGTAGCAATATTCTTCGGAATAGGCCTTTTGCACCTTAATGAAATGGCGATAGGATTAGGACATAGAGTAATTTACAACAGTATGACTGAAGAGGAGGACGATTATGAATCGTAATATTGCAATAGACGGTCCTTCGGGGGCGGGCAAGAGCACTTTAGCAAAGAAGATTGCAAAGAAGTTTGGATATATATACCTTGACACAGGAGCGATGTACAGGGCTTTTGGTTTGTTCGCTATAGAAAATGGTGTGGATTTTACATTGCCTGTCGAAGATAATAAAAAAGTCTTGGAGGCTTTGACGGATGATTTCACCCTTGATGTTATATATGAGGACGGAAATCAGCAGGTGTATGCCAACGGAAAAAACGTGACCGGTCTTATTCGTACACCGGAAGTTTCGATTGCTGCATCAAAAGTGGCAGTTATTCCCAAGGTAAGACTTAAATTGGTTGAGATTCAGAGAAACATTGCATCTAAGAATAATGTAGTAATGGATGGTCGCGATATTGGTTCTTATGTGTTGCCGGACGCGGCAGTAAAAGTTTTTTTGACGGCTTCCGTTGAAGTGAGAGCGCAGAGAAGATATGAAGAGCTTCGTGAAAAAGGAAATGCGCAAGTGACGTATAATGAAGTGCTTAGCGACATGAAATTCCGTGATGCAAATGATAGCTCAAGAGAGTTTGCTCCGTTAAAACAAGCTGCGGATGCTGTGCTGCTCGATACTTCTGATATGACAGAAGATGAAAGTGAAACAGCTTTGATGGAGATTGTTAAGAGCAGAATTGAAGAATAATTTTTGGTGAGGATAATGGAAGTTTTAAGATTTATTTGCAAATTTATATTTTTCTTCTTTATACGTGTTAAAGTATATGATGAGGAAAAGGTTCCTGAAAGTGGTGGCTTGGTTGTAGCTGCAAATCACGAAAGTATGCTCGATATGTTCATGATAGGGTACAAATTACCGCGCTATTTAAAATGGATGGCAAAAGAGGAGATTTTTAAAAATAAAATTTTGGGTAAAATATTTTCTGCTTGCGGTGCTTATCCTGTCAGAAGAAATTCAAGGGACGTTGCGGCGGCAAGAACTACGTTTGAACTTTTGGAAAAGGGAGAGGCTGTGGGTATTTTTCCTCAGGGAACCAGATCAAAAGGAAATGGTAGAAATAACAAAGCTAAACATGGTGTGGCAAAATTTGCAATTGAGGCGGGAGTTCCTGTGCAACCGGTGGCGATATGGGGTAAAATACGTTTGTTTGGACGTGTATACGTTAGATTTGGTGATCCTGTAGTATTGCCGAAAGCTCCGGAAGGCCAAAAATATACAAAAGAGGATTATACGAGAATGGCACAGGATATACTTGATGGTATATATTCATTAATGGAGGTACCTGAAGGTGGAAATAATTAAAGCCGAAAAGGCTGGCTTTTGTTTTGGTGTTGCCAATGCTGTAGATAAGACTTTTGAAATACTTGATAATAAAAGAGATGATATGTTTGTTTTTTCGTACGGCGAACTGATACATAATGATAACGTTATTAATAAGCTCGCTCAAAAAGGCATGAGGGTTGTTCATACTGTAGAAGAGATTTTTACCGAAACAAATGGTCATCCTGAGAAAGCTACAGTGATTATTAGAGCTCATGGAATATCACCGGAAAAGCAAAGAGAAATAGAAAGTTCCGGGTGCACTGCAATTGATGCAACATGTCCTTTTGTGGCTAAAATACATAAGCTTGTAAGCAGGCAGTATAAAGAGGGCAGAAAAATTATCATTATAGGCGATGCGGCCCATCCGGAAGTGATTGGTACAAATGGATGGTGTGATGAAGATGCAGTTATTTTATCAAGTGTATCTGAGGCAGAAAGCTTTGTTTTATCTAGCGAAATCAATATATTGTATAGTGTGGTAGCGCAAACTACCTTTTCAAAAAAGATTTTTGATGAAATATGCGAAATTTTAAAAAAATCCTTTGACAATGTGATTTTTTTTGATACAATATGCAGTGCGACATCTCTCAGGCAAGAGGAGACAGAGAAAATTGCATCACAAACGGACTTAATGATAGTTGTGGGTGATAGAAAGAGTTCTAACACTTGCAAACTGTTTGATTTGAGTTCTCGGCTTTGTGAGAATGTTTTGTTTGTTGAAAATGCAGCAGAGTTAGATGTATCGCGTATTGACAAATATAAGAAAGTTGGTGTGACAGCAGGAGCATCAGTTCCGGACTGGATCATCGGGGAGGTTATTGGTAAAATGAGTGAAATCAATCAGGAAATCGAAAATGCAGAAATCAGCGCAAACGAGGTTGTAGAGGAAATTGCAACAGCTGATGATGCAAATGCAACTTGTGAGAATGAGTCTTTTGAGACTTTGTTGGACAAGTCATTGACAACAATCACAAGCGGACAGATTGTAAAAGGTACAATCAACAAAATTGACAACAAAGGCGTATATGTTGATCTCGGATTCAAATTCGAAGGCTTTATTGCTATTGATGAATTTGCAGAGATTCCGGGTTTTGAGCCTGACCAATTGAATATTGGTGACGAGGTAGAAGCTATGGTTGTTAAGGTAAGTGACAAGGACGGAGAAGCTATTCTTTCTAAGAGACGTGTTGATAATAAGAAGAATATGATTCTTATTGAGCAGTCATTTGAGAGTAAGACACCTGTTTTAGTGCGTATTAAAGAGGCTGTAAACGGTGGTGTTGTTGCATATCTCGGTTCTGTACGTATCTTTATCCCTGCATCTCAACTCACAGAGAGATATGCTAAAGATTTGAGTGCTTTTGTTGGCCAGACTGTTGAAATTATCATTACAGCATTTGAGAAAGGCCAGAAAGGTCACAACAGAATAGTTGGATCAAGAAAAGTTATTCTTGTTGCAGAAAGAGAAGAAAAAGAAGAAGCTTTCTGGGGCAAAATCGAAGTTGATAAGGTTGTTACAGGCGTTGTTAAGAGCCTCACTCCTTTCGGTGCTTTTGTTGATATCGGAGGCTATGACGGACTTATCCATATGTCAGAGCTTTCATGGAACAGAATCAAACATCCTTCTGAGGTTCTCAAGGTAGGCCAAGAAGTAGAAGTTAAGATTCTCGAATTCGATAGAAAGAAAAAGAGAATTTCTCTTGGATATAGAAAGCAAGAAGATAATCCTTGGTTCGATGCAGAGAACCTTTATCAAGTAGGAGATATTCTTGAGGTTACAGTTGTACGTTTTGCTGCTTTCGGTGTATTTGTAAATATTGCATCCGGTATTGACGGCTTAGTACATATTTCTCAGATTTCAAATCAGAGAATTTCAAGTGCGGCTGATTGTCTCAAAATTGGTCAAAAAGTTATGGCTAAAATTATTGATACAAACATTGCTGAAAAGAAAATTAATCTCAGTATTCGTGATGTTCAGGCATACGATCCTGAGCCGAAGCCTGTAGAGCTTGACGAAGAAGGCAATCCGATTGTTCCTGAGAAGAAAGAAAGACCGCGTAAGAAAGATCGTGGCGAGCGTCCCGCAAAAGAAAAACGCGTAAAGAAAGACGCTGAAGATGAGATTATTGCAGATAAAGCTGCTCCTATGGGTACATCAATTGGTGATATCCTTGCAGCTAAACTCCAACCTGCAATTGAAGTGAACACAGATTCAGAAGAGTCTGAGACAAACTAATAATTTTTAAAGATTACAGTATTTGAAGACTGATTTCACTTTTTATAAAGGCTACAGATAGGATTTCTTATCTGTAGTTTTTTTATTTAATAAATCCTAAAATTTTATAAGGAAATTTGCGCTATATAATCGTATAATATACGAATAGTTTATACAAGAATTTGAAAGGAGGGAGTTTATGGATAATTGCGCGATTTATTATCGTCGATTCCTTGATGGAGATGAATGTGCTTTTGATGATTTGATGAAAGAGTTGTTCCAAAGTCTTGTATTTTTTATAAATGGCTATGTGCATAATGTTCACATTGCAGAAGATATTGCGATGGATGCTTTTTCTGATCTGATTATAAATAAAAAAAGATATAATTTTAAGGTTACACTTAAAACTTATCTTTTTATGATAGGTAAAAGTCGTGCTTTGGACTACATAAAGCGTGGCAAAATTATAGATTTTGTAGATCTGTCAGAAGCTCAAAATATGAAAGATGATGAAGAAAAACTGATTGAAACCGTACTTGCTGATGAACGTAAAATCAGAGTGAATGACGCAATGAAAAAACTTCCTGGGGATATGCGTGCTGCTGTGCATCTTGTATTTTTTGAAGAAATGACTTATGAAGAGGCTGCGAAAGTTATGAAGAAAAATCGCAAGCAGATAGATAATCTCTTGTTTAGAGCTAAAAAGGAGCTTCGTGTCATTTTGGAAGGAGATGGTGGATTGTTATGAGAAGTTTAGACGAGTGCAAAGCAGAAATATTTCGCCGTGTAGAAGACAGAAAAAAGGAACGCAGAAAAAAAAGTAGTCGTATGTTAATGGTAAGCATTTCCCTTGCGATATGTTTTACAGTATTTTTAGTAATGTTTTTTATGGATATAATGCCTGATAGGAAAGATAAAAATAAAAACCATGAAAATCGTGTGTGCTCATATACGACAGTTAAAATTGAACATAAAAATGGTGTTGGATCAGATATGCAAAGAATTACTGATACGGCTGATATTGATAAAATCTTTTCCGCCATAAGCAGTATTTATGTAAATGTGAAAGAGGAGGCAGCAACTCCGACAAAGAGTGACTTTTTTTCGCCGGATTCTGTAGATTCTCCGGCTGAGATAATCGAATTTACCGGTTTTATCATAACTTTTTGTGAAGATGACAAAACTGAGGTTGCCTTTACATTGGAAGGGGATATCTTGTGCAGGGTTAATGACAATTTTAAAGTAAAAATTGATGATTCACAATTAACGATGCTAAAAAATATGTTGGGAATATAAAAATGAAAGGGTGTCAGTGATGAAAAAGAATATGGTGTTATTTATATTGGCTGTGATTTTATTAGTAAATTCGATGCCTGCCTTATCTGTTGCGGCCGATGGCGTTGAAAAAGTTAAAGCATTAAATGTAAGAATAGCAAAAGAATATTACGAACATGGGAAATTTACAGCAGAAGATTTTCCCGAGCTTGATTTAGAATCATTATATATAATATGTGACTGTAATTATGAAATTGCCGACATACATTATCGCGAAGTTTGCTACTATTTTGTGTTAAAAACAGCTATATCGATTGAAGAAATGAAAAATTTCGCGAAAAGCAATCCTTATGTTGAAACAGCTTATATGGGGTATACAGAGCCTTTTGAAGGAACGGTAAAATTGAATGTGCCCGAAGATAAAAAGATTAAACTTGAAGTAGGGGAGTCTTTGGATTTAAGGTTTTTAGGTGCTAAAGGATATACAATGCCGTTTGCTTTTTCTTATGTGGTTGTATGCCTTGATGAATACGATGATACACATATATATGAGCCGAAAGACTTTCCGGAAGTTATACTTTCTAAGGTAAAGCATAAGGGAAACGGCCGATTTGAACTGTATCTGCAAGAACCCGGCTTTTGGAATGCGATTAAGGCTGTAGATGCTCTTTCTGGTGAAGGAAATTATTACAGTGTTGATTTAGAATCTTTTGAACATCCTTCGTTTTTTGAGATAAAGTGGTCTGTTGCGGACAGAAATGTGGCTGCCTTAGGTGATAGAGAAAACAATACAGACAAATGTAGTGGTGATGTTGCAAAGTTGACTGCATTGAAGGAAGGTGTAACCACATTAGAGGTAAGTTATTACAATGGAGGGGAAGAAGCGGACGGAATATATGAAATAGAGGTGGTTTCTCAAGGAAAAGAAAATCATGTAAATACAGGTGAGGACAACGATATTTTTTACGTTTTATTTATACCGGGAATTGCGGGTTTGTTTTTTGTTGTTATTTTTGTATTAATAAAGAAAAAAAGTATTTGCATTGCAGAAAAAGATATGTTACAATAGCAAACGCTGTTTGAAGATTTTCAAGGGAGGTGTGTTTAAATGGCAAGATGTGAATTTTGTTCAAAGGATATGATGTTCGGACGCCACATCAGCATTACACGTTCTCAGGTGAGTAGACGTGCAAAGAGAAATTGGAAGCCGAATGTAAGGAGAGTTAAAATTATGGTTAATGGCACTCCCCGTTACGCTTACGTATGTACTTCCTGCTTGAAATCAGGAAAGGTTACAAGAGCGATATAATTATTGTACAAAAACATAGCATTACGGCCGGTTGCGAAATGGCAACCGGCTTTTTGCGTTTTGTTGACATTTCTCCCTTTTTATTCTAATATATCATCAGTTGATATTATTAAAAAAATGACAGGAGCAAGTATAAAAATGAAGGCAAAAAGTAAAAAGAGTATGGCTGTTCAGACCATACTAAGAATTATATCATTGGGAGTGATTTTTGTTATGGTGAGTTTCGGAACAGGTTGCAGTGGTAAGTATTGCGTGAAAACAGCACAAGCTGAGATGGACGCATATTATTTTGATAACATAGATGAAGCGAAAGCTTGTGCAGATAAATTTGCTCATTACGGATATCAAGTATATAACTCTTTCGGAAAGGTTGTTTATACCACTTACTCTGAGCTTGTTGCTGATATTTTAAGTGCCGGCAAAAAAATAACGGATTTTGTTCGTGAATCCGGTTTTAAGTATGGTCATGCACCTATGAATCCTGCCATGGATTGTGAAGCTAAAATTGTAAGCTGTGACAGATTTGTTTGTTGGGCTCTTTATGATGCCGGTTTTACCGATCAGCCTAAAGAAAACGGTATTTATGTATTTGATGCCAGAAGAAATGATCATGATTTCGAGACGTGGTCTGAGAAACAAAATTTTATAAGAATAGATAATGTTGAAGATTTACAAGCAGGCGATTATGTTTTTGTTAACCCTACAAAATCAGTGACGGGCGTTATGTATCCTGCCCATACATTTTTGTATGCAGGACACGATTCCGGGGCAAATCACTTCAGATACGATTGTGGCTCTGACCATAGGATACAGTCGGTACAGCCGTCCAGTGAGCCGATTAACAACTTTATGTTTGCATACAGACCTGTGGCTCCAAAATGATTTGAACGGCTTGCTGATTTTTATTTTTGTTTTAAAAAAAGTTGCGTGACGCTATATGTTATGGTATCATCTAAAAGGTTATAAGCAACGAAAGTTAATATGCAATTTTACTTTCTCACTCTTTCGGAGGCGAAACAAATGATAAACAAACGATCGTATAAATTGGTTGTAATTTTTACTATAATATTGACACTTTTTATAAACATGGCTGTTGCCTCTTTGGCAGCAAGTCTGGAAGATATACAAAGTCAAATAACTCACCAACAAGCAAACAAAAATGAGCTTAAAAACGAACTTGCAGGTTTACGTGCAGAAATTGAGGCACAAAAAAAAGAAGATGCTAAAATCACTGCGGAAATGGCAGCAATCCTTGCGCAAAAACAAGAACAAGCCACGATTGTAGAACAGATGTTGGATGATTTGGACTACATATATGAACAAATCGAGGGGTATTATAACTCAATTCAACAAGCAGAAGAAGAATATAACGAAGCGTTAAAAAAGTTCTATACAAGAGCACGCATTATGTACAGATATACACAATATGATTCTCTGCGCCTTTTTGTGGAGGCAGAGGATATATTTGATTATGCCAACAGGGATAAATTGTTTTCCCGTATGATGGAGAATGACAGAGAAGCTATTCGTGGGCTTCTTGTAATGAAGCAAGATCTTGAAAGTAAAAAACAAATTCAAGAGCAATTAAAGGTTGATGCTGAGGCTTTATTGCTTGAAAAACAAGAGATAATTGAAGCTATTGAGAAAAATGAAAAGATAGTGGCAGAGAAATTAGAGGCGAGCAGAGGCTCTCTTGCAATTTTAGAAGCTCAAGAATCTAAAATAGAAGCAGAATCATATAAAATAGAATCAGAAATTAAAAAGCTTCAAGAACTTTATAATCAACAGACACAGAGTTATTCCGGACTCATTTGGCCTTCCAGAAGCACCAAAAAAATCTCTTCATATTATGGTATGAGATTACATCCGATTTACGGATATTGGAAAATGCACACCGGCATAGATATTGGCGCCTCTTATGGCACAGATATTATTTCTTCTGCTGATGGTGTTGTTACATCGGTAACATATAACGAGGGCGGTTATGGTTGGTACATAGTCGTATATCATGGAGACGGAATATCAACGCTTTACGCTCACTGCAGCAAAGTAATAGCCAAAGTAGGTCAATCGGTAAAACGCGGTCAGGTAATAGCTCTTGTTGGCAGTACAGGAGCATCGACGGGACCCCATATACATTTTGAAGTACGAGTTAACGGTGCACATACTGATCCTCTCAAATACGTAAAGCCTTAATTATTTTAGCATAAGAATTGATTTGTGGGATGGGTTATATTCTTTTGATACAGAATGAATAATAAGTTCTTCTAAAGATGCAAAACCTGCAATTACACAAACTGTTGAGCAAACGGGAACTGTCCACAGCTTGGCAAGATAAGGGACAAGATAAAGAGACAATCCGGTGAGCTTGTTTGCGTATGTGTGAATCGATGCAAATTTTCTGTATTTTTTGCAAGCAACAAGGTATGCGGATAAGCGAATTAAAATAATCATTGTTACTGCAATCCAAATTGTTTTTGGGAGATTCTTCCATAAAAAAGGAAAAATCTTAATTAATAAAACAGCATTAAAAATCAAGTCTGCTACGCTGTCAAGTTTAGCGCCGAATTCTGTTTCTTTTTTCATTGCTCTTGCAATCAAACCATCAACAGCATCGCTGAAACCGCATATAGTGTAAACAACATAAAAAGACAGAGAAAAACTCGGAGTAAATATTAAAATAAATGCTCCTAAAATTCTTGAAAAAGTTATGCAATTTGGAATTGTAATATTTTTTTTCATTTTTGTGGCTTAATGCCTTTTGCTCCTTTTATGCTGTGATGCCTTGGTACTTTACAAATAATACCAAACAATTTCAATGAATTATAACTCATAAGGGAATATTGGGCAATAAAAATTTTTGCAGAGCCGTAACGGAGTTGTAACAAAAAGTGATTTTGTACTTTAGAGGGGTGTTTTATGACGGAGTTTTCTTTTTGGGAATACAATTTTAGTTAAGAAAAAACTCTCCCATCTTTGCAGATAAGAGAGTTTTTGTGGTGACCCCTACGAGATTCGAACTCGTGTCGCCGCCGTGAAAGGGCGATGTCTTAACCACTTGACCAAGGGGCCGTATGGTAGCGGCGATGGGATTTGAACCTATGACCTGCCGGGTATGAACCGGATGCTCTGGCCAGCTGAGCTACGCCGCCGTATGAACTCACCAAACGACTCAAAATGTACGTTCGGCGAGAACGCTCGGCTATTATACTAAAAATTGTAGCAGCTTGTCAACCCCTTTTTTTAAAAAATATATAAAAAGAAAATGACAATTTTTTATTGGGATTTTTGTGTTTGCTTTTGAGCGGATTTAGTATATAATGTTGTGTATGTGAAATAGGAGGTGTCCGTAGTGCTAAGTAGTGCAAATAAAAAACAGTTATCAGAAATAGCTGAGTATATAGGTGCTGATTTTGGTATTGTTGATGAGCTCGGACACGTGCTGTTTTATAGCGGAAAGCAGAGCGAGAGTGATATAAGCAAAGAACTCTTAGTGATTTTCTCGGAATTGCAAAATGATGATGCCTATAATTTATATGAAACATCAAAATTTTCCCGTGGCAAATTTTTGTTTGAAAATGTCACTGTGGATAATGATGAGTTGATTTTTATGTTTATAAATTTAAATACTTATGCTAATGACGATGTTGAGAATAATATAGGAACATATAAAAATATTTTGGCGCTTGCGGCACATGGTTTTAAATACAGAGAGTCTCAAAGTAGCAAGGATCTTATAAATATATTTAAAAAGCTTCTTATAGAAGGTCGTAGAAATGTTACTGAGGAGCAATTAGAAGCAGTATATGGTGACTTTATGGCAAATGCAGGCGGTTTTGCAGTTGTACTTGTAACACTGAATATTGTTTCGGGGGCACCGGCAGGCGATAGTGAACTTATTTGCCGCACACTGCAAGAAATTTTCGGGACGGAGCATGGTTTCTTGATTATTCCCATAGATTATGCGAGAACTGCTGTGGTTTGTCCTATAAAAGAAGAAATCACATACGATTATATTGTTGAATATGCCAATATGATAAAAAATACATTGCTTTTGGAGGCGATGGTTGAAACGTGTGTTTCTGTCAGTTCTGAAACATCATCGATTATGAATCTAAACGATGCGTATATTGAGGCAGACAAAGCAAAAAATATAGGTATGATTTTTGAAATGACAGATAATTGTTTAGAGTATTCAAGACTTGGTTTGGAGAAGTTAATTTATTCAATACCTATGGATGCTTGTCTTAGGTATATCACTGAGACTTTCGGAGAAGGCTTTATAAAAGACAGATCGGCAAAAGAATTACTTAATACGGTCAAAGTTTATTTAGAAAACAATCTTAACATTAGTGAGGCTTCTCGCGTATTGTATATTCACAGAAATACTTTGATGTACAGATTAGAGAAGTTTAATAAAATGACAGGTCTGGATTGCTCTAAATTTGATGTAGGCATGCGAATCGGCATAGCCCTTTTGATTTTGCAATATATAGAGAATAAAGAGCCGGCATTGCTTAATAAGATATAATAAAGAATTTGTTATAAAGGAAGAAATATTTAAGATGGGACAATATACAAAAGAAAAACAAAGCGAGAAGAAGAGTTTATATAATAATGAGAAGAGAAATCTTCCGATTATTGTTTTTGATAATGTTGAGAAAAAATACCACAATGGTGTAAAGGCCATTAAAAATCTTAGCTTTCAGATAGAAGAGGGCGAATTTGTATTTTTGATGGGTTCCAGTGGAGCAGGTAAATCCACTTTGATAAAATTGATTTTATTGGAAGAAACACCTACTTCGGGAAAAATTTATGTTAATGCTCATAATGTGTCAAAAATTAAAAAAACACAAGTTCAAAGATATAGAAGAAGCATTGGTGTGTTTTTTCAAGACTTTAGGCTCTTGGAGAAAAAAACTGTTTTCCAAAATGTTGCTTTTGCAATGGAAATTACAGGCGCGTCAAAAAAAGAAATCACAGAGAAAGTTAATATTACGCTTTCATTAATGGGCCTTAGCGGTAAGAAAAACGATTACCCCGGACAGCTTTCCGGTGGTGAACAGCAAAGAGTTGCCTTGGCAAGAGCTATTGTTAACGGACCTGATATTTTAATAGCTGATGAGCCTACGGGAAATCTTGATCCGGGGAACTCGGCCGAAATTATGTCTCTTTTAAAGATGATTAATGCGTACGGCACTACCGTTTTAGTTGCAACACATGAACAACAAATGGCAGAGGAAATGGGAATGAGAGTTATTATGCTTAATCATGGGCATGATATTTCAAAAGAAAAAACAGAAGAAAATGTTACACGCAAAGAGGAAGTAACCGAGAATCAAGAGCAGACGACACAAATCGATTCGCCCGATGCATCAAATGAGCCTGTTCAAGTAGAAGTGCCCGTTTCCGCAATCAATTTTAATGCTTCTTCTGTTGCGGACGACAAGAATCAAATTGTTACGGATAGTGAAACGGAGGTTGACGAAAATGCGTAAAATCAGAACTTTTTATTATATTTTGCGTCAAGGTATGGCAAATTCATTCAAAAATTGGCATATGCTTTTTTCGTCGATTTTTGTGATTTTTGTTTCGCTGTATATTATGGGATGTTTAGTGATGCTTTCCGTTAATTTACAAAGGATTCTAACGGACCTTAGCGAACAACAAAAAGAAATTCTGATAGATTGTTCAACGGAAATAAGCGATGCAGCCAGCTATTCCATAGCAGATATCATTATAAATGACTCCAGAGTTAATAAAGTAGATAGGATTTCGAAAGAAGAAAATCTTAAAAATGCTATAGAAATGTTTGAAGAAGAGCAAGATCTTTTCGAGAATTTTGATGCAGACTATATGTATGTTTCGTTTAAAGTCCAGTTAAAGTCTGTAAAAAATGTTGAACAGTTCTCTGAGGATATGAAAAAAGTTCCGGGTATAGAAGAGGTGACAGACAATACTTCGGTATATAAGTATTTTTCGTCGATTAATAAAGGAGTGCGAATAGGAAGCATTGCGGCAGTAATAATTTTCGGCTTCTTGTCTGTGCTTCTGTCTGCAAATACAATCAGGTTGACAGTATTTGCTCGTAATAAAGAATTAATTATTATGAAGAACATTGGTGCCTCCAAGGCATACATGAGAGGCCCTTTTGTGGTTGAAGGCATTATTATTGGAATAATCAGTGCAACTATTTCATACTTTGCCTTGAGAGTCACGTATGCATACGTATATAAACTTGTTGAGAAAGCATCTGAAGGTCTTCGTAACATATTAGGATTGGCAGAGTTTTCGGAGTTCTCGGTGAGCGTTTTATTTATGTTCCTTGCGGCCGGAATATTTGTTGGCGTAGTTTCCGGTGTGATTGCAGTACGTCGCTATGTTAAAATTTAAGCAGGTGAAAAAATGAATGAAGATACAAATCAATGCGATAATGGCAAGTCCTTTCGCATAAATGGAAATGTTTTGTTTGCAGGTGCGATAATTTTGATTATCGTTACAGTGTTTGTTACTTTTTTAGTAGCAGACAGAATTTATTATAACGGAGCACTTTTCAGGAAATCAGAAAGCGTTACCTTTTCCGGAGATAATCTTGAAGAATATAAGGTAGATAAATTTCAGGATTTATTACGTTTTATAGATGAGTATTATTGTTTGGACTATGATGTGAATGACGTAATAGAAGGAGCTATTTCGGGGGCTGTAGAAGCATTGGGGGATCCTTATTCCTCATATATTGAACCGGGCTTGTTAGATGAATATGTAGACTTCATAACAGGCACATATATTGGTGCCGGCTTTGTTTACAAAAATACTGATAAGGGGCTGGAGGTTCTCAGCGTTGAGAGCGGTTCTCCTACGGAAAAGGCAGGCATTCTTGCAGGTGACGTTATAACATTTGTAAACGGCAAAGCAGTCAGTGATTATGCTGAGGCTGATTTGGATTCACTCTTTGCCAAAGAAGGAAATTTAATTAAGATAAAGGCAGAAAGAGCGGATGGTACTTCCATAGAGGCAGAAGTAACCATATCACGAGTAAGCAAACAATCCGTTTTTGTTAACGACTATGAAGGTGTAATGTATATAAAAATTACGCAATTTGACGAAGATACAGGCGAAGAATTCCTTGCAGCAATGAAGAAAATAGATACACTTGATTGCACAGGCATTATATTGGATTTGCGTAATAACGGCGGTGGTTATGAGGTACAGGCAGATATTGTAGCGGACAGAATTTTGCCTGAAGGCTTGATTGCTTATTCCGAAAATAAAAAAGGCGAGAGAATAAGTGAAATAAAGTCGGATGCAGAATGCATTGACGTTCCTTTAGTTGTACTAATCAACGAAAATACTGCCAGCGCTTCCGAATTAGTGGTAGGCGCAATAAGAGACCATAAAAAGGGAACTCTTGTGGGCCAAAAGACTTATGGTAAGGCTTTAGGTCAGACGAGAAGAGATTATTCCGAAGACGGTAGCGGAATAATATTAACAATAGCCAGATATTTTACCCCCTCGGGAGAGTGCATACACGGTGTAGGTATTTCTCCGGACATAGAGATTGCCCTGACAGAAGGCAGTGAAGAGGATACGCAGCTCCAAAAGGCTTTTGAAATTTTAAAGGGTTAAAGGGTGAATTGATGTATAATTTTATTTCAAATTATTATGATATGCTTTTTCCTCACGAAGTTTATGTAGAATGGAAATGCTTTGCCAGACCGATTATACAAAAAAGCAGAGCAATTCAGGCTTTTAAAGAAAGAAAGGAAAAGACGCTTGTTGTGGACGCGGGCTGCGGAAGTGGGGAGTTAGCAGCTATTTTAGCTACTTACTATGACGTTATTGGTATCGATATATCTTCAGATATGCTTGCGCAAGCAGTGGAGAAGCATCCCGAAAATAATATAACATGGGTATGTCAGGATATTTCAAAAATGGAAATAGGAAGCAGCGCTGCGGCAATCTTTGCTACTACAGATACATTAAATCATATTACGAATAAAAACAAACTGTTTGCGTTTTTTAAAAGAGCGTATGATACTTTGGAAAGTGGCGGCTTTTTATTCTTTGATGTAGTTATGCCCAGCTTTTTTAAGAATAACTACAGCAGAGGAGAATGTTCTTTTGAGGATTTTGATTGGGGCAGCTTCTTTTGGACGTGTGAATTTTTAGAAAGGTCCGGAAAAGTCACATATAACATTACAGCCTTTGAGAGGTGCAATGATAAAGAAGAATTGTACAAACGCTATGACGAAGAGGTTTCTGAAAGAATATGGAGCACAAGCGTGCTCAGAGAAGGACTTACAAAAGCCGGCTTCTTTAATTTTACGATTTATGATGACTTGCGACATCCGTTTGAATTTGCGTATCTTTATCCGGGAAAAGCGCTGGATGACTATGACAGATTATATTTTATTTGTGAAAAACCATAACAAAAATAAAAAGCAGAAAGAGGAGTAGAAATGGAAACATTCTGTGAGAATAATGATATATTGATTTCAGGCTTGGCAGCTGATGGTTATTTGCGCGTAATAGGTGCGGAAACTACGCAGTTGGTTGAAGAAGCACGCAAAACACATAACATGTCTGCAACTGCCACAGCGGCATTGGGACGTATGCTTACGGGTACGGTTTTAATGGCTAAAGAAATGAAAAATGAGACAGACAAGCTGACTATACAGCTCAAAGGCAAGGGCCCGATTGGCGGAATGGCAACTGTTTGCAGAATAAAAACGAAGAACGGCGCAGCCGGTGCTTTGGATAAGGTTTTTGTAAAGGGTTATGCAGATCACCCGTATGCAGACCTTCCGATACGTGAATCAGATGGCAAACTGGATGTTGGAGGCCTTGTTGGTAAGGGTTTCATGAATGTTATGATGGATTTTGGTTTAAAGGAACCGTATTCCGGCAGTGTTCCCCTTCGCTCGGGCGAAATAGCAGAGGACTTTTCGTATTATTACGCATTGTCCAAACAAGTGCCTGCGGCAGTATCTTTGGGAGTGCTGATAGGAGAGCAGTTGGATGTAATGAAGGCCGGAGGATTTATGATTCAGCTTTTGCCCGGAGCTCCGGACAAGCTCATTGATGATATTGAGAGGAATATTTCATATATGCCGTCTGTCACAACTCTTCTTAATGCCGGAGCAACAATAGAAAACATATTAGAAGATATAACGAGAGGATATAACTTAGATATCTCTGACAGAGTTGAGTGTAAATTTGAATGCGATTGCTCAAAAGAACGCATGGAGGAAGCTCTTCTCAGTATTGGTAAAGAAGAAATTAAAAAAATACTTGAGGAAGATCATGGCGCAGAGCTTTGCTGCCATTTCTGTAATAAAAAGTATCAATTTACAGAAGAAGAAATAGCTGAATTGATAAAAAATTAGGGATTGACGCATAAGATTTAACGTGATACAATACAGCAGTTACCGCTCTGACGGGGCTTGCAAATTCGCGAAAAATTATTTTTGCGGTGCCTTACGTGAGTGACATCTTCGCACGGATGTCATATACAGGCGAGATTGTTATGGAGGTGCAGAAATATGTATGCTATTATAGTTACAGGAGGAAAGCAGTACAAAGTAGAAGAAGGCGGCACACTTTTCGTTGAAAAGCTTGATGCAGAAGTTGAGTCTTCAGTTACATTTGATAAAGTACTTGCAGTATCTGTAAGCGAGGATGATGTTAAGTTCGGAGCTCCTTATGTTGACGGTGCAACAGTTGTTGCAACAGTTGTTAAACAAGGCAAAGGCGAGAAAATCCGCATCATTAAGCACAAAGCTAAAAAGGGTTACAGAAAAAGACAAGGTAACAGACAACCCTATACAAAGCTTACAATTGAGAAAATCAATGCTTAATTTTACAGCATGATAACAGCAAGAATTTTCAGAGATAATCAAAAGAAAGTTACCGGATTTGAGATTTCGGGACATGCGGGATATGCAGAAGAAGGCAGCGATATTATTTGTGCGGCTGTATCGGCTATAGCGTATACGGCAATTGGTTATTTTGATGAAAAAAAGATAGGCGGCAGGGTGCCGCGGTATTCGATAAAAGACGGATATATGAAATTTGAGATTGATGCTAACAATACAGAGTCTGCTTATGCAGTTATGGAGGCGGCATTTATCGGATTAAAGCAGATTGAATATTCCTACGGTAACGAATACATTAAAGTGATTGATAAATCATTTGATTGACTAACATAGGAGGTGTGAAGTCATGTTAAGAATTAACTTACAGTTGTTCGCTCATAAGAAAGGACTTGGAAGCTCAAAGAACGGTAGAGATTCAGAGTCAAAGCGTCTTGGTGTTAAAAGAGCAGACGGACAGTTTGTACTTGCGGGAAATATCCTTGTAAGACAAAGAGGTACTAAGATTTACCCCGGCGAGAACGTTGGTATGGGTACAGACTATACGCTTTACGCTTTGAAGGATGGTAAGGTTTCTTTCCGCAGACTTGGCAGAGATAAGAAACAAGCCGTAATCATTGCTGAAGATTAATAGTTTTCAACAGGCGATATTGAAGGACTGCGATGCACTTATAGAATATATATTGTGTATAGCAGTCTTTTTTCGTTATATTACGATGGAGAAAAATAATGTTTATTGACAGAACAAAAATTTTTGTTGCTTCCGGCAAGGGAGGTAACGGGGCAGTATCATTTCATAGAGAAAAATACGTAAATGCAGGCGGTCCTGATGGCGGAGACGGTGGCAAAGGCGGAGACATCGTTTTCGTAGTTGATGAGGGGGCTTCTACTCTTGCTGACTTTAAGTATAAGAGAAAATTTAAGGCAGAGGGCGGAGCAAACGGAGCTAAAAATAAAATGACGGGAAAAAGCGGTGCTGACGAGATTGTTAAGGTTCCGCAGGGAACACTTGTTAAGGATGCTGCAACAGGTCGGATTTTAGCCGATATGGTTACACCGGGAGAAAGAAAAATAATTTTAAAGGGTGGTAAAGGCGGTCAAGGAAATATGCATTTTGCCACAAGTACAAGACAGATTCCTAATTTCGCAAGAGCGGGCGAAGAAGGCAAAGAGTTGGAGCTCCAACTTGAGTTGAAGTTGCTTGCTGATGTGGGATTGGCAGGTTTTCCGAATGTTGGTAAGTCTACAATACTGTCTGTTACTACAGGAGCCAAACCGGAAATTGCCGACTATCATTTTACTACGATTAAACCGAATTTAGGTATTGTTTTCAATAATGGCGAAAGAAGTTTTTGCCTTGCGGATATACCGGGGCTTATTGAAGGTGCATCCGAAGGACAAGGTTTGGGACATGAGTTTTTAAGGCATATAGAAAGAACGAGACTTTTGATTCATGTTATTGATATTTCGGGTCGTGAAGGTAGAGATCCGTTCGAAGATTTTCTGCTTATTAACAAAGAGCTGGAACAGTATAATATTGACTTGGCAAAACGCCCGCAAATTATTGCGCTTAATAAAATGGATGGAGAAAATGCCGCTGATAATGCCGGAATTTTCAGGCAAAAATTCGATAAGTGGCTTGATGCTCGCGGTGAAGAAATAATGACGGAGCGTGAAAACGGAGCGTGGAGAATCTTTGAATTGTCTGCTATAACGGCGCAAGGTACGAGGGAACTTATGGCATATTGCGGAAGTATCCTTGATAAAATGCCTCCCGGAAGCGTGTTTGTTGCAGAGGATGCGGAAACAGTTTACAGTCTTGATGGAGAAGAAGAACCTTTTACTGTCCGTGTGGAGGAAGGTGTCTATGTTGTTGAGGGACCATGGATAAAAAATATTGTGGATTCTGTTAATCTTGATGACTATGAATCTTCTCAGTATTTCCAACGAGTAATAAAGAAAAAAGGTCTTATACGCAAGTTGGAAGAAATGGGCATAAAAGAAAATGATACAGTTAGAATTTATGAAATAGAGTTTGATTATTATGTTTGAGAATAGTGAGCAGTACACAGCAAATAAAATATTGATATTATTTGTACTTGATAAATTGGGTATAAGAATGACAGATAATGCGCTGAGTGCAGTGCTTCTCGGTCCCGGTCTTGTGAATTATTTTTCTATACAGGAGTGTAGGGAGGATCTTATCGCAAAAGGTTGCGTTAAAAGGGAGCAGGACAGTAACGGCAGTGTGCTTTTTTCCGTAACGGAAAAGGGCAGAGAAAGATTAAATCAAATGCGATACATGCTCTCGGGTGGTTTGGGCGCAAGATACGAGGCATATATTGAAGAAAACCGCGATGCTTTGGAGCGTGCCATGTATGTTAATGCTGATTGCTTTGAGGATGCAAGCGGTAATGTTTATGTACGTTGTTATGTAAGAGAAGGTACGAATTGTATTGTTGATATTAAATTGCCGGTGGCTGACCGCAAGGACGGAGCAGCAGTTTGTGAGGCTTGGAAAAATAATACATCAGGAATTTATATGCAGCTTATGAAAACTTTTTATGATGTTATAAAAAATAAGGAGGACGTATGAGTACAGGCAAATGTGAGTGGTTAATACCGGATGCTTTCTTCCCGGTAAAGGATAACGGAGATTATGTAAGTCACGAGGCAATTTGTATATTAAATACGGGAAATGAAGATGCTGTTGTTGACTTTACTTTGTATTTTGAAGACAGAGAGCCGATGGATGGCTTTAGCGCGCCTTGTGGGGCGAGAAGAACACATCATGTGAGAATGGATCGCATTAAGTCTAAAAACGGCGAAACGGTGCCCAGAGGCGTTCCGTATGCGGTGCTTGTTAAGAGCAATGTGCCTGTTGTGGTGCAGTACAGCAGATGTGATACTACTCAGCCTGAGCTTGCTTTTATGGCTGTAATGGCTTATTGACATAAGTAGTATTTTATTGTAAACTTTGCCATATGAATATGGTTTGTTAATGATATTTATGAAATTTTATATAAGGAGTGTAGATACATAATGAGTTATGTTAAAGAAAGTTATGAATTGGCAAAAAAGCGTTATGCTGAGTATGGCATAGACACAGATAAAGTTCTTGAAACGCTTAAGAATATCCCGATTTCAATGCATTGCTGGCAAGGCGATGACGTTATCGGTTTTGAAAATCCTGACGGAGAGCTTACAGGCGGTATCCAGACAACAGGTAATTATCCCGGTAAGGCAACAACTCCGGAGCAGTTAAGAGCTGATATTGAGAAAGCATTTTCTTTGATTCCCGGTAAGCACAGAATCAACCTTCATGCTATTTACGGTGATTTTGAGGGTAATGTTGAGAGAGATAAAATTGAGCCCAAGCATTTTGCTAAGTGGGTTGAGTGGGCAAAGAAGAACAATGTTGGTCTTGATTTTAACCCTACATGTTTCTCACATCCTATGTCTGCTGACGGTATGACAATCAGCCATCCTGATAAAGAAGTTCGTGATTTCTGGATTCGTCACTGTAAGGCAAGCCGTGAAATCGCTGCATATTTTGGTAAAGAGTTGGGAACACCTGCTGTTACTAACTTCTGGTTCCCGGATGGTATGAAGGATATCACAGTTGATAAATACGGTCCCAGAAAACGCATGATGGAGGGACTTGATGAGATATTTAGCGTAGAGTATCCGAAGGAGTACACTCTTGATGCATTCGAGAGCAAAGTTTTCGGTATCGGTGCTGAGGCTTATACAGTAGGTTCTAACGAGTTCTGCGTTGGATATGCAGTTTCAAGAGGCAAGTTGGTTTGCCTTGATGCAGGACACTATCATCCTACAGAGGTTATTTCTGATAAGCTTTCTGCTGTATTCTGCTATGCTGACGAGGTTCTTCTCCATGTTAGCCGTCCTATCAGATGGGATAGTGACCATGTAATCGTTCTTGATGATGAGCTTAAAAACATTGCTGCTGAGCTTGTTCGCAATGGCTTTGTTGACAGAACACACATCGGTCTTGACTTCTTCGATGCAAGTATTAACCGTATCGCTGCTTGGGTTATCGGTATGCGTAATATGCAAAAAGCATTGCTTATCGCTCTTCTTGAACCTACAGCTGACTTGGTTGCTGCTGAGCAGAAATTTGATTTCACAACACGTCTTGCTACTCTTGAAGAAATCAAAACATTGCCCTTCGGTGCAGTTTGGGATTACTTCTGCGAGATTAACAACGTTCCTGTTGGTGGCGAGTGGCTTAAAGAAGTTAGAAAATATGAGGAAGAAGTTCTTCTTAAGAGATAATTGCTTCGCATATAATCAAAAAGTTAAGGCATCCTTTGGGATGCCTTTTTATTTTATGTTTATTATATCACCACAAGAAATATAATTTAATTTCGATATGAATTTTTTCATCAACTCATATTGCCTTATGCCGGTGCAATGACAAGTATAATATGTCGTATTGTAGGAATTTAAAATCTTGGCTGCATCTTCAAGTTCTTTATTATCTTCTATTTTAGAATAGTGAAAACCGCCAACCAAAATATCAGGCTTAAACCAAGAAACTATATCGAGAATACCTTTGTGAGAGCAACCGCTTATAAGAATTTTTTTGCCATTTTCTTCAATTAACAGATATTGTTCATGTAAAAACTTGTCCGGTATATATTTATCACCAATTAGCTCACTAAGCCCAAAACTGCCTTTGTCATTCGGGCGAGGCTTTTCATTACAAGAAAACAAAGTAATGCCCTCTGCAATTGTTTTTTCTCCATCTACGGAAATCAAGCGGCTGCTTTTGCTGAGTTCTTTATCAAGACCTATATACTTAAAAGATGCGTTGAAATAATCGCCAAAGGCGTTTTTGCTGACATAAACAGGCGCAGTATGGTTAAGTTGAAGAAAATGCTTCATTCCGCCGCCGTGGTCGTAATGTCCGTGGGAAAGGACAGCAAAATCAACACCGGAAAGGTCAATGCCGGCAGAAAGAGCATTTTGAGCAAAAACAGCGCTTTGCCCCATATCGAAAAGTATATTGTATTTTGTCGTTTCTATATATAAAGACAAGCCATGTTCTGCCCCAAATTTGTTTGAATTGCTTATATTCTCCGTAAGTACAGTTATTTTCATATTATTCACCCAAAGAATCATACAACTGCTAAATATTTATGTCAATGAACATTATTTAATTTATTGACATATTATGTATTACGGTGGTAGAATACACACCGTACTTCGGGGTAGGGTGAAATTCCCAACCGGCAGTAAAGCCTGCGAGTTCGATCAAATATTTTGTAGCGATGATTGGATTGATACGGTGAGATTCCGTAGCCGACGGTAAGACGATGTTAGCAAAAGCAGCAAAGTTTAAGTCCGGATGAGAGGAGTAGATATTATGTCCCAGAATTCTTTACAGTCATCGAAGATGACATTCTATGTTACGCGAATCGCGATGCTTGCAGCTGTGGCAACGCCGCTGATGATGTTTGATTTCCCGATTCCTATTTTTCCCGGTTTTTACAAATTTGATTTAAGCTATTTCCCGGTTGTAATAGGCACTTTTTCAATGGGTCCTGTGGCAGGCGTTATTATCACAGTGCTTAAAAATTTAATTGCCTTTTTATTGGCAGG